>Ga0209726_10004690_pt1 | contig 17227 bp, 11 predicted proteins | sample Subgrocontami54m_FD_187453 | JGI IMG/M metagenome (GOLD analysis project Ga0209726, IMG submission 187453) | Subsurface groundwater microbial communities from S. Glens Falls, New York, USA - GMW46 contaminated, 5.4 m (SPAdes) (version 3) | ecosystem: Environmental > Aquatic > Deep subsurface >... | reverse complement strand
CGAGCCCTGGGTCAACGGCTCAGATCGATGAATCGGCTTCCCACAGGAAGCGCCATCGACGCCAATGCCGCGTGCCGCGGCGGCAAGCAGCAAACGAAACGGCACGAAACGGGAGTGGTGTCCCGAGTCCCTTGTAGTTCCCGACACGCTTAGCGTTCGGGACGGACAGAAACACTAACCGGACAGGTTTCACACACCAGCAGCAGCGTAAAGGGCAGAAAAAAAGGGGCAACAAAGGGAGAAAGGGATTGAACCTGGCGAGACACGAATGCGGGACCTGAACTACGAGCTGAAACAACTCTGCAAACGCAATCGCGACGGCAGCTATGCCACGCAGCGCGATCGCGAGCGCGTGCTCGACCAGATCGCCAACCAGCTCCACGAGTGGGGCTATCGGCACATGGGAGCAGCCAGTCTGAAGTCAAAGCACGTCGAGCGATTGGTCGAGAGCTGGAAGGTGGCGGGTCTGGCCGTTGGGACAATCAAAAATCGCATGGCAGAGCTTCGGTGGTGGGCGGAGAAAATCGGCAGGCAAAAAGTCGTCGCCAGCGACAATGCGAACTATGGGATCGGCCAGCGGCAGTACGTCACCAACCTCAGCAAGGCCCGCGAGCTGACGGCAGGCGACCTGTCGAAGATCACCGACCCGTACACGCGGATGTCGCTGCAGCTGCAGGCCGCATTCGGATTGCGGCGCGGGGAGTCCATCAAGACTCAGCCCGAGTGGGCCGATCGCGGCGACAAGCTCGTTCTGAAAGACACCTGGACCAAGGGAGGCCGTGCGCGGGAAATCCCCATCCGCAACGAGGAGCAGCGCCGGATACTCGACGAGGCCAAGCGCTTCGCCGGCAGGGGCAGCCTCATTCCGGCCGACCAGCGCTACGTGGAGCAGCTCCGGCGCTTCGAGTACCAGTGCGCCAGGGCGGAGATCCATCAGGTGCACGGACACCGCCACCAGTACGCGCAGACGCGCTACCGAGAACTCACCGGCTGGGCGGCGCCGGCCGCCGGCGGGCCGCGCTCAAAGGAACTGACCCCGGCGCAGCGGGAGATCGACCACGAGGCGCGGCTCACAATCAGCCGGGAACTCGGGCATGAGCGTGAGCTGATTTCTGCGATTTACTTGGGGCGATAATCTGCTTGATAGAAAGTGCTGCAGGCGTAGCGGACATGGCTGTTAGCACTGCTGACGCTGCAGGTGGTGAATTTCTCGGCGAAGCGCCATACCGGTGCAACCGCGTGAGTCAGAGTCTTTGATCACGGCCTGAACCGTGGGATACTTAAGCAATTGAAGCTCTTGTCCGAGATTGCATTACCGTGAAACGACCCCAGGCACCCGAAATTTTCCAGAAACCAATCGCGACAATAGACATGACCGGGCTTCCGCTTCGCGGCTCACTGACGCGTGACCAGGGGTGGATTGAAAGAGAGCGATGAGCGCCATACCCGACAACTACTGGAAAATTATCTCGCCTCTGATCGCCACGGCCAGAGGATTTCTGGAGAAAGGTGAATCTCTCTCGCCCTTCGCTTTCGTAGGCTCGTTTTCGTCGGATATGTGCATCCCCGTGTTGTTGCAATCGTCTTCGATGGAGGCCAAGGACAGATCCGCACTGGCTATTGAAGCAGCCGCAGAAAGCTTGAAGGCGGATTTTATTTTTATATTGATGGAAGCCTGGTCGCTGCGGAAAGACAAGGTGTCGCAGATGGACGCGATCCTCGACAAGTACGGCTCGATAGGCGCATCCCCCTACGCTGTGGACATCGTGTCCATGGCGCTCGAAACCCGGCACGGGGTCTGGATGGCGGAAGTGCCGATCAAACCCAAAGGGATATCGAAAAAGAAGCGCACGATCGGGATCCCGGAATTCCGGCACTACACCGAGGTCGAGGGACGTTTTGTTAATTTATTGCCGATGAAGGATGGGGCGGCGACGTTACATTGACTGAATGAGGAAGCGTTGCCCCGGAGGGCTAAATGAACGCCGCAGACTTTCTTTTGGCACTCGGACGCCGTTCGCGGTTAGGCAGCAATGCCCGTGATCCCCTTGCGAAAGCATGGCGCTTTCTCGAGGCGCACGGGGAGACTGCGGAAGGCCAAGCCCTTCGCCGAGTGATGGATACCTTGGCATCCGGCAAGGGGGAGTTCGGTGAGTCTGAGGTGTGGCTGTTCAGCGCAAAAACCGCTGCCCTTGTTGCCGCGTTGGTTGAGACGCGAATCGAGGGGCGCTACGCCGATGCGAAGTGGCGACACAAAGCGGATAGCGATTACGTGGAAACCCACCATGTATCTCCTGCATAGCGCCCATCGTGAGAAAATGTCACGGATGAACTACCCGCCACCCCCGCCCGCAACGGTGCTGAAGCTTGAGCCCCGGAGGGCGGCGTATCGCGTGTTCAGGCTGGTTTCGTCGCTACCGAAGGCGCCTGCGGCTCAGGGTATGCCCAAGAAATAGTCCTCATCGTCCGGGAAACGCGACCGGTGGCTGCCGACCTCCGCTAGCTGGTCGTGTTGTACGGCAGCTTTTCGAATACGCCAACGGCAGGTTCGGGGAAATTCTCAGCGGTCCGGTCTTGGCCGTTCGCGACCTGGTAATCTGCTGGCATTCACCCAACTGGCATTCACCCAACTTGCTTAAAGTAAGGCTATCGGGCAGAATAATTCTCGGGCATGCCCTTTCGGGCCCCTTATATGCCAGCTTGACTGAGTCAGCTGGTTCCCGTGCATACTCTGAGAGTGAGCGGGTTTCCATCTTAACGGAGACGCTCATGTCTAAATCTATCGCAGTTGCCCGCACTATGGCTTATTCCCGTCAGTCCGGTCGTTGTTTTTATTGCGACTTGCCAATGTGGCTCAGCAATTCTTCTGACTTCGTGTCGAAATATGGCCTTACTCTCCTGCAGGCCAAGCGCCTTCGATGCACCGGAGAGCATCTTCATGCGCGCCAAGACGGGGGCACAGATTCAAAATCTAACATCGTTGCAGCTTGCTGGACTTGTAATCAAGGACGACATCGCCGCAAAAAGGCACCTCCCCCATATCTCTACAAAGAATTTGTGAGGAAACAAATGAGCCGACGCCGCTGGCACAACTCTCAGATAATCAAACAATTTCAGATCTAAGTGGACATTGATCGAGCCCGAACAATGTCCGCTAAGCGGGAACGTGGGCTACTTCCGCTCTTGGCCGATAGGGTGAATTCCCAGCTGAGTCCATATACGGCCACTGGCAAAATCCCTCATATTTTCAAGGTCGGCTTACGGGAAATGTGAGCAACCGCCGCTCCCGGCCAGGAAGAGTCACTGGCAAGACGAAAACTTCCGGTATCTGAACGGCTGCTCATGATAGAAGCGTCCATTCACGAACCGTTACTCGATGACGGCAGATCGGCCATTGCCGCCGTTACCTTTATGCGACGCAGGCGTCCTGTGTACCCCACGTCACCGGCCATTGCCAGCGAAGTTAGCTCAAAAAGCAGCTTTCGATTTCAACGAATGCGTACTCCCGGCCATCAGGCACCGCTTGGCTATGCCTTCAATTTCTTCACAAGGAGTCCGCCGATTTCCGGTATACCGCGGGAAATCGCGACGTGGCCGATCGTGGGCGGCATGCCGGGAAGCTCGGTGTCGTCGACCTGGATCGGAAGGATGTACTCTCTGCCCTTCTCTTCGAGCGCCCGCGCCTGCGCGCTTCTCCGCTCGTGCGTCGTCCACATTCGGTCTTTGTATTCCTGCGACACGAACATGACGCAATAGCGCGAATTCTTTCGATAGATTTCGTCGAACGTCTCGACCAGGTTCTTCCCCCAAAGGTACTCGGGATAGAAGTCATCGTAGAAGACCGAGTAACCCGCATCTCGGAGCAATGTCGCGAGTTCCTCGGCGTAAGATCGCTCCGTACCGGCGAATGAGATCGCGACATCGAATGTCATCGGCTCGGATCGCGAAGTGGACTTCGGACGTGTCACCCGTTTGGCAATATCGGTTCTTATGCGAACAGCGGGATTATCGAATGGGAGAAACGTCAGGCCGACCGCCTCGACTTGGGCGTTCGTCGAGAGCAGCTTTTCGATACCCGACGAGAACCGCGTGCTATGCGCGTCGAACCACGCGTGCGCGATATTTGCATTGCTGTCGAAGAACCCGTCGCCATCCGACCGGAACGCGATCGAGCGCCAGTAACAGCTCTCGAAGTCGTACTCGGGGCATTCGGCGAATTGTGTCAGCCCAAGGAACGTGAACACGCTTTGCAGCTCGGAGGACAGCGGGGTGTGCTTCGGACGATAATGAATGACCCAGCCTTTCTCTCGCGGCGATTCGAGCCAGGTGAATTTGAACGCAAAAGTGTCGTCCTCGCTCGCCTTCATCGATTGGTGCTTCATCGCGGTGTGGCCGTCGCCACCCATCGAGAGGTCGACGCGCGACGGCCGACTCCGTGGCGTTCCGGTGAAGAATTGCCACCCTTCCGGCTGGTCGAGAACGAACCCGCACGCTTCGAGGTCTCTCTGCGCGGCAAGGAGCATGGCGAACGCCGGGTCGAACGCTTTCGTGAACCGCTCGATGTCGAAACCGGGTTCTACCTCAAGCGAGTAGCACGCTCCCCGCTGGTTGAAAGCGCACGCGCCGAGCTGAAAGCCGAGATGCGCGAGAAAATCCGTTGTTTGCCAACCGGCTGTGCTGTACGTGTGAGGGCTCACGTGGAGGCTGAGCGCGGTATCGCCTTTTCCCCACTGCAGCCTCGCCAACGAGATGTCCACGCTCGGCGAGTGCGTCGTCGCGAGCACTTCCGTTTTCAACGCTTGATGTAGGTCTCTGTGTGCCATGTTCGTTCGCACTGCACGACGATTTCGTACTGCTGTTGCTTGTAACAATAGCAGATCACGCCCAATTTACTACTTCAGTCACCCGCTAACAATTCCTTATTCGTCAGCTGGAATAAGGATCGGCCACGGCTTGCCCGACGCGAGATCAGGATGGCGCGGTTCGGAATCCGGCATGCCGTAATCATCCCTCAACTCATCAATGTGACGCAGACAACGTGCAGCAGCATCTGTTGGGCCGCCGTCGGTCGTCATTGCGAGCAACCTCTGACGTAGTTCGATAGCTGGCATGGGCGCCACGTTGTATGCCCCTTGCGAGCCTTCCACGGGAATGTGCTCGGTCACAAGGCTATCGATCGTTCGCCAGGAGAGGAACGAGCGTTTGTGCTGGATTTCCAGCTTGATCAGGAGCACAAGGCCGTCCACATCAGGAGATTCAGCAACGGCGCAGGCCAGCAGCTCAAGGCCGGCGGTTGTCGCCCCGTCCTTCAGGAGCTGATATACGTGACCGCGCAGGTCTGGATCTGAGGCGATTAGGCCAGCGATCTCCCCCGCCAAATGCCGACGGTCCCCTCCGTTGTCCGCAAATACCCCACTTGCTGCCAAGTGCACTAGCTGTCGCGCGGCTGCGGGCGAGCGCCGGCGGAATGCTGCATCCCGCCATTCCTGACGGGTATACAGCCGTCGATCCGCGTTCGCGAGTTGAAACAAGACCTTCTCAGCTTCCTCGCCGGGAGCGAACCCGAGAGCCCTGATCAACCCTTCTAGCGGGTTCTCCTTACTCTTGAACTCCGGCAAGTCACGCACGACGTCAAACGTCTCGCCTGGATGGCTTGTGAAGGGAAGCAGTTGCAGCCAACTGCTCAGCTCATAGCCCTCCCAAAGAATCCAGTTCTCCTTCTGCGCCGCTTCGAACACCTCGGCAATGCCGCTCTTCACCATCTTCGTGTCGATGATTTCACCGGAAAGCGTGAGATTCCGAAGCAAAGCGGCGCGCGAGCGGCGCGGAGCAAGCGAAATCAATCGCCGGATCACCTCGTCGCGCGCACCATGTGGCAATGCAGCGGCGATGATTGCGAGCGTAATGGCGAGCTTCTTCTCCTCCTCCGTCGTGCCTTCGGCAATCAAGGATTCGACCGCACCGAAGATCGCGTCGGCTTCGGCCGATGTCGCCGCGGGGTCATGTACGCGCGTTGCACGCTTCTCAGCAACACGGGAAAACTCGATATCGCTCCGAAAGAACGCTCGCTCCTCCTTCGGCTCGTTCGCGGCAATCCACTGCGTCGCCAAGACTTTTGCAGCAAGCTCACCAAAATGCTCATCCCTCAGGTACTCGCGCATCAGATCGGCAGTTTCCGGCGTATTGATTGCCTGAAACGCGTGGAAATACTCATGCGTAAACGGGTGCATGGCATCGTCTCGGGCTGGTCCAGGCCGCCAGCCGGTCGCTTTGGCCTCTTCCCTTACGGCCCGGTAGCGGCGCAGGTTCTCGTCCAGCAACCGCTTCAGCAACGGCAGCAGACGCACCGACGGCGCTTGAATCACCATTCCTGCCACAGACGAGAGTTGTTGTCGCGTCGCATCGGGGGCGGTGAGCATTCGACCTCCCCAGTCCTCCGCCAAGACATTGGTCTCAGCGCGGGCATGGTCGTTGAACGGTCTGCCACGATCACCATCGCTGCTCGGGTGCCGCGCGATTAGGTCCGCAAACTCGGCGAGCTCCTCGTTGCCAGCTGCTTTCGAGCGAGCGCGAATCGCTGCGACAAGGCTAGAGGCGGGCGTGTGCGCAACACGCGCCGATAATTCCCGATACCGCTTTGCTGCCATCTCGTTGTAATTGCCATCCGGGGCGCGGACGACCTTCTTCGCTTCGAGAAGGGCGTCGATCATGCGACCGACGGCATGTGGTCCGAGAACTGAAGCGGCTGCCTGGGCTCGCTGGTCATGCCATGTATCTGCAAGAGCAAATGCGAGCAACTGCTCGTCCTCCAACTTTATACCTATCGCCGCTAACAGATCATCGGCACCGTAGAACAGCGGTTTACCTGCCCGCACGCGCGCGAGAACACCGTCAGCAACGGCACGCGAATAGCGGTTGCGTGCCTCGTAGAGAAGATGGCCCCCTCCAGGCTCATCCTTACGGAATTCCATCGCTGCGACTATGGCCGCCACATCCGCGCTCATGTCCTCGGTCCCCGGCGCATAGACAATCGCATGGAGTCTATCGTGAGGCGACTGACCAGCCTTCCGCCAGCGCTCGCGCGCCGCGTCGATTCCCTTCTTAACGTATTCGTCGGTCGCGTCGTCGAGCAATTCCGTGCGAACAACTAGATCGAACGTCCTGTCGTCGGCGGAGCGTAGTATCTCGGCCGCGTGCCGATCGGCACGCCGAAAGGCGAGCGCCTCAACCACTGTTGCCTTCACATCCGGCGCTGGATCACTCTTCGCGATCGCCGTAGCGAGTTCCATGCCATCCATGCCACTGTTATCCGCGATCTCTAGCAGGACGTTTTTCCGAATCTCCAACGGCAGCGCCTCAATCTTTCGAGACGCATCATCACCAAGAATCGACGGCCGGAACCGCCTGCTCGCGCGGAGCGCGCTGAGATGGACCTGATCGTTCTCGTGTGAGATAAGGGGCCAAACGAGATCCGCAAATTCGGGGCGACCAGAGGCAATCATGAAGCGGACGGCTCGATCGACTCTTCCTGGATTGTGCCAGCGCCGAATCCGCTCTACGGTAGGGCCGCTAACGCGCGACCAGACTGCATCGCTGCCACGGGAGATCATTTCTGCGGCAAGCATCGGATCCACCTCAAACGCTGACATGATGGCCGCAGCACAGGCCTCCTGCGCTTTCGCACCTTCGCGCGCTAAGCGTTCACACGCGAAGAGAATGGGTTCTTCCCAAGCGGGCTGATTAAGTACATCGACCTTCAACCTCTCACGCGACCCCGTATCGGAGACACTCGCCAGCATCAGCCGCTCGATAAAATGCGACGCGTACCATTCTTGAAACTGTTGGTGCTGAAAAGAATAGCCAGCGGGATCGCCACTCCTTGTCAGCACGTGGTAGCCGACGAGCGTTTCGAGCACGATATTCGGCTGAGGCTTGTCGGTCAGCTGGCCCTGACCGACAAGCAGATCGTCCGTTGTCGCGACGGACTTGCGCGCGAGGTCGACTGCAATCGTAGTAGTCAATGCGCGAGTAGCTGTCACGGCGAGGTCTTCGAGAAAGCGACCGTGTGATCCGTGCATCACATCAGCGAGAACTTCGGCATGCTGCACATCGTCCTCGTGGGCGGCCACAAACCGTCGGAGCACCTCTTCCTTCGTTGTGGGGAAAGGCACTCCCTCGGGAAGAGTAATCAACGCCTTCAAGTAGAGCGGGATCGTGACAAGTTCCCGCACACCAGCTGTGCGCCACGCCTGATCCAAAGTACGCAGACCGGCCTCGCCCCGCAGCACTTTGGCAATATCGTGCTGCTGAGTTTCGCTCAGGGGAAGCAGGTTGACGCGCCCGCCGTCGACCGGGACATCCAGGGCCTGCCTCCGCGTTGAGATCAGCAAGCTAACTTCTGGTAGCTCTGCCTGTAGCTGCCTAACCTGGGCGGTCAAACGCTTGCGGGCTGATCCATCCAACTCGTTCCAGCCGTCAAGGAGCAGCATCACACCGGGCTTCGTGGCCGCGCTGCGGAAACGTTCCTCGGAAATATCTCGGAACGCTGGGCGCTTCAATACGGACTGCAAGATGGGCGTGCCCTCTGTAGACCAATCCGCGAGCGGGATGACGATCGGTGACCTGCCAGTCGCAGAAAGAGCTTCTGCGATCTGGAAGACCGTCGTCGTCTTCCCCATACCGGGCGGCGCGACTAGTACCAGATCGTCAAGGGTCGCTAGCATCGCCGCCAGTGCCTGCGGTGTCACCGGATCGCTGAAACCTTCAACCTCGACCCTCAAAGCGATCTCGGTCGACGGCCATCTAGCCGAGTGTCGGAAAACATCCAGATCCGCCCGCGTTGCGGCGCGAAGTCGATCGGTTAATTCACCTTCTGTAGGAGTGGCCGCTGGACCGACCAGCGGGTTCTCTCGAAGAACCTGTGCACGCGCTTCACTTTCCGCACGGGCTTTCCAGTCACGCAGCCTTGCAACGGTAAACTCGGGGTCCTTGGAATCGATGGCGGTGCCGTGATCTCGGCACATCCATATCCCATTTTCCGCCGCTCGTCGCTGCTCCGGCGTCTGATTCGAATCGTAGCGGGGGCCGTCAGGTGCGGCAGCGCAGATGTGGGCTGCGGTTCCCACCATGATGTCGCCCCCGACGGTAAGGCGTCGACACGACGGGTACGAGCAAAGCCAGCCAACGCGCCTGGCGATCTGACGCTTGGTACTCTCTCGAAAGTCGTCGCGGTTCTTGTTCGCCATCGGCTTCTGCCTTGGTATCCGCAACCCAGAGGCCACTGGCAGCTGGGACGCGGTCGACACCCTCTGGGGGCACTGTTGCGGGTATTATCCCGCGAAAGAGCCGGGCACCGGTTAGCTACCGAGTGGCGAGGTCCGGGGGCGTGCAGTGATCGGTTGCCGTCGTCTCTACCGACAAGCTCACATTCCGAGACGACTTAGTGGCAGGTTTCGGGCCAGACTGTGGAAAAACGTCAGCAACGACGCAGCATACAAAAATTCGGCTTGTCAGAACGCGCTGTATTGCGTTCGCAGCATGTTTAGAAGGGGATGAGCCCACCAGAATTCGACATTGAAATACGTTTTTCCACAGCCTCGGTCGGGTGCCGCCCCTCGCTGCTGATGAAAGCGGCCATTGAAGCCGAGTAGCGCTTCATTGACGGCAACCGGCACGAGACCGGCCGTTCGATATGTTCAGCGTTACCGGCGGCATTGGCCGAAATGCCGCCGCACAGGTGAACTGCCGCGGCCGTCCACTCCTCGGCCATAGGCGACGCTAGCGTGAGGCGCCTATATGCCGCGACCGACCGCTTTACGGCACACATATACAATGCGTACTGTTGCTAGACGTGGAAGTTCGCAGGCGACTGCGTTTTAGCGTTAAGATTCGTATCAAAACTTTGCGCGGCATGACTCGCCAAGTGATCGACAGCCGCGAAGGCGTCACGATCATGCGAAGTGCCCCGTAGCGAGGGAGACCATCATAAGCGCACCGGACCAAGCGGCAAAACCGGACTTCAGAGGCCGGTTCAAGCTGGAGTCCACGCTCCTTCAGCGTGGCGACGCCAAACGGGGACGCCCGAGTGTGGCGCGTGGGATCGAGAAGACCACTGGGCAGAGGGTAGTTCTAAAACATTGGAGGCGGACACCAACCGTTGTGGACGACGAGGTACGCGAAATTTGGCGTCAGGAAATCCGTCAACGGCATAGGCTCGCGGGCTTCCCGGGTGCCCGCGAATACATCGTCGGCTTGCTTGACTCAGGTGAAGACTCCGACGGTTTTTACCTTGCGCTGATCCCGGACCAACGATTGCCGTTGGGTGCAGTACGATCACAGTTGCCCAGTCATCACTTCTTGCAGCAGCCGCGTGGCGAAAGGAATCGTCTGCTCATCTGGCGCAATCTTAGACGCGTCGCCGTTGGGCTAAGTATTTTGCACACACAAGGTTTGCTGCATAGGAATCTTGACGAGTGGGCCATCTACACCGATGCCGGTGAGGCGCCGGACTTTCAGCTAAGCGGCTTCGAGTGGTCCATTAGGCTGGCAGGTGTTGCTGGCAAGCCAGGTGGCTCGAAAAGGGCCATGGCAGCGACAGCGGTAGTTTACTCATTCTTGCAGGACTGGCATGCATTTGGCCTGATAGCCGCAGCATTGCTTGGTGTGGATTCTGCAGCGTTCACGTCTACGCGCCGGCGTGAGGGCGGCGGCGATACGACGCTCCATCTAATGGGCGCGGAGCGCGAACTTCTGCAACGCTTGCTGCGGGCAGACCCCATGGATCGCATTGATGGGGAATTGGTCGAGCAGAAGATCCTGGCGATCGTCAATGGCCTCGAGACGGTAGTCGGCAAACGAGAATCCCACTTGATTCTGACCTGCGCGCTAAATTCAGGATCGCTCCTGACTACTGCCATTCGAGAGGCGAGCGGCCGAACGATTGAAGCCGACGATCTCAATGCCCAACTGGCCTTCATCAAAGAAGATCTGATAGATGAGCCGTTGCTGCTCTTTCTAAAATCATTTCCTAACGCGCCTGAAACGCAGAAGCTCGTTCTTGCTGGCAGCAGACTGACTTATCGACTTCAGGCATTCCAAGCGTGGCAGCGTCGTGGTGGTGCAACGCCATCCTGGGCCGTGGCGTACTGCGCAAGCATAATGCCTGGTCGACCTGCGGCCTCTGCGATCGTGCGGCAAGTCAATCTTGCTGATCGTGGCATTCAGGTGATGTCCCTGGAAGAGGCCAATCGACGCTTCGCTGTGATTCAGGGTAGGGCTCCTCATTGGGATCAACTTGGAGAAGATCCGAGTGAACAAACGCCGATCGGGAGCAAACAATATCGTGCGCTGGTACTTCTACAGGTGCTCGAGGCGCTGACAATTGCGGCAGATATCTGGCCAGTCGAGATTCGAGACACCATTCCGGCCGATGGTCGAATCAAGCTCGTGCTGCGGTCGCGGTCTGACGAAGAGAGAGAGCGACTGTCGAAAGTGCTTGCTTTGGGGGCGCCCGCCGCGCGCATGCGCGACGCGTTCGCTGCGGACACGCCAGCCGCGGATGAAGACTGGGTTTTGACCGACATTGGGGTACTAGGTGAGCGGGAGACAGAAACGGCGCGTTGGCGCCTCGTAGACATCGTTGAGCAGCCGGGCGAAGTGCCACTCTATGAGTTCGATGGCGAGGGACCTGTTCCGCTCGGGGACCGATTGTTCCTTCGCCAAGCGGATCATGCAGGCGAAGACAAGTTGCTGCGCAGGCGAATCCGCGCATTGCGTGCCCTCCGCGAGCATGTGGAACTTCTTGAGATGCTGGACGATCCGCGGTTGGGTGTGCGACGGACACACGAGGTGCCACAAGAGGACGAGCACTACGGATCGCTCGACGCTTCGAAACAGGAAGCTCTACGGGCAATCTGGGCGGTGATGCCATTATTCCTGCTTCAAGGACCTCCGGGCGTTGGCAAGACGCGGTTGGTGCGAGAACTTGTCGGTCGCAGAATCCGGGAAGACGGAAGCTCGCGAATTCTTCTAACTGCACAAAGCCATCACGCCGTAGACCACCTGCTTGAAGAAGTGAGCAAGGAACTGTCGGGATTGACTCCTGAACCTATTGTAGTGCGGTCGCGATCGAAGGATCGAGACGTTGCCTCGGATCGATACGACGTTCGCCAACAGGCGGGCCGCCTCATCACACAATTCAGCAGTAGTGCGCTTGTGGCGGAAGCGCCTGCAGAACTTCGAGCGAAGGCTAGTGCTCTGGCGCATGCCTTTTCGAGGCTTGATGAAGCTGAGACTCAGGAGCAAAAAGGGACCGCTGATCGATCAATTGAAGCCCTGCTATTGCGCTCGGCGCACCTTGTGTTCGCCTCGACCAATGCAGGCGACCTGGAGCGACTCGGGGAAGAGAAAGCGCAGTTTGACTGGACAATCATCGAGGAAGCCGGCAAGGCAACGGGTACTGAGTTGATTGCCCCCCTGCTGCTGAGTCACCGGCGGGTAATGATTGGGGACCACCAGCAACTGCCTCCTTTCAATGCTGACCGTCTTAAGAGCCTACTAGCGAACCCTGCGCGCATTGGGGAGGCGCTGGAAGTCGGCGGGTCGCTGGTTGGCCGCCCATTCCGCGAGGCCGGCATGGACGATGTCATCGATGATCCGAGCGAAGATCTCACAGAGGTTTGCGGCGAAGCGGCGGCCGCATTGATGATGTTTGAGACTCTGGTCGAAGGCGAACTCGCGCGAGCTGCCAAAAACCGGTCGCCATCGAGTCTGACGATTGCCCAGAGACTGAACCGCCAGCATCGAATGCACCCGGCTATCGCAAGGCTGGTCTCCGCGTCCTTCTACAACAACGATCTCCAGACCGATGAGGTTGCCGCGCGGCGCTTCGCGTCTACTGCGGCCCCGTTTGAGAGTATCGACCTCCGTAGATTGCCGCCATCTCCGATCGTCGTAGTGGATATGCCCTTTGTGCAGCGAGAAATCAACGCCAAGCACTATGAGCTGCCGCCGCGGTTTCACAATCCGAGAGAAGTGGACGCGGTGCTGGAAGTACTTTCTTTGCTCAGGCCATCAAGCTCTGCGCGGGACGCGCCGAGCCTTGCCGTGCTGGCACCTTATCGAGAACAGGTAAAACGACTTAGGCTTCGTATTGCCGGACAACGGCAGAACATGCTAAAGCACCTTTCTGGTTTTACGTTCGAAGGCGAAGCAGACACGCCGACTGGGACGGTCGATTCCTTTCAAGGCAGCGAGGCAGACGTCGTGGTGATATCGCTGGTGCGCAACAACCACCACTCCGGCTTGAGAGGGCTCGGGTTCTTGGCGGATGCGCGGCGAATGAATGTCTTGCTGAGTCGAGCCAAGTGGAAGCTCGTGCTAGTCGTGAGCCTCGATTTTTTGCATAGCCGCGCCGCGGTACCGCTACAGGGGACTCAGTCAGTAGACTTCCTGAAGCGCATGCTCGATACGCTGACCAAACTGCGATCGGAGCGTGGCGATGACGGCATGCCGCTAGCCAGCGTCGTGACGTTTCGTGCCTTGATAGGGAGATCGCGATGAGCAAACGCGTCGCAATCCCCATACTATATGCGAGCCTTAGGCTGCACTTGGAGAAGGGACGGCAGTGGAATGTGGTAGAGCACATCCTGCTGCAGCGGCTCGAGAAGCAACCGTGTACTGCCACGACGATATCGGAAGAATCCACTCTTCCTTGGCGACTTGTTGTGGAGGTCATGATCCGGCTCATGCGAGTGGGCTGGGTCGAATTGGAGTCTCGGGGTGATGAGATTCGCTTTCAAATTACTGCATCGGGGCAGGCTGTGGTGGGATTGGATACGTTACCAAAACTTACGCGACCGATCTCCCGATGGGCAGGCTTTGCAATCGAACAGGTCACTGGGATCGTTTTTCGCACGAGGGAGTTTGCGAGCCTCTATACGCAGCAGCGACTGCAGAAGCTGCAGGAGAACGTCGATGTGATCGTGCTTCCCCGGGCGGAGACACTCCCCATAGTGCCACCGAACAAAGTAATTGAAACCTTGCTGGACGAGGACGAAGACTGCAAGGCCATCGATCCTAGTGGAGCAAGACCTGTCGATCGGTTTGCTGTTGTTACGGTCGTCGGTAAGACAATCGACGGATTGCCGCAGCGCAGTAGCGCGCGGCTTCGAGCGGCCATCCTAGCTGCAGCCGGCGCCGGTACGGGCGACGACCGTGCCGAACACGATCTGGCTGACGCTGTGAACATAGACGAGCCGACGCCGGGGAGACAACTCAGCATCACCTTTAGTCATAACGACTTCATCATAGGGGGCGCAGAGCATAAGGTTACGTTCGAGCGAGTACTAAAGAAGGCCACTTCCAGGGTGGTAATCCACTCCACTTTCATTGACCCACTGCGATTCCGTCACCACCTACCGCTGATCGAAAGCGCGGCAAAGCGCGGAGCCCGTATCGACATCCTTTGGGGCAAGTCTGATGATATGGATGGGGCAAACTCTACCGCCGACGCGATAGCCGCATGCCGAGCCATGCTGCTATCGGATATTGTGCGCGAGCGCGTGCACCTTCACGGAATTTCGACTGAATCGCATGCCAAGCTTATCGTTGCGGACAACGGCAGTGGTGGCCTTGTTGCGGTGGTCGGTTCTTGCAACTGGCTCAGTAGCGATTTCAAGAGCTTTGAGGTGTCGGCGTACTTCAGAGATCCAGTAATGGTCGCCGAAGTTGCCGGCCATCTTGCGTCGATGAGCATGGGTCCCGCGGGCGTATGGTCCCCACTGACAAGGGAGTTGGCGAGTCTCGCCTCGAGTGCAAGAAACGCGAAGCGCCCGAAGACCGGGATTACTGTTCAAGCAGCTCTCGTGCTCGGTTCGCAACACAGCGAGTATGTGAGGCGCGCGCGGGACGAGGCACGGCGCGAAATCACGGTGATTAGCCATCGGCTAAGTCCGAGCGCCGAAACCTTGGTTATGATCCCGGCACGAGCGGCAGCTCAAGCAAATGATATCGAAGTTCATCTGTACTACGGCAGGGTCACGGGCAGTGATGGCGGTACCGCAGCTTTGGCGCTTGCGCGCGCCGCGCGAAGCGATGGAATGCGCGCGAACTACATTTTGGAGCCGCGCGTGCATGCCAAAGTCCTTGCGTGGGACGACAACACTCTTGTGATCACCAGCCAAAATTGGCTATCCGCCGACCCCCCAGATGGCCTTCCCTACTCTGAAATCGGTGTGTTTTTGTCCGGGTTGGGATTGGCTCGCGAAGTTGTGGAGCGAACGCGTCTCGCCCTGGAACAGATAGGTTAGGAACCGATCCGTACCGATACGCGATTTAGCAACTGCGACGATGATGACCACGTCGCCGGAGGGGTACATGCCAAAAGACTAAGTGATCAACCATCACAGGTTGGCGTCGTAACAAAACGATTGAATGCTTGACAGCAATGACACCGAATCGGCTACTGGTCCATTCCGATCGGGAGGACTTATCGTGGAGCGGGGAAAGCGGTCATTGGCCAAAGAACGTTTTTCGGTCAACGCGTGCGGCGGCTCGGGCCGAGGAGCAGTCATTGGCGGAAGCGACCTTGACCGTCTGGAGTTGGCGTTCTGAGACGGTCAATCACCGCCGACGCGAATCAGATCTTACGCGGTCTGTTGGGTCCAGTTCGAGTATTCGCATGTTAGCACTGCTGACAGAAAAGCATGGCGCGCCTGGGGAATAATCGGTGCGGCCGCTGGCCGCACCGATTGAACAACCGCCCTGGCAGGCGGGCACCGAACCCCTATCACGGAACCCGATCGGAGTGATCAGGCTGCTTCCGCGAGTTCTTCCCATTCGCTGGAAGACAGTTCGATCAACTTGCCACCCAGCGCTTCAAACTCCGTCGCCCGGTCGTAATCCTCGACGTCATCCGAGTAATGCGTGACGGCGTTGACCAACCCATAGGCCGACAGATCGCCTTCGACAATGAGGCGACGCAGTACACCGGCACGTTCAGACTCGTTGAGCGTGTAGCGGCTGGCGAGCACCTCGACGGTCTTGACTGGATCGCCGGTGAGCTTGATGTCGAGCGTCTTCTGCATCTTCTGCACCACCTGACGGAAGGTCGCTTCCGAAACCGCGGCCTCGACCACATCCCGCACTTTCAGGAAGAAAGCCTTGTCGTCCGCGGCCAGGGTATCGTCCCTGAAGACGGTGATCGCCTCCTCATCCGGTTGCAGAATGCGTCCGACGTGCGTCTTGCGCAATGCGCGGTCGGACGCAATCAACCCGTTTCGGCATACCAGCCGGTAGACCAAAGGCTGCACCGACAGTGTACCGTGACCGACTTCGGAGTTCGTGATGACGATACCGGCCTGCACCACATCCCCCGGAGCGATCTCGTACTCGACACGCGGCGTGACGACCTTGAGGTACATCTTCGTTTCGGTCAGCTCGACCGACTCGAAGCGCGCATCGGCAAGCCGCTGCAGGATCGGCAGGACATTCTCCGCCAGATCGTAGTTGTCCAGGCGGCGGTAGCGGTCAGACAGCACCGCGCGCACCTGCCCATCCAGCGTACGAATCATCCTTCGCTCATTGTCGGTCTGAAGCCACGTATTGACGTTACGGTCAAGGAGGGCCGGTTGCTCCGTCCGCATGCGTTCGAAGTACGCGAACGGGATATTTAACTTGTCTGCGAGCTGCCGGCGTGCGAGGTTGGTGATGCCGTATTCCCCGACACCGTCCTTTGCATCGATCATTATTTTGCAACTGCGATCCTCGTCGGTATGGCACCGCAGGAGAGATGAAGGCACGACCAGATCCTGCTTGGTCGCGAGTTGGCGCTCGAGTTCCTGCGCCAGATTAACGAGAGAACGTCCGCTTTTCATATTGAATACTCCAAAAGAAAAGCGGGGACGGCAGACCCCAGAACGGGGCTGCAACATCCCCGCTGGGGTCAATAAACCGGCTCAGAGGATTCCGAACCGGACTGTCGGCGCGACTCGCGTCGCACCAGCTACATGGGCTACCTGAAGGGAATGCATCCCCTTCAGGTAGTACTGCACAGAGCTACAAAAGGCCTCTTTCGGCGAAAAATGTTGAGCTCACCATTTTTTGCGGAATCGGGACGTCTTTGATATGTGGAGTACCGGCGTGCATTTCCTCATGGAATGTACGCCGGCTTTGCTTTCACTCCACATATTCGAAGCTAAATTCGGCGCAGCCAGCCAGCGAGATCAGA
>Ga0209726_10004685_pt1 | contig 17240 bp, 14 predicted proteins | sample Subgrocontami54m_FD_187453 | JGI IMG/M metagenome (GOLD analysis project Ga0209726, IMG submission 187453) | Subsurface groundwater microbial communities from S. Glens Falls, New York, USA - GMW46 contaminated, 5.4 m (SPAdes) (version 3) | ecosystem: Environmental > Aquatic > Deep subsurface >... | reverse complement strand
AGTAAGAGCCGCGCACGAAGTAAGCGGCCCACTCGCAGCCGCTTACTTCGTGCGCGGCTCTTGTGATCCATCATTCGACGTGTGACATAGCACTAGATTTCGGCATGGTTCAAAACCGGGTAACAATCATGTGTGTGTGGAGTGTCGGTGCATTGTGGCCTAGTCGCCCAATTTCTTCGTCGCAAAGGGTTATCAATCCAATGGTTGCGGAAAGGAACCACGACTGTGTCGACTAGGCCAAGTGGCCCAGTCAGGTGCGTAGTCGCTTGGCACCCGCAACCGCTCGTTTTTGAACCATGCCTAGATTTCGTCTATGGGGGTGTGCCTGGGGGGTACGGGAGACGAATCGTCGCAACTGTTCCTGTAGTTTGCATTTGTGGAATTCCATTTCGTCTACGCAGGCGTCAGCGTAGACGCAATATCGTCTGCCGCCAGCCGCTCTCGTCCAATCGCCGCAGTTCCGCTTGAATCTCCGTCCCTTCATAAAAACTCAATCGGCCATAAACCCTTTTCGTCGCGCCCGGCGGACAATCGGCGAACTTCGGATCGGAGTGCAAGCACGGGCACGGCGGGTTGGCCCAGGCGCGGTGCAGCGGCTGCCAGGCGGTGATGATCCAGCGTTTGCCGTCCTGCGATCTGCAAGCGACATACGGGCCGGAAAAGACCTTGTTGTCCTTGATCTGCTGGTCGAACCCCTTGGCGCCCTTGAGCAGCACGCAGACCTGAACCCGCAGGTCGGTGAGCATTTCCTTGGTGCCGTTGGTCAGCGACATTTCCATGGCGACGTGATCGCGCTTGGGCATCACCTTGGTGGCGAACGCAATGCCGTTGGGAAGTTTGCGCGTCAGGTCGAAGCTGCCGTCATGGCGGCGATTCCATTCGAGCTGCTCCAACTCGATCTTCTGTTTCGTCCAGACAGTCGGGATGTGGGTGTGGGCGAGATACGTGAGGCCGAGGTTGGACCAGATCGCTTCGGGAACATCGACGACGACGTAGCTGGCATCGTCCCACGGCGTGAAGACGCTGACCTTGGTTTCGCGCTGCGGCCGGATGGCGCCGTCGAGGAAGCCGATGCGTGGATGCCGGCCGCCGGGGTAGGGCAGCACCAAAAGCGGGGCTTCCGCGGCCCGCTTGGGTTTGGTCTCAGGTACAATGTTGAAACGCTTTAGCCCGGCAGCGATATCCTGGTTCGACAATCCGGTCGCGGCTTGGATTTCGGCCGCGCTGAACTGATGGCGCCAAACCATGTTCTCGAGCCAGTAACGCAGTTCGGCGTCGTTGGCGGGCCGGCGCAAGTTCGGCGCATCGACATCCGATGCGGCGATGAAGCTCAACACGACCATCGAAAACAGGCTGGCCATAACGACGCTCCGCAGTGAAGGAGAATGGTTCTATTTGTTGTATCGGATGGCGCGACGATCGCGGCGGCGCTTGCGCGAGCGCGAAACGGCAAGCCAAGTCTTCTTGACCTCATCGGCGGCCCGGCCTATCATGACGCAAATCGAGAGCTGATTTGGCCCTCCGTTCATTCTAGGAGCCTGGCCGCATGAAGGCGGAACATCGCAAGGAACTGCAAACTAACGTCCTGGCCGACCGCATGGGGCGTTTGCTCGAAACCGCCAAGCAAAAGCCGCAGGGCGGAACCGTGCTCTGGATCCTCTTCGGCGTGCTGGTCCTCGTCGTGGTATTCGTCGGCGTGCGCTGGTACAGCACGGGGAAAAGCGAGAACTCCGAAGCCTGGTACGCCCTCTACGTCAACGACTACAAGGGCGTGCTGGAGACGCACCCGGACAAGATCCAGGGCCAGACGGTCCGCTTCGATTTCGCCTGGGAACAACTCTGGGGCAGCATTCGCAAGTTGGGCGCCGACCCCAAAGGCGCGGAAGAAGGATTGCTCAAAGCCAAAGAACAATACGACAAGCTGCGCGAGGAATGCGAGGGCGATCCGGTACTGGTGCCGGAAGCCATCTACGGGTTGGCCGTGATTGAGGAAACGCTCGCGCTCAAGGATCGCAGCCACTTGGGGCTGGCGATCATTCATTATGAAGACGTCTCCAAGAAGTTCCCGCAATCCGCGTATGGTCAGCTTGCCGCCAAACGCCTGGAAACGCTCAACAGCGACGACGGCCGCAAAGAAGTCAATGAGATTTACCAAGATCTAGGCAACCTCATTCGCCTCGACCGGTTCGACCGCAAGAGGCAATGACCATGTGGTGCGGGCGTCGCGCCTGCACGGCCAGGTGCAGGCGCGACGCCCGCACCACAAATCCGAATCTCGAACGGTGCAACCGTATAATGAATGGCGGTTGCGCGTTTCGACCTTCGGATTTTTTTTGCGCCATGTCCGACCACAGCGATTCCAAAGAAGAACCAGCACTCGTCCCCGGCGTGGGACGGGCCATTGAGCTGCTCGTGCAGAACAAAACGGCCGGGCTGCGGCTCGATCAGTTCCTGGTGCTGCACTGCCCCGACTTCAGCCGCTCGATCCTGCAAAAGGCCGTCGAAGCGCAGTGCGTGCTGATCAACGACGCCGCCACCAAGGCCAGCACCAAGGTCAAGTCCGGCGACCGCGTCCGCATCTGGCTGCCCGATCCGGAGCGGCCCGAACCGGCGGCCGAGGACATCCCGCTCGAAATTCTCTACGAAGACGAATGGCTGGCCCTGGTGAACAAACCGTGCAACATGGTCGTCCATCCCGCCAAGGGCAATTGGTCGGGCACTTTGGTCAACGCCCTCGCCTGGCATTTCAACGAACTGTCCACACTCAACGGCGAATACCGGCCCGGCATCGTCCATCGTCTCGACCGCGACACCAGCGGCGTCATCCTCGTCGCCAAGGAAGAATCGACGCACCGCGACCTGAGCCTGCAATTCGAGAATCGCAAGGTCTTCAAGGAATACGTGGCGATCACCCAGGGCACGCTCGACCGCGACAGCGATTACATCGAGCGCCGCATCGGCCATCATAAACACGAACGCGTGAAGATGGCGGTGAGTGACGACGAAGACGACGACGCCAAGGACGCGGTGACGTTCTACGAAGTGATCGAACGCTTCCGCGGTTACACGTTCGTGCGCATGCACCCCAAGACAGGCCGAACGCATCAGTTGCGCGTTCATTTGGCCAGCGTCGGCGCCCCGGTGCTGGCGGACAAGCTCTACAGCGGCCGCGATTGCTTTCGCTTATCCGATCTGACGCCGCACATGGATCCGGCGAAAGACGAAGTGCTAATGCCGCGACAAGCATTGCACGCGTGGCGGTTGCGTGTCTGGCATCCGAAGAAGAGGGAAGTGATTGCCGTGCAGGCGCCGTTGCCGCCGGAGTTCGAGAAGACGCTGGCGGCACTGCGGACCCATCGCGCCGTATAATGCCGCCGTGGGGCAGGCCGTCTGGCCTGCCTGAACCCGGCAGGCCAGGCGGCCTGCCCCACGGCGTCACTGAGGCTCCCCGCCATGCGCTACGCCATCTGCAACGAAACTTTCGAAGGCTGGGACCACGCCAAGGTGTGCCGCACTGTCGCCGAGCTGGGTTACACGGGGCTGGAATTGGCGCCGTTCACGTTGGCGCCGCGCATCACCGATGTCACTGCCGAGAAGCGCAAGAAGCTGCGCCAGGAGGCCGAGGCGTGCGGCCTCAAAATCATCGGTCTGCACTGGCTCCTAGCGAAGACTGAAGGTTTGCAACTCACCTCGCCCGATCCGGCGGTGCGTGCCAAGACCGCGGCGTATCTCGTCGAGCTGGCCCGCTGCACGCGCGATCTGGGCGGCGATCTGCTGATCTTCGGCTCGCCGGCTCAGCGCCGCATTCCGCAGGGTTCGACCAAGTCCCAGGCGTCCGATTATGCCGGCGACACCTTTCAGCGGGCGATGCGCGGTTTCATTGACAATAAGGTAAAGCTCTGTTTGGAGCCGCTGTCGCCGCCGGAAGCCGACTTCATCAACACGTGCGACGAGGCTAATGAGATCATCCGCCGCATCAACCATCCGCTGTTCGTGTTGCAATTGGATGTGAAGGCGATGACGACCGAAGCAATACCGCGGCCGGAGCTGATTCGACGGTACGGCAAGAACGCCGGTCATTTCCACGCCAACGACGCCAACCGCCGCGGCCCGGGCTTCGGCGACGTCGATTTCGTGCCGATATTTCAGGCGCTCAAGGAAAGCGGGTATGGCGGTTGGGTGTCGGTAGAAGTGTTCGATTATTCGCCTGATCCGGTGACGATTGCGCGCGAGAGCATTCGGTATCTGAAAGAGTGTGCGGCCCAAATGCGGTAATATCCATTTCCTCGCTTGCGTTTAGCGCACGCGCCGAAGCGGCGCTGCCTGGGGCGCCTTGGCGCGTGCGCTAAACGCAAGCACTTGGACTCGATCTGCCATGAAAACCATCGCAACGCTGGCTGCGCTGATCGTCGGCGGTTTGTTGGTACATGCCGCCGGCGATGCGCCAACTCTGCGCGTCGGCTTCGGCGCCGTTGACGTCACGCCCGATGTCAATGCGAAACCCGTTTACATTGCCGGCTACGGCAAGAATCGCGTCGCCAAAGGGGTCCACGATCCGCTCATGACCCGCGCGATCGTGCTGGCCGACGGCGCCAAGAAGATCGCTATCGCATCCGTCGATGTCGTCGGCCTTTCCTATCCCATCGTGGAACAAATTCGCAAGCGTTTGCCAGGCTTCGCCTATGTCCTCGTCTCCAGCACGCACAATCACGAAGGGCCGGATACGATCGGCTTGTGGGGGCCCAACGCGTTCCAGAGCGGTGTCGATCCGGCGTACATCAAGCGGATCGAAGACGGCGTTGTCAAAGCAATTCAACAAGCCGACAAGGGGCTGCGTGGCGCGACGGCGCGCATCGGCGTCGTTCAGGCGCCGGAGTTGGTGCGCGATAGCCGCGAGCCCTATGTCAAACACGACGATTTGGTCGCACTGCAGTTCAACGCCGCCCAGGAAAAGAAGTTGGGGATTGTGGTGCAGTGGAATTGCCATCCGGAGGATCTGGGCGACAAGAACACGCAGATCAGCGCGGACTACGTTTGGGCGACCGTCGGCCATTTGCAGGCCAAACATGGTTGCCCAGTCGTCTACCTGACCGGCACCGTGGGCGGACTGATGACAACGCTGGGACTCGACGTGAAGGACGAGCAAGGCAACTCACTCAAATCAGGGACGTTTGAACGGACCGAGCGCTATGGCAAGCTCCTCGGCATCGCGGCGGACAAGGCGCTTTCCCAGGCGAAGCCGGTCGCGTTGACGCCGTTCAACGTGCAGCGACGTGAAGTCTATTTGCCCATCGACAACCAGTTTTATCTGCTTGGTTGGAAATTGGGTGTCCTCGATCGTCCGTCGTATCGGTGGATCGGCGACCCGAACAAGGCGGAACCGCTGCCGACCTCCGCATCTTCAAAAGGCGATGACGAAAAGAAGGACGCGGCCCCGATGCGGAAGTGCCTCAAGACCGAAGTCGCCCGGTTGCGGCTGGGGGACCTCGACGTGGCGGCCATCCCCGGCGAAATCTATCCGGAGCTGGTCCTCGGCAAAGTGCAGGATCCGCAAGACCCCGCCGCCGATTTTCCGGACGCGCCGATCGAGCCTTCGATCTACGGCCAGCTCAAGGCGCCCTATCGCATGATGATCGGCCTGGCAAACGACGAGATCGGCTACATCCTGCCGAAGCGGCAATGGGACGAGAAGCCGCCGTTTTGCTATGGTCGCAAGCGGGCGCAATACGGCGAGTCGAACAGTCTCGGCCCGGACACGGCACCGCTCTTGTGCGAGGCGTTTCGTGAGATGACGAAGAAGAAGTGACCAAATTGGTTAGCCGCGACGCGCAGCGGAGCGCGGGGCGAACCCCGCGCTCCGCTGCGCGTCGCGGCTAACCGGTGCGGAAAATCAATTGTGTCCCGTCCACGGCATCGGCTGGGCGGATTGCGCCGGGATCGGCACGATGCGCGGCGGCGGGCCTTGCGGATAGACGCCGGTCGGCGGCGGTCCGGTAAACGTCGGGCCCGGCGACACCAGCACGGGGCCGGTCACCGGGATGTCGGCGCCGATCGGCACATCTCCGTAGGCGCCGCCTTCCATGCACGTGCAATCCGCAGCGCCGCCGTGCCGCCAGGATTGGAAGCGTTCCAACAGACCAAAGCAGCCCGAAGACGTCAGCAGCAGGCTGCCGGCCAGGGTCAGCGTGGCCAAACGTGTGCGGACCATAGTGCCTTCCTTTGTTCCAGAAGTGTTCCCTGTCGGAAACACGAAGTGCGCTGGTGACGCATGTGGGACGCCGGTCGCGTCCCGTGCCCCAATCATGCGCCAGGCGTATCACTTGAGCAAATTCGGGCAGCAAAAAAGAAGTCGCTTTCGCCGCCGACGGTGAACTCGGCAAAGGTCGTGACGTTCCTACGCTCTGGGGAATTCGTGCGGAAAACGCGCGAGAAAGACTCAAGTTTGGTTCAGGCAGTTGTCCGCAGATTGCACAGATGACGCAGATGAACTGCAATCAGCAAAAGATGTATTCTCTTATCTGCGTAATCTGCGAAATCTGCGGATCAACTTGCCGAAATTGCTGGTCATGCGGCTAGCGCTGGCTTGGGCTGGCATTCGACTGTGCGGACGTATTCATCGATGATTTCTTTGGCCGGGCCGTCGGCGCGCAGGCTGCCGTGGTCCAGCCAGAGGACGCGCTGGCAGAATTCCTTGTGGAATTCCAGATCGTGACCGACGACGATCACGATCTTCGCGCGGTCCATGAACTCGCGCATCCGCGCTTCCGCCTTCTTGCGAAACGCCAGATCGCCCGTAGCAAACACCTCGTCGATGAGCAGAATCTCCGGCAGATTCGACGTGGCGATCGCAAACGCCAACCGGGTGACCATGCCCTGCGAATAGCAGCGCAGCGGTAAATCAAGGAATTCGCCCAACTCGCAAAAGTCGGCGATGTCTTGCAGCTTGCCGGCCACGTCCGCCGGCGAATCGCCCTGAAGATACGAGCGGTAATGGATGTTCCGCCAACCAGTCGCTTCCTTTTCGAAACCCAGCGAAATGTCGAAGAGCGAGCAGATGGAGCCTTCGACCGTGCAGCGGCCGCGGGCGATCGGATAGATGCCGCCCACGGTGCGCAACAGCGTGCTCTTGCCGGCGCCGTTGTGCCCGATGATGCCGACGCGCTCGCCTTCGCCGATGTGGAAGCTAACGTTTTTCAAGGCGTGAATGATCGGCTTGGGCGGCGTGCGGCCTCTGCGGAACAAACCGCGCACGATGTACTCCTTGAGGGTAATCCGCGCTCCCCGCAACGGATACTCCAGGTCAACATGTTCGAAGGTGATGGCTGCCATGTCAAATCCAGAACACCAGCGTACGTTCCAGTTTTCGCAAGCACCACAGCGCCAGCCCGACCATGCCGGCCACGAATACCACGCTGACGACCACGTTGTACAGCGGCGGCAATTCGCCATACAGCACGGGTTGGCGGATCAGCTCCATCAGTGACCACATCGGATTGCAATCCACCACCCACGAAAGCCCGGGTTGGCTTTGCAGGGTGTGCGGGCGATAGATAATCGGCGTCAGGTAGAACATGAATTGCAGCAACAACTCGAGCATGTAGCAGGTGTCTGGAAAATGCGTTTGCGATATCCCGCACACGGTTGCCACGCTCCAGCCGAACAAGAAGAATAACACCAGGCTCGGCAACACCACCGGCAAAACCGCAAGATTGCGAAAGCCATGGAAATACCATGTCACCGTCAGGCCGAGCAGCAGCGCGACGCCGGTGTGGAACGCGGCGCCAAGGGCCATGCGCAGCGGGAAGATGGCGAGCGGCACCGCCTGTTGCCGAATGTACGCCGCCCCCGCCTGGAACGACCGACAGCCGAGCGTGGTGTTCTCCACGACGAACTGCCAGAGCGTGAGTCCGACGAGAACGTAAGGAGCATATTCTTTGAGTGGTTCCGGAAAGAGCCGGCCGAACACGACGCAAAAGATGAGCGTCAGGCCCAGCGGCCGGACCAGCGACCAGCCGATGCCCAGGAAGGAATGGCGATAGCGCGTCTGCAGATCATTTTCGACAAGCGAATACCAGAACCAGCGCAGTTTCCAGATGCGTTGAAAGTACGCCAATGAAGGGGCCGTCGTGGCATCCATGCGCGCAGGCCTTGTTGTTGTTGTCGTTGTCCTTCTACCACGGCGAGGCGGGCCAGGAAAAGTCGTGTTGGCGCAAACTTGCCCGTCTTCTCCAGGCTACGGGCGTTACGCCGCCTTTTTCTTTCTTTTGGGCTGCGGCTGATGCTTCCAGCGGCGATGCAGCCAAAAATACTGTTCCGGGGCCAGGCGAACGAGCTGCTCCAGGTCGGTCGTGAAACGCTGCGTGATGGCCTTCATGGCGTCCGGCGATTTGTCATAATCCTCAGGCAAAATCACATCGGCGGAGTTGATTTCGTATTTGCCGGCGAGCTTCGGGGCGCCGACCACGATCATCGGCACGCGCTGTTCCATGGCCATCAGCGCGACGGCTTTGTGCGTGGAAGCGGGCCGGCCGAAGAAATCGACGAACAACCCGCGCTGGCCCGCATCCTGATCGGCGAGCGTGGCGATGACGCCGCCGCCGTCGAGGATCTGCTGCATCTTGTCGAAATCGCCGTGCTTGGCCAAGAGCCGCTGCCCGGTGCGCTCGCGGAAGCTGCGCAGGTAGTCATCGACGTACGGATTGTCGAGGGGCCGGGCGATGGCGTGCGTGCGGAACCCGGCCAGACCGATGATGAATCCCGCCATCTCCCAGTTGCCGTAATGCCCAGTGACGATCAGCAGCGGCCGGCCCGACAGCATGGCGTCGATAAGCTGATCGCCATTCACGAGCCGGCCGATTTGTTTCCAGTTGTACACATGCAGTTTGCGCTGCATGTGCGCGATCTCGATCAAGACGGTGCAAAAATGGCGGTAGACGCCGCGGACGATGCGGTCGATCTCGGCGTCGCTGTATTTGCCGGGAAATGCCGTGGCGAGGTTCTCTTGCGCGACCAGGCGATGGCGCTTGTCGATGCGATAGGCGAGCCAAGCGAGGAAGCGCGCGCAGGCGCATGCAGACGAAAAGGGAAGGGCCTGCAACACGCACACGACGATGCGCACTACAAAATAGACGAGATAATCGGCGACCGCAGACCTGGGTTTGTCGGCCATGCGCCCCTCCGTGGGCTTCCCGCGTGTGGCTTGCCGCTTAGTAGCTGTTTCAAAACGGGGACAGGCCCCACAAGGCAAATGGGCCAGTCCCCGTTTTGAAACAGCTTCTTAGCGCGAACATCGCAGCTCGCTGGACCACTATCCCGTAACGATCATGGGCACGCTAAACGCAAGCAATCGCAAAATGTATCAACTTCGCCCCAATTCCACCAGCCGACCTGTGCGGTTCGCCTCGTAAATGCCGAGGATAACCTCGACCGCCCGCCGTCCCTCGCGGCCGTCCACGGCCGGTGGCCGGCCGGACTGGATCGCCTGTACGAAGTCGGCGAGCTGTCGGGCGTGGCCGACGTGCGAGATGGCCGAGGGGTCGCTGGCGCCGCCCGAGGCGCCGGTCTTCTGGGCGAAACGAGCGCGGATGTCGTTGTCCTGGGGGCCTTCGGGGTTGAACTGCCAGCGCACCAGGTCGTCCTGCTCGATTACGGCGGATCCCCTGTCGCCGTGGATCGCGATCGTCTTGGGCCAGCCGGGCCAAACACTGGTCGTCGCCTGAATCACGCCCAGAGCGCCATTTTTGAAACGCAGGCAAGCGACGGCAGTGTCTTCGACCTCGATGCGCTGGTGAGCCAGCATGTCGATGAAGCCGCTGATGTGCGTCACGGGTCCCATCATCCACAAGAGCAGGTCGACGTTGTGGATCGCCTGATTCATCAGCGAGCCGCCACCGTCGAGCGCCTTGGTGCCGCGCCAGCCGCCTTGATCGTAGTACTCCTGGGAACGCCACCATTTGCAAGTCGTCTCGCCGAGCGTCAGCCGCCCGAAACGCTCGGCGGCGATCGCCTTCTTCACCAGGGCGTTGGCGTCGCCGAAGCGCGAGGGGAAGATCGTGCACAGCTTCACCTTGTTCTTGTCGCAGGCGTCGATAATGCGGTCGCAGCGTTCCAGCGTAACCTCCATCGGCTTCTCGACGACGACGTGCTTGCCGGCGCTGGCGGCGGCGACGGACGGCTCCATGTGGTTGCCGCTGGGCGTCGTGACGATGACGATATCGACGTCCTTGTGCTTGGTCAGTGCGTCCAGATCGGGCGCGATGTCGAATTTGATCTTCAGTTCCTCTTGCACTTGCTGCTGCATTTTGACAGCCGCGGCGGGAAACTGGTCGTACACTGCCGCCAAGCGGGTTCCGGGAATCTCCTGTAGAGCCCGAGCGTGGAACCGCGAAATCATGCCGCAGCCGACAATGCCAATGCCAAGCATGGGAAATCCCTCTGATTGCCGCCGCTTGCGGCTTAGCGATCCTTGCAGAAGAAACCCGGTTTCTCCAAGAAACCGGGTTTCTGGATTTGATTATTCACGAACCATCATCCACGCCCGCCACAGGTATTGCAAGCCGCTCAGCGCCGTGGCGACCACCATCGCGTAAATGAAGATGTCGCGCAGCAAGTGTACGACTTCGGTTTCCCAACCCATCGCGGTCGCTTGCAAATCGATGAACACCGCGAACAGGGCCGCGCATTGCAGCACCATCTTGATCTTGCCCAGCCAGTCTGCCCCGAAGGTTGCGCCCACGTTTTCCAGAAAGCTGCGCAGACTGGTGATGATCAGCTCGCGGCCGACGACAACGGTCACCATCCAGGGCACGACGCCCGATTGGTCGGTTTTCAAGAGAAAGATGAAGGCGCCGCAGATGACCACCTTGTCGACCAGCGGATCGAGATTGCGGCCCAGCGTGCTCGTCAGTCCTTGTTTGCGGGCCAGATAGCCGTCAAGCCAATCGGTGACGGCGGCGGCAGCGAAGATGAGGATGCACGCAATCCACTGTTCGAAGTGAATCAGTCCAAACAAAAACAGTCCCAGCACTAGCCGCGACGCGGTCAGCAGGTTCGGCAGGTTGAAGACCGGCGGCCGGCTGGGGCTAACGGTGGCCATGAACTTCCTTGATTTCAAGCCGCGGGATGAGCGCAGCGATTCCCGCGGGTCGAACCGCCGCTGACCCGCGGGAATCGCTGCGCTCATCCCACGGCTTACACGTTCAGCGCACCGTTCCTAGCGCGCGCCCCGCCAGATCATAATCATCCGCGGCGGTGATTTTGACGTTCACAAGATCGCCCGCGCACAGGCCTTTGCCTTTGACACGCACCACGCAATCGATCTCCGGCGCGTCGGCGTGGCTGCGGGCCAGCACTTGGTTCGGCATTTCCGGGTCGGGGCCGTCGATAATGGCTTCGAGCGTCGTGCCCACCTGGCGCCGGCTCCAACCCAGCGCAAACGCCTGTTGTGCTTGCATGAGCCGGTCGCGCCGCTCTTGCTTGACGTTCTCGGGCAGATGACCATCGAGCTTAACGGCGGGTGTGCCGGGCTCAAACGAATACGGAAAGACGCCGAGCCGTTCGAACTGAGTTGCCTGCACATAGGCCAGCAACTCCTCGAATTCCGCGTCGGTTTCGCCGGGAAAACCGACGATGAACGTGGTTCGCAGCGTCAGGTTCGGCAGCGCTCCGCGCAGCTTGGCGAGCAACTCTTCGATCTCCTGCCGGCGCACGCGCCGCTGCATCCGCTTCAGCACGCGGTCGCTGATGTGCTGCAGCGGCAGGTCGAGATAAGGGATGATCTTGTTCGCGGTCTTGAGCGTTTCGATCAATTCGTCGGTGAAGAAAATCGGATAGGTGTACAGGAGCCGAATCCACTCGATGCCGTCGATCGTGTCGAGTTCCCGCAGCAATTCCGCCAAACGCACCCGCCCATAGAGATCGAGGCCGTAGTAGGTCGTGTCTTGCGCGACCAGAATTAACTCGCGGACACCGTCGGCCGCCAGTTCGCGGGCCTCGCGGATCACTTCTTCGATCGGCTTGGTGACATGCTTGCCACGCATGCCGGGGATGGCGCAAAAGGTGCAAGTGCGGTCGCAGCCTTCGCTGATCTTGAGGTAGGCGTAGTGCCGCGGCGTGATGCGCAGCCGCGCCGTGTCTTCCTGGGCGCGGACCGGCGCGGGGCGGAAGAGGCTGCGTTGCTCCCCCAAGCCGCGGGACGAGCGCAGCGAGTCCCGCGGGTCGGAACGCAGGCTACCCGCGGGAATCGCTGCGCTCATCCCGCGGCGTGCAGCTTGATTGACAACCTCGACAATTTCCTCACGCCCGAAAACGCCGACGATCGAATCGACACCCGGCACTTCCTGCAACAGATCGCCCTTCTTGCGTTCCGCCAAACAGCCGGCGACGACGACGGCGCCGACCTTGCCCTGTTCCTTCAGCGCGAGCATTTCGCGGATGACGCCCAGCGATTCCTGCCGGGCCGGCTCGATGAAGCCGCAAGTGTTGACAACGACGACGTCGGCGCCGGCGGCGTCTGGGACCAGCGTGTAGCCGTCCTGCGCCAATTTGCCCAGCATGCGCTCGGAATCGACAAGGTTCTTCGGACAGCCGAGGCTGACGAACGCGTAGGTGCCTTTGGATGCGATGCTCATGTGCTGTTTTTATATCGCTGGCGACAATCCATCGACAGAGGATTATTTAGCCGGCGCGCTTGCTCGCCGTGGACATGGCGCGTAATTGCACGATGGCGTCCACGGCGAGCAAGCGCGCCGGCTAATTCTACAGCGCTACCTTGGTCGCACGCACTTCCGTAAAATCATGTGGAGACATGAGTTGCGTCCGAAAGGACGGCGCATCTTCTCTCTTGTGGCAACGGCCGTTTCTGTGCGATGACTCCCAGGGGGGGGTGTGAGCGTTTTGCACAGAATACTGCACAGAAACGAAACGCCTTCCCAGCTACGACGTTACGATACTCGGACGATCAAGGTAGCGCTGTAGTACTAAATGAGCCTTGTCCCAAACTCGCCGCCTCTGTTAGCATACCGGTCCCAAATCACCATCGTTCACGGAGGAACGGCATGCGGGTAGCGATGCTGTCGGCGAACGCACAGGCAAACAACGCCATCGGCAACCAGGTGGCGGAGAAGGCTGCGTTTTTTCTAGAGCGCGGCGCTGAATTTCGCGTGTTCCTGCAAAGCCTCGACCGCCTCCACGCCGAATTGCGACCATTCGCCCAACATGTCAAGCAGGTTGGCGCACGCGGCCTCGTGTGGGATTACCTAGCCCAGGCCGACCTGGTCATTGCCGACTACGCCCAGCATCACGACCTGCTTCATTTCCTGCCGCTCCTCGTCGGCCAGAAGCCGCGGTTGGTGTTCGATTATCATGGTGTGACGCCGGCCTGCCATTGGGAAGGCCCTCAGCGCGACCTCGCGGAGCGCAGCGCTCGACAACGCGGCATCGTTTGGTGCGCCGACATGGCGTTGGCCCACAGCCGGTTCGCCAAGAAAGAACTGCAGCGGGCCACCGGATATCCGGCCGAGCGCATCATCGTCCAACCTTATCCGACCGACACAACGCTCTTTCAACCCGGACCGGGCGACGACGTTCGACGAAAGCTGGGTCTCGATGCCGGTCCGGTGTTGCTGTACGTCGGCCGACTGGCAGCGAGCAAGCGCGTGCCGCTCTTGATCGAAGCGCTGCCGCTGATTCCGGATGCCCAGGCCGTGATCGTCGGCGACACGAGCGACGTTTATGGCGCGGAAATGCGTCGCTGCCAAAAAGTTGCGGCTCGGCTTGGCGTGGCCGAGCGCGTCCGCTTTCTGGGCCAACTCGATGAGCGCGCGCTTGCGGAAATCTATCGCGCCGCCGACGTGCTGGTGGTTCCATCGCTGCACGAAGGCTATTGCCTGCCCGCGTTGGAAGCGATGGCGTCGGGCCTGCCGGTGGTGGCCGCGCGGACGACCGCTTTGCCGGAGACCCTCGGCGACGCCGGTTTGACGTTTGCGCCGGACGACGCGCAAGATCTTGCTCGGCAAGTCGGCAGAGTGGTCCACTCGCTCAACGCGGCGACATGGAAACGCGGAGCGAGTCGATCGCGCATCGCCATCGTCGCCTTTCGTTTCGGCAGCGACATCGTCGGCGGCGCGGAAACGTCGCTGCGCACCATCGCCCAAGCGCTGCAGCGCGGCGGCCAGCACCTCGAAGTCTTCACCACCTGCACCACCCATGAAAGCGCGTGGTCGAACGATCTGCCGGCCGGGTCGTTCACGCACGACGGCCTCACCGTCCATCGCTTCCCCATCGATGCGCACAATCGCGCCGCTCATTACGAGTCCATTCGCCGGATCACCGCTGCCGATGGCAAGGTCGATACCCCGACGGCAGCCGCATACCTTCGGCATAGCATTCATTCGTCGCCGTTAATCGAGGCGCTGCGAGCGCGGCATGCGGAGTTCGACGCGATCATCACTGGGCCGTATCTGTTCGGCTTGACGCATGATGTCGCCACTTCGTTTCCCGAGCAGACACTGCTGCTGCCCTGCTTTCATGACGAGCCGTACGTGCGGTTGACGTGTTGGCACCAGACTTACGGGTCGGTCGGCGGCGTGCTGTATCACAGCCCGGAGGAGCAGGAATTCGCGCAAGCCGTCTTGGGCCTGAATCATCCGCGGGCGGTGGAAATCGGCACCGTGCTTGACGTGGGACCAAGCCCACGGGCCGCTGCCCGTGGGCTTACGGAGCGATATCTGGTTTATTGTGGGCGCTATTCGCAGCAGAAAAACGTGCCCCTGCTGCTGGAGTTTGCCGAGCGTTATCAGCGCGCGCGGCCGGGGCGATTTCAATTTGTGTTTGTCGGTCACGGCGATGTGCGGATTCCCCAGGCGGCGTGGGCCGTGGATCGGGGCCGGTTGCAGGAAGAGGAAAAGCGGCAGGTTCTGGCCCACGCCGCCGCACTGGTGCAGTTGTCGCGCCAGGAATCGCTGTCGCTGGTCGCACTCGAAGCTTGGGCGCAGGGCACGCCCGTGATTGTTCACGATGCATGTGCCGTGCTGTGCGGCCAGGTTGCGCGCGCAAAGGGCGGCCGCGCGATCGGCGATTACGATGGATTCGCTGCTGTCTTGGATGATCTTTGGGACCGGCCCGACGCCTGGCGAGCGCTCGGTGAAAATGGCCGCGGCTACGTCGCCGATCATTACGGTTCCGAAGATGACTATCGCCAGCGTTTGCTCGACGCTATCGACGACCTGACCAAACCTCTGCGTGACTGCATGCGGCAACGCGGCCTGGTCCGCGCGGCCCAGCGCGCTCGGCCCAAATGGCGCGAGCGTTTCGGCAAATTCATCGAAAGCACGCTCGACGATGAGCCGCGCAAGGCAGTGTGGGATATCGAGGTGCAACCGCAAACGACGCTATGCCGCGCGGCCAAGGGAAGCCGAACGATGTTGGTCCCGGTGCGCGTCGTCAACCGGGGAACGCTGCCGGCCCTCCCGGATGGACCCGCGCAGACCGAGTTGTTTGCCGAGGTGATCGACGCGGCGACGGGCAAACTCATGGGCGTTGCGAGTCGAACGGACCTGCCGGGGCTGCTCGTGCCGGGTGCGTCGATGCCGGCCGCCCTCGCGGTCAGTTTGCCAGGGGAGCCGGGACATTATCAGTTGGTGCTGCAGGCTGAGTCCGCGACGGGACTTCAACGACCGCCGCACCAACACATGCTGCCATTGTTCCTTGGCGTCGAGGCGCCGCCGTCGGTTGTCGTTGGCGCCGGCACGTTTTTGGAGACCATCCAGGCCGCTCTCGCGGAAGCGCATCGGCTGCAGCGCTTGCCGGACGATTACGTCGATGTCACCGAAGGCCGGTTCGCGCGCTGGAAGCGCTGGCTCAAGCAAAAGCTGCTCGGCAACTTCAAGAAGGGTTATGTCGACGTGCTTTCGCGCCAACAGACGCAGGTCAATCAGCACCTATTGCTCAGCGTTCAACAACTGGCCGATTATTGCGCGACACTGGAACATGCGCTGTGCAGCTTGCAACAACGCTTCGATGCGTCGCCGCGACCATCGGCCCAGGATCACTCTGAACCCGCAAGCCCACGGACGGCAGTCCACGGGTGATTTTCCAGGGAGGGAATCATCATGAAATGTCTCGTCACCGGCGCCGCCGGATTCATCGGATCACATCTGTGTGAACGGCTCTTGCGCGACGGCCATAGCATCGTCGGCGTCGATGCGTTCATCCCGTACTATCCGCGCCTGATCAAAGAAGGCAACTTGCTCGGCTTGCGCGGCCATAAAGGCTTCGCGTTTCACGCCCTCGATTTGCGCCATGATCCACTCGATGTGGCGCTCGACGGCGTGGACGCGGTGTTCCACCTCGCCGCCATGGCCGGGCTGGTGAAGAGCTGGACCGATTTCGATCTTTACAGCAGTTGCAACCTGACGGCGACGCAGCGGCTTCTCGATACAGTGCGTCGCCAGCCGAATAAGCCGCGGCTCGTGTATGCTTCCACGTCGTCGGTCTATGGCCGCTACAGTTCCGGCGATGAGACTCTGGCGACCCGGCCGATCTCGCCCTACGGCGTCACCAAGCTGGCGGCGGAAAGTCTGTGCCGGGCGTATGAAGAGTTCGGCGTGCCGGTCGTCGTGCTGCGTTACTTCTCCGTCTATGGCCCGCGGCAGCGTCCCGACATGGGTTATTGGAAGTTCATCGACGCCCTGTTGCGCAACGAACCGATCGTCGTCTACGGCGACGGCCAGCAAAACCGCGGCAACACTTACATCGACGATTGCGTGGACGCCACGGTCGCCGCCTTGCGCGCGCCGCTGGGCGAGACCTATAACCTCGGTGGCGGCGAATCGGCGAGCGTGTGGGACATCCTGGGCAAGCTCGAACGAATCATCGGACGTAAGGCGATCACACGCTCGGAACCCGCCCGGCCCGGCGACCAGCGCAGCACGTTCGCCGACACGTCGAAACTGCAGCGTCATCTGGGCTGGCAAGCACGCACGTCGCTGGACGTTGGATTGACGCGACAAGTGGATTGGCAGCGGCAATTGGTGCAGCGCGTGGCGGCGTAGAATTGCCATGAAGTATTGTTTACGTTGAGCGCAACCATCACGGCGCCGCGATGTTTGCGCTAAGAAGCTGTTTCAAAACCGTCTTAGCCGCTGAAGACGCTGCAAACGCCGTGAACAGATGTCGCATGCGGCTAACACGTGAAAGGCGCGGAAGTGTAATCCGGTTCTTTCGTAGCACAGTTTGAGTCG
>Ga0209726_10004682_pt1 | contig 17244 bp, 17 predicted proteins | sample Subgrocontami54m_FD_187453 | JGI IMG/M metagenome (GOLD analysis project Ga0209726, IMG submission 187453) | Subsurface groundwater microbial communities from S. Glens Falls, New York, USA - GMW46 contaminated, 5.4 m (SPAdes) (version 3) | ecosystem: Environmental > Aquatic > Deep subsurface >... | reverse complement strand
GGCAACGGCGGCTCCTCGGTGTTCCGCATCGGCCCCGGCGACACCAACCTCAAGTCGCTGGTGGAGCTGTTCCAGACCGTGTTCCGCGAGCCCTTCATGGTGCAGCAGTACCGCCCCGAGGTGCGCGGCGGCGACAAGCGCGTCATCCTGGTCGACGGCGAGGTGGCGGGCGCGGTCAACCGCGTGCCGGCGGCGGACGAGACCCGCTCCAACCTGCACGTCGGCGGCACGGCGCGGCCGAGCGAGCTGACCCCGCGCGATCAGGAGATCTGCGCGCGGCTGGGCCCCGAATTGAAACGGCGCGGGCTGCTGTTTGCCGGCATCGACGTGATCGGCCCCTATCTCACGGAGATCAACGTCACCTCCCCCACCGGCATCCGCCAGGTGAAGGCCTTCGGCGGGCCGGATATCGCCGCGCTGATCTGGGATGCGATTGAACGGAAAGTGACGCCCTAGTCGAAAGTCCAAGTGCTACAATTGGTTTGCATCGAAGGGAAGGGAACAATGGCCAAAGTCATCGAGCGGAAGAAGCGGGCCGACCAGGAGCTCGTCGGGTCTTTCAAGCGATTTGGCCCATACGGCGTCGCCTATGAGGTCATCAAGGTCGGCGACGATCGGGTTGCCACAATCCGCGTCATCGAAAGCGGCGAGACGCTCGCGTACCCCGTTGGGAAAATCTTGGCCGACCCGGCTGCCTGATGTTTGCCATTGTCTTCGAACCGGATGCGGGTGGCAAACTCCCGTCCATGGGCAAGGCGCGCGCCGGATGGCGGAGCGCCGGGTTATCGGCGGGCCTTAGCTCACGCTGTATCGCTCTCAAATCCTTGCATAATTGTGCGCAGCGACTCATCGCACCGCGCACAAAGCGCCTCAAAATGCTTGCGGAACGAACCATGCGCCGAGAGTGCGCTGGCACGGAGCACTTCCGCACCCTGTCCAGTGGCATGCCCTTTCAGCTGACTGCGGAGATTGTGCACCTCATGCAAGGGGCTCATGATTGAGCGCGCGTGCTCAGGATCGAAGCCCAGGCCGATCAGGCACTCTTCTAAGAGCTTGAGTGATCGCCATCGGACGTCCGCTGATTGCCCCAAATCCTCGACCTTCTTTCTGAGCCACCGCTCATCGAAGCCTTCGACCAGGAGCTTGTCGTGGGCGAGTACCTCGCCAGCCCATTCCTCTGGCGCAGCCGTCGCTGGATAGTGAACCCTGCCCGGAAGGTCGGCCGAGCGGAGTTTCCACCATGATGCGCCGCGCTCCGCCAACTTCCGCAAAGCATGCTTCAGGCTGTCCAATGCGTCGTACTCGAGGAAGAAACTGCCCTCGAAATCCGTCTTTAGCGCTCGCCGGGAGATTGGTGCTCTCGGCCACTCATTGAAGGACTTCCAGTAGAGCTGCTCTTCGAACGGGAGACGACTTAAGTAGATGAGATTAAGTGTGAACCTGTCCAGCGTCGTTGATGTCGTAGGTTTGGAGATACCACGCATCACGACAACTGATCGACCGAATGGTCAGCTCGTACTTATCCGGATCGGACTTATAGCGCAGTAACACCTCTGGACGGAAAAACGCCGGCGAAATCTCGAATGGCAGGTCACTCTTGGTGAAATAGTTTGCCAAGCACGTGGGGTTGCAGCTGATCTCAGTAATCACCTTGTTCTTCCAGTCCTGTGTAATAAAGGAGGCGTATTGCGTCGATGCCCGCTCCGCGCCTCCAAACCGTCGGAGCGCCTATGCCTTCGGCTTGCCTAAGAGGATGATCTGAAAACCGCGGCTGTACTGGCCTGCCCCGCCTGCAAGCTGAAGCGGGAGTAAATGCCCTCCTTCTCGATGAGCTCTTCCGTTCGCTCACCGTGCCAGCCACCGAAGTTTCTAAGTTCAAATCTCGTAAAATCGAACATCATGACAAGCGCCGCGTCCGCAAGCGCCATGTACTCATCGAGCAGCTGTCGCTCGACTGTGATGATAGTGCCACCCGAGTGTTTTCTCGTCCGGCGATGAGAGAATTCGGATTATGTCTTCGATGTCGCCGCGGCGATCGATCCTGCAGTAGGCATTTCGCTCGGGAAGGTAATGGAGACCGAAGACGTGGGTGAACTTTTGCAGGAACTCAAAATAGTTCTTGTCGCGCGAAGTACGGCCCGAGAAATCCCGTCCGTAGACGAGCTGCTCTCCCTTGGCGAGCGTCTTGGAGCAAAGCCCGTCGAGAGGTGGAGAAAGGCGCGCCGTCTCTGCGTCGAACGACTGCGTAATGCCCCACGACGACCAGCAATTCCCGTTCCATTTCATCACATCTTCGACATCGAGCGGATCTAGCGATGCAAGTGGCACGACGATGGCATGGAGGAAAGTACAGCCGAAGCCTGCGTATACGATGAAGTGCTCGGCGTGCGCGCTTGCCTGCAACAAGTCGAGCACGTCGTTCTGCTCAAGCCACTTGTCAAATGCGCCGCCCTCCCGTGTGGGCGGGGTCGATGAGGCGCGAACCTTCGCAACGATGTCTTGCATGCTCTTTTCCTGCGAATCGGGGAATTATAGTCCAGTCAGGTGGCTGTAAGGGACGCCTCCGCCGCAAGGTGTCGCAATTTGTTGCAATCACTTGACGATCATCAAGGACCTGTAGCTACTTCCGTCGCCGATGCGGCAGGTGCTCGGATCGGAGACTAAGGGGTAGTTGTCGCGCCAAAAGACGATGGACTTGTTCGTTAGGAGTTCTGAATGACCAACATCAAGATCCTCGGCATCGCCGGCAGCCTGCGCAAGGGCTCGTTCAATCGCATGGCGCTGAAGGCTGCGCAGGGCCTGGTGCCGGCCGGCGCGACGCTCGAGATTTGCGAGCTGCCCGACCTCCCCGGCTTCAACCAGGACAACGAGAAGGCCCCGCCGGCGGCCGTCACGGACCTGAAAGCCAAAATCCGCGCCGCCGATGCCATCCTCATCGTCACGCCCGAGTACAACTACTCGATCCCCGGCGCGCTCAAGAACGCCATCGACTGGGCCTCGCGCCCCTACGGCGACAGCGCCTGGAAGGGCAAGCCGGTGGCGATCATGGGCGCCTCCGTCGGCGCGCTCGGCACCGCGCGCGCCCAGTATCACCTGCGCCAGTGCTTCGTGTTCCTCGACATGCCCGTGGTCAACCAGCCCGAGGTGATGATCTCCGCTGCGGCGACCAAGTTCGACCAGAGCGGGAACCTCACCGATGCGAGCGCAAGAGATCTAATCGGGAAGCTGCTCACGAGCCTGTGCGCCCTGACGGGAAGAATGAAGGCCGGTGCGTCCTAAATAGCCTGGTTCCCGGAATCACCCTCGAACTGGAGGATGTTGAGGCCGGCGTTGGGGTCGGTCAGATACATGAGCCCGTTGCGGTCGACATAGCAGTCGCAGGACTGGATCACCTGCGGCCGGTTCGGGCGCGGGTCCATCATGCGCGCAGGGTTGGGTGGCACGTAGAAGCCGACCTCGCGCGGCTGGAACGGATTTTCGATGTCGTAGGCGCGCACGCCGGCGTTGTAGTAGGTGGCGAAGATCAGGCGCGAGCTCTGGAATGCGCCGGGCCGGTTCTCGTGCAGGTTGTGCGGGCCGAAGTTGCCGCCCTTGGCGCAATAGTCCGCCTCCGAGGGCTGGGGAAAGGTGGCGATGCTGACGGGGTTGCTCGGCTCGCGGATGTCGAACATCCAGATGTAGCGCGGCCCCTCGCTGCAGTTGGCCGAGGTCGGCTCGTCGGCGAGGACGAGGAGGTTGCGGTCGGGCAGCGGCAGGGGCGAGTGCGTGCCGCCGCCGAACGGCGGGTCGGTGTTGCGATGCACGACGAGCTTGGGCGCCGTCGGATCGGCGATGTCGAGCACGGTCAGCCCGCCGTCGCGCCAGGCGGCATAGACGAGATTGCCGGCGACGAGGCCGTGATGCAGGGCGTAGCGCTTGCCCGTGCGCCAGGTCGGCGTCTCGCCGCCGGCGCGCCACATGCCGGCAATCCACCAGCGGCCGACAACCTCGGGCTTCTTCGGGTCCGACATGTCGATGACCGCAAAAATGTGGTCGGTGAAATCGGCGAAGTGGATCGAGGCGTAGGCGTAGCGCCCGCCGGTGTACCAGATGCGGTGCGGCCCGAGGCCCTCTACGGCCATGAAGCCGATCTCGGCGGGCTTCTCTGGCTTGGAGATGTCGTAGACCCGGATGCCCGAGGTGAACCGGCTCTGGTCCTTCAGCTTGTCGGCGGGCGAGCCGCCGAAATAGGCCTTCTCGTTCTGGAACTCCTGCATGGTCCACACGCTCGGCGCGTTCACCGCCAGCAGCAGGTCGTCGTGCGTCTGCAGGTGAAAGGCGCGCGTGCCGGGCGGGCAGGCGATGAAGTCGACCACCTTGGGGTTCTTGGCATCGCGCACGTCGAGCGTGGTGATGCCGTTGCTGAACCCGTGGCCGACGTAGGCGTAGCCGCGATGCACCATGATCTGCACGCCGTCGCCGCGGCCGGCGAGGTCTGAGTGGCTGACGAACTTGATGTTGCGCGATGCGACGGCATTCATGGTACTCTCCCTAGTGGCGCTCGATCCACGTCAAGCAGAGTTTACCAGCCCATTCAACACTTACTGTAAGCCACGTCTCCACGTCCGTTTTTTTTCTGCGCGCCGTCGACCAGCTTGAAAACCATGGGAAGCGCGGTCTTGTTCGAGAGGCAGCCTTTGGAGCGGATCGTTCTGTGCCGCACGGTGGCGAAGGTGCTTTCGATGGGGTTGGTCGTGCGCAGGTGCTTCCAGTGCTCGGCGGGGAAGTCGTAGAACGCGAGCAGCGCCTCGCGATCCTTTTCAAGACACTCGGCAGCCTTGTCGTACTCGACCTCGTAGCTCTCGATGAAGGCGTCGAAAGCAGCGTCGGCAGCGACACGCTCAATCGACCCGAAACCGTGCGCGGGCATGGCAGCGGTGATGGATTCACACAACTCAACTTCAAGATCCCGCACAGCACGAAGAAGCGCATCAAGCAGCTGGCCTCCGCGACAACATCCGTTCTGGTCCCGTCGCGCTCGCCGATAGGTGTCAGATGCCGACGCTCACAACCCATGCGGAAGCGAAGGCCAATGGCACTCGTTGCCGCGACGCGATCCGGCGGTTAGACTTGACCGCCGACGAAGCTACTTGGGAATGTCGGCTAACCAAGGGAGGAGTGCCAAATGCGCCCACTACGTCGTTTTGGGTTTGTCGGCTTGCTTGCGGCAGCTTTGCTTCTGCTGGTGAGCGCGGTCGACCAGGCAGCTGCGCAACGCGTGTTCAGTTTCGCCTACGATCAGCCGAACACGACTGCCTACGGCATCGCCGCCAATATTTTCGACGCCAAGCTCAAGGAATTGAGCGGCGGCAAGATGAGCATCAACCAGTTCCCCGGCGCCCAGTTGGGCCAGGAGCCGCAGATGCTGCAGAAGATGCGCGCCGGCGACATCGATTTCGTCATCACTTCGACGGCCAACGCCTCGACGCTGGCGCCGCAGGCGGGCGTGTTCTCGCTGCACTTCATCTTCCGCGACGAGGATCATCTGGCCAAGGCGCTCGCCGATCCGGCCGTGTCGACGGCATTCCGCGACATGATCAAGGATTCGGTGCAGGGCGCGCAGGTTCTCGGCCTGCTGACGATGGGCTTCCGCAACATCTACAGCAAGAAAGAGATCAAGTCGGTCGACGATCTCAAGGGCCAGAAGGTCCGCGTGCAGGCGACCAAGACCGAGGATACTCACTTTCCGGCCTACGGCACGCAGACCGTGCACATGCCGTTCGGCGAAGTGTACACCTCGCTGCAGACCGGCGTCGTGAATGCCGCCGAGAATGGCGTCAACGTCTATCTCGCCAACAAGCATTACGAAGTGGCGCCGGTGCTGTCGATAACGCAGCACGAAGCCAACAACAACTGCATCTGGGTCAGCCAGAAAACTTGGGATAGCCTGAGCGCTCAGGAAAAGGGCTGGGTGCAGGCTGCCGCCGATGAGGTAGCCTAGAAAGAACCCAAGCTGGGCTTGAAGCTTGAAGCGGATTCAGCGGTCAAGCTGAAAGCACTTGGGGTGAAGATTGTTGAGGGAGTGGACAAGGCCGGCTTCATGAAGGCCGCTTCCCCGATCCAGGACCAGCTCGCCAAGGAACTCGGCCCGCATGCCGAGAAGATCCTGAAGCTTGTTCGCAACGTAAAATAGCCAGAAAATCTGCAATGCGGGCGACGGCGCCTACCGCGCCGCCGCTCCCCACGCGATGGGGGGATTTTACGTGGCAGCCGTTACTGACTTTGCCGCAAGCAGAGAACTTATTCTCCAGCGCCATCGCCATTTGAAATGGCCATGGCTGGATCCGCTCGAAGTCGGGCTGATGATCCTGTGCGGATTATGCATCGGCGGCTTCACCCTGTGCGTCATGCTGGACGTGCTCACACGCGAAATCGGCCACCCCTGGCTGTGGCTGCAACAGGCGACCACGGCTTTCTTTGCCTGGGGCGTGTTCGTCGGGCTCGCGGTCGCCACGCGCCGCAATGATCACATCTATCTGGCCGAGATAACCAAGACCCTGACTGGCGCCAAGCGTAGCGCGATCGAGATCGTCAACCGGCTGGTCGTGTTGGTGGTGGCCGGTTTCATGGCCTGGTTCGGCTACAAGAATGCGATGCTGGACCTGGGCAGCTTCCGCATGCCCTGGCTCATTCCCTTGACCGTCTATACCGCCGTCGTGCCGATCGCAGGCGCTCTGGTGATGCTGTTTTGCGTCGAGCAAATCGTCAATGGCTGGCGCAACGGTTTCGAAGGGCCTGAGGACAACGAATTCCTGGCGGAGCCTGTCGAATGAGCTCCACCGCGATCATTCTCTTGATGGCGTCGCTGTTTTTGCTGTTCGGCTATATGGGCGTGCCGGTCACGTTCGCCATCATGGCCGGCGTGCTGGTGGCAACCACATTCACGCCGGTTAGCTACCAGTCGATGATCGGCCAGATGTTCCACGGCATCGATTCCGAGACGCTGCTCGCGATCCCGTTCTTTCTTCTGGTCGGCGAATTGATGACGTCGGCCGACGTGACGCAGCGCCTGATCCGCCTGGCTCAGGCGCTGGTCGGGCATTTGCGCGGCGGTCTCGCGCAGGTGGTGACGCTGTTCAGCATGTTCTTTGCCGGAATTTCCGGCTCCTCGGCGGCCGATGTCGCGGTCTTGAGCCGTACCGTTGCGCCCGAAATGGACAAGGAGCGCTACGACCGCGCCTTCACCGCGGCGCTGATCGCTTCGGCCTCGACCATCGCCAACCTGATCCCGCCCTCGATCATGGCTGTAGTCTATGGCGCCACCGGCAATGTGTCGATCGGCGGGCTGTTTCTTGCGGGCGTGGTGCCGGGCGTGATGATCGGCATCGGACTGATGATCTACAGCTACTTCTTCGGGCCGACCGGCGTCTTGAAGAAGCGCGCTTCGATGGTCGACGTATTCGTCGCAGCCCGTGGCTCGGCGCTGCCGATGGTGATTCCAGTCATCATCATGGGCGGCATCCTCACGGGATGGTTCACGCCGACCGAGGCCGGCATGGTCGCGTCCGTCTACATTATGATGGTCGTGATCCCGATCATGCAACCCCGCCATATCCGGCAGCTTCCCGGCGATTTCATCTACACCGGCATGCTCTATTCGCTGCCGCTGGCCCTGGTGGCGGCCGCTTCCGCCTTCGGCTGGATGCTGGCCTATTTGCGCGGTCCCGATGCCGTCGCCGACCTCATCTCGGTCCATGCCGGAACCGATCCCTTGATGATCATGTTCCTGCTGGTGCTGCTGTTCATCCTGGTCGGAGATTTCATCGACGCGGTCCCGGCCATCATCATCTTCATGCCGATCATCAACAAGCTGACCGAGCTGGGCAATATCAAGCCGGTGCATATGGGCGTGGTCATCATCACCACATTGGTGTTCGGCCTGATCACGCCGCCCTATGGGTTGTGCCTGCTGGTGGCGTCGAAATTCGTAGGCGTGCCGTTCTATCGCGCGATGTTCCGCTCGCTTCCGCTCTACATCGTCTTCCTGATCACCATTGCCTTCGTCGTGCTGTTTCCCGATGTCGTTTTGTGGCTGCCAAAGACGTTTCTGCCGCAATCCGTCGGCTGCTTCCCACATCCGAGTGGAACGGGCTGGATCTGCCCGCCCTAGCGCTTCGCGGCCGACACCACAGGCGGCCGCCCCAGGCATGCGGCCAGAATCTCCATTGATCGGTCTACCAGGAATTGACCTTCCCGAATGCCTGCACAGTTCCCCCGTCGCCCGTCCGTCAGGTTCCGGAGCGAACCGGTAGTCGACTGGCATTGCTTGCGTTGCGGCGTCGATGCGGTCTTGCTTCAGGTTTGTGCCGGCTCCAGCCCGCCGCCGAGAAACAATTGTCCGATGCGCGGGTCGGCGAGGATCGTTTCGGCGCGATCCTGAATGCGCGTGCGGCCGAGCTCGAGCACGATCCCATAGTCGGAATTGTCGAGCGCGCGCTTGGCGTTCTGCTCGATCATCAAGATCGTGATGCCGCGCGCCCGCAGGTCGCGGATGAGGCCGAACAATTCCTCCACCAGGATCGGGGAGAGCCCAATCGACGGCTCGTCGATCAGCATCAGCTTGGGCTCGAGCATCAGGCCGCGCGCGATCTCCAGCATCTTCTGCTCGCCGCCGGAGAGCGTCGAGGCTTGGGCGCGGGCCTTGCGCCGCAGCACCGGGAAGCGGTCCATCGCCGCCTCCATGCGCCGCTCGAGATCGAAGCCCCTCGGCGCCGCGACGCCGCCGAGCTCGAGGTTGTGCAGCACCGACAGCTCGGGAAAGATGTTGCGTCCCTGCGGCACATAGCAGATACCGCCGGCGATCAGCTGGCGCGGCGTATGGTTGGTAATGTCGCGGCGGTCGAAGACGATGGACCCTGAGCGCACCGGCAGCATGCCGAAGGCGGCCTTGAAGGCCGTCGACTTGCCCGCGCCGTTGGGGCCGATGACGGTGGTGATGGCGCCGCGCGGCACGGCGAAGGAGAGCCCGTTGAGGATCGTCTCCTTGCCGTAGCCGGCGACGACATCCTCGAGGCTCAAGATGTCGTCAGTGGCCAAGATAAGCCTCGATCACTTTTGCGTCGCTGCGCACGTGCGCGGGATCGCCCTCGGCGATGATGCGGCCTTCGGCCAGCACCAGGATGCGGCTGCACAGCGCCATGACGAAGTCCATGTTGTGCTCGATGACGACGAACGTGGCGCCCTGCTCGGCGTTGATCGCCTTCAGCCGGTCGCGCAGGCTCGTCAGCATCGTCGGGTTGACGCCGCCGGCCGGCTCGTCGAGGAGCGCGAGGCGCGGGCCGGCCATGAACGCCATGGCCGCATCGAGCAGCTTCTGCTGGCCATAGCTCAGGCCGCCCGCCAGCTCGTCGGCAAGATGGTCGAGCCGGAAGAATGCGAGCATCTTGTCGGCCGCGGGGGCAAGGCCGGCATCGCGCGGGCCGACGAGGCGCGAGAGCATGCTGCCCCGGTGCTCCTGGCCAGCCAGGATCAGGTTGTCGCGCACGCTCAACTGCGGGAACACCTGCAATAGCTGGAAGGTGCGGCTGACGCCCAGCCGGTTGAGGTCGCAGGGGCGCATGCCCGTCACGGCACGGCCGTCGAGATGCACACGGCCCGCGCTCGGCCGCAGTTGCCCGAGGATGCAATTGAACAGGGTCGACTTGCCGCTGCCGTTGGGGCCGATGATGCCGAGGATCTCGCCTTGGTTAACGTCGAACGACACGCCGTCGACGGCGACGATGCCGCCGAAGCTTTTTCTGAGATCGCGCACCTCGAGGACGGCGCTCATGCCGCCACCTCCCGGGCCGCGGCGGGGACGGCCTTCGCGGCGGGCGTCACGAGGCGGTCGGCGAGGCCGAGCAGGCCGGTCGGGCAGAACACCATCAGCACGATCACCAGCATGGCGTAGCCCATCAGGTAGTACCCTTGCGCGAAGCGCAGCCACTCGGGCAGCAGCACGGCAACGATGGCGCCCAGGAACGGGCCGAAGAAGTAGCCGGAACCGCCGACCACGACCATGAGCAGCAGATTGAGCGACAGGCCGAGCGCGAACGGCGTGGGGTCGATGAACTGCACGAGCGGGGCATAGAGCGCGCCGGAGATGCCACCGAGCCCGGCGCCGAGCGCGAACGCCATCAGCGTGTAGCGGCGCGTGTCGACGCCGAGCGAGAGCGCGCGCATGGGGTTTTCGCGCAGAGCAACGAAGGCGCGGCCCCAGGGGGAACGGATCAGGCACCAGGTGGCGAGCGACACCAGCGCGAGGGCGGCGAGGCAGAAATAGTAGAACGCGTGCGCGCCGTTCATCGACCAGCCGGCGAGGCTTGGGCGTGGCACATTGCTGATGCCGTAGATGCCCCCCGTGAGCCATTCCTCGTTGCGGAAGACAAGGTAAACGAGGGTGTTGAAGGCCAGCGTGACGAACGCCAGGTAGTGGTGCTGGAGGCGCAGCGCCGGGTAGCCGAGCGCCCAGCCAGTGACGAAGCAGGCGACACCCGCCAGCGCGCAGGCCGGCCAGAATGGCCAACCCTTGGTGGTCAGCAGGGCGGTGATGTAGGCGCCGATGCCGACGAAAGCGGCCTGCGCCAGCGAGACCTGGCCGGCGTAGCCCAGCGTCAGATTGAGGCCGATGGCGGCGATCGTCATCACCGCCCAGGTGCTCAGAATGAAGATGCCGTACGGCTTGAAGAGGAACGGCGCTACCAGCAGAAAAGCGGCGGAGAGCGCCAGCGCCATGCCGGCGACGACGGTCTTGCGCCGCCTCATACGGTGCGCTCCTCGACCCGGCCGAGCAGACCCTGCGGCCGGAACAGGATGATGACGATGAGGAACAGGAGCGGCACCACCAGCCGATACTGCGTCGAGATGTAGACGGCGGTGAAGTTGTCGAGCACGCCCAGCAGCAGGCCGCCGACGATGGCCCCGCGCACCTGGTTGAAGCCGCCGATGATGGCGGCGATGAAGGCATAGAGGCCGAGCAGCTCGCCGTTGGTGAACTTGGCGAGATAGATCGGCGTGATCAGCAGCGAGGCGAGCGCAACGAGCGCAGCGTTGATCAGGAAGGTGTAGAGGATCATGCGCTCGACCGGGACGCCCAGCAGGCGCGCGACGGTGGGGTTCTGCGCGGTGGCCTGCATGCAGCGCCCGGTGCGGGTCTTGTTCAGGAAGAGCTGCAGGGCTGCGACCGCGGCGATGCTGATGCCCAGCACGACGAGGCTCTGCACGGCAAACGCCGCCCCGAACACCGTCACGTTGGTGGCGGCGGCGAGCGGCGGAAACGGCCAGGCGTCGGCGCCGTAGAACTCGCGCACGGTCTCCTTCATCAGGATGGCAAGGCCGATGGTGGCGATCACCAGCGGCAGGACGCCGTGATGCAGCATCGGATCGACCATCAGCTTCTTGAACATGAGACCGAGCGTGAGGATGGACACGGCAACGCCGACCAGCACCGCCGCCCAGAACGGCAGGCCGAAGAACCCCATGCCGATCAGCACGAAGAAGGCGGGCAGCATGACGAACTCGCCCTGCGCGAAGTTGATGGTCTGGGAGGTCTGCCACAGCAGCGTGAAGCCGATGGCGGCAAGCGCGTAGATGCCTCCGGTCGCCAGGCCGGCAACGAACAGCTGAAGGATGTCCGCCAGCATCGCCTCGCGTCTCAACAGGCGGCGGTTGCCATTGCGCCCGCCGCCAGGCGCAGGGGATGGCGACGGGCCAAGGCTCGTTGCCTACTTGCCGACCTTCGGCAGGATCTTGGTGATCTTCTGCTTGCCACCGACCACCTCGGCGAGGAAGCTGATGCGATCGATCTCGCCGGTGTTGTCCCAGCTCGTCTCGATCAGGATGCCCGGCTCGTCTTTCGGCGTGATCGTCAGCCCGTGCATCATCTTGGCCAGCCCCTTGCGATCGAGCTTGCCGAGCTTCTCGGTGACGTATCTGACCGCGTAGACGCCGGAGTAGCCCTTGAGGCCGTTGTGATCGGGAACGTAGTTGAAGCGCTTCTGGAACCTCGCCTTGAACTCCTCGACCTCCTTGAGGGGCGCATCGGCGGTGAGGCCGACGTGGCCCATGACGCCGTTGGCAGCATCGCCCCCGAGCTCGATGGTCTTCTGGCTGAGCAGCGTCGTATCGCCAACGAACGGCCCTTTCAGTCCCTGCTTGCGGGCCTCGCGCATGATGCGCGCGCATTCCTCCTCGTTGCTGTAGACGAACACCACATCGGCATTGGCGGCCTTGAGCTTGACCACGTCGGCGGCGAAGTCGACCTGGCCGGATTCGCTCGAGACGTCGGCGGCAAGCTTGATGTTGCGCGCGGTCAGCTCCTTGATGAGCTTGTCGCGACCGCCCTTGCCGAAGTCGTTGTTGACCCAGATGAGGGCAACCGTCTTGGCCTTGAGCTCGTCGCGGATGAAGTTGGCGATCTTCGGCATGCCGATCTGCTGGCCGAACGAGGTGCGGAACAGGTAGGCGTCGCCCAGGCTGGTCAGCTCGGCCGCTTCTCCGCCGATGATGTGGGGGATCTCGGCCTGCTGCAGCATCTGCATGGTGACTTTGACATTGCCGGAAAAGATCGGCCCGAGGATGACGTAGGGATCGCCGTCGATCGCCTTCTGCATCTGCGCACGGGCAACGCCTGGATTGGTCTGCGTGTCGTAGAGCGTGAGCTCGATCTTCTGCTTCAGGATGCCGCCCTTGGCGTTGAGCTCCTCGACGGCCAGGATGACGCCGTCGCGGAAATTGCCGCCGGACACGGCGATCGAGCCCGATATCTCGCCGACATAGGCGAACTTGACGTCAGCGGCAGCTGCCGCCGGCATCAGCATCAGCGTCGACAGAGCGAGCACGAACCTCGACAGTCGCATGGAGATCCTCCCGTAGGTGAACGCACCCCTTTTGGGGTGGCCAGTGTTTGTGTGCTGGTCTTGGAAAAGCCGTGCCAACGAGCCGCCTGTTCGCGCGCATCATGGACCCTGTGGGCGCACATGCCAAGTCGGTGGGGCAACAGGCGTCAGCCGTATTCCGCCGATCAACGGCAATGGGGGGGGGCAATCGGCGCATTACGCCTACGGCTAATGCGCCCTACGCCTCGAGCCTCGCCGCCATCTCGCGGAGCTTGAACTTCTGGATCTTGCCCGACGGGGTGCGCGGCATGTCCGCCACCAGCTCCAGCCGCTCGGGCCAATAGGGCTTGGCCATGCCTGCTTCGGCGAGGAACCGCGTCAGCTCGGCCAGATCGAGCCACGCATCGGCCTTGGCGACGACGAACACGCAGGGGCGCTCGCCCAGCCGCGGGTCCGGCATGGCCACCACGGCGCACTCGGCCACGCCGGGATGCCGGTAAATCAGGTTCTCGACCTCGGCGACGGGGATGTTCTCGCCGCCGCGGATGATCACGTCCTTGGTGCGCCCGACGATGCGGATGTAGCCGTCCCGGTCCATGCGCGCGAGGTCGCCGGTGTCGAACCAGCCGTCCGCATCGCACGAGTTGAGCTCGGGCTTCTTCAGGTAGCCGACGAAATGCGTGATCCCGCGCGCCTGCAGGTCGCCGACCGTGTCGGCCGGCACGGGGCGCTTGTCGTCGTCCACCACGCGGGCCTCGGTGCCGGGCAGGGCGCGGCCGTCGGTGGAGAACACCTTCTCCTGGGGGTCGCTCTTGCGCGTGATGGTCATGCCGGCGTTCTCGGTCATGCCCCAGCAGGACAGCACGTCGAGGTTCATCTCCGCCTTCGCCCGCTGCACCAGCACGCGCGGGATCGGCGCGCCGGCGCACACCCAGGTCCTGAGCGCCCGGCTCACGCGCTGGCGCAGCTCCTCGGGCAGGTTGACCATGTCGGCCACGAACGGCGTCGAGCCCATGCTGAAGGTGGCGCCCTCGCGCTCGATCATCGGCGCCGCCGCCAGCGCCGACCACACGTCGAGCGCCACCGTCGTGGTCTTGAGCATCACCGGCATCAGCATGCCGTAGAGGAACCCGGTCTGGTGCGCGTAGGGCGAGCCCATGAAGATCACGTCGCTGCTGCTGACGGGGATGTCCGCGATGAAGCATTGCGCCGGCGCCAGCACGGTGTTGGCGGTGTGCATCACCGCCTTGGGCTCGCCGGACGTGCCGGAGGTGTAGATCAGCTCGACCACCTCATCGGGCTGCGGGCGCAGCGGCTCGAGCTGCCGGCGCTCGGCTTCGGATGGGGCAGGACGGTCCAGGAAGGCGCGCTCGAACGATGCCTCGCCCGCGCCGCCCACCGCCAGCACGTGCTGCAGATGCGGCAGATCGGGGCGGATCTCGCGCATCATCGCCATGTGATCGAACCCGCGCCACAGCGCCGGCACCACCGCGACCCTGGCCTCGGCAAAGCCCATCATGAAGCGCAGCTCGCGCTGGCGGAAGATCGGCATCAGCGGGTTGGCGACCGCGCCGATGCGGTTGCAGGCGTAGAACAGCGCCGTGAACTCCCACCAGTTGGGCAGCTGGAAGGCAACCACGTCGCCCTTGCCGACGCCGCGCTCCACGAGCCCCATCGCGATCCTGTCGACGCGGTCGCCGAGCTCGGCATAGGTGAGGCGGATCTGGCGCCGCAACACGCTGTTCCAGCCGACGAAGGCCGTGCGCTCCGGCGCCGCGCGCACCGCACCGTCGAGGTCGTCGATCGGCAGCCGGTTGGGCCACAGCTTGCGCTGCGCCGCCACGCGCTTCTCCGGCAGATGGATCTCGAACGCCATGGCGCTTCCTCCCCGGGCCCTTGCCGTGCGCCTTCGTGGGCAAGGACCGTGGCCCACTCTAAGCCGGCTCTTGCCGGCCTGCCAACGGAGGCCAGGCACCGCGCGCCCATGGATGCGCTATACTGCAGTCCCGCCTGCAGGAGGACGCAACGCGCGATGGCTCAACCGATGCTGTTTTCGCCGCTCGAAATTCGCGGCGTGCGCCTGAAGAACCGCGTCGTCGTGGCGCCCATGCACCAGTACTCGGCGGTCGAGGGTTTCGCGACCGATTGGCACCTCGTCAATGCCGGCAAGTATGCGCAGGGCGGCGCCGGCCTCGTCATCATGGAGTCGACCAAGGTGGCGCGCAGCGGCTGCGGCACGGTCGGCGATACGGGGCTATGGGACGACAAGTTCATCGCGCCGCTGGCGCGCTGCTCAGCCTTCATCAAGGCGCACGGCGCGGTCGCCGGCATCCAGCTCGGCCACTCCGGGCGCAAGGCGCGCCTCACCCGGCCATGGCAAGGCGGCACGCCGCTCGAGGGCAGCGAGCCCGAGATCTTCGACTGGGAGGGCTGGGAGCTGGTTGCCCCGAGCGCCGTGCCGCACACCGAGAAGTCGCCGACGCCGCGGGCGCTGTCGCACAACGAGGTGCGCGACCTGGCGGCAAAATGGGGCGAGGCAGCGGCGCGTGCCGGCAAGGCCGGCTTCGACGTGGTCGAGATCCACGCCGCGCACGGCTATCTCATCCATCAGTTTCTCTCCCCCGTCGCCAATCGGCGCACCGACGCATACGGCGGCTCGGAGCTCAATCGCATGCGCTTTGCCGTGGAGGTGGCCGAGTGCGTGCGCGCGGCCTGGCCGGCGGACAAGCCGCTCTTCATGCGCCTCTCGTGCGAGGACGATGCCGGCTGGGGCCCGGAGCAGAGCGTACAGCTTGCCCGCCTGCTCAAGGCCGAGGGCGTCGACGTGATCGACTGCTCGTCTGGCGGCATGATGGCGGGCTCGCCGATGGAGAGCGCCCGCGCCAAGAAATACGGCTACCAGGTCCCCTATGCCGAGAAGATCCGCAAGGAGGCCGGCGTCATGACCATGGCGGTGGGCCACATCGTGCACGCCGACCAGGCCGAGGCGATCCTGCGCGAAGGCCGCGCCGACCTCACCGCGCTGGCCCGCGAGATCATGTACAATCCCAATTGGCCCATGGATGCCGCGCAGAAGCTGGGCGCCGATCCCGACTTCAAGCTGGTGCCGCCGCCTTATGCCTATTGGCTGGGCAAGCGCGCCAAGTCCGCCTTCGAGGGCAAGCCGTCGACGTGGATGGCCGGGCTCGCCGACCCGGGAGGCGCGAAAGGCTGAGCGGGATCTCCCGGCACCGCGCATGCCCGCGGCTACGGTAGAGATCGGCGTCCGCACCACGGATGCGCCGGTTCCACGCCGTCAGGCATTCGGCGCCGGTTGTTCCGGCCGGAACAGCGCGCGCTTGCGGCGCATGCGACCCTCCAACAAACCTCGGTGCAATTGGAGTTCGTCATGCCCCCCGTCAGCCCCCGCGCGCTTGCGCGCAGCGCCACCAAGGCCGCCCTTGGTCTTGCAGCCCTCGCCCTCTTCGCCACACAAGCCGGCGCCGTCAGCGCCCGCGTGCAGATGGCCTGCGCCGGCGACTACTTCGCCTACTGCAGCCAGCATTCCCCCGACAGCCCCGGCGTGCGCACGTGCATGCGCGCCAACGGCCTCAAGCTGTCGATGGGCTGCGTCAACGCCCTGATCGCCGCCGGCGAAGTCTCCAAGCAGGAAGTCGCGCGCCGGGCGAAGGCCGGGCGCTAAACCGAAGTTCCCCGCCAAGACGCTGCAGGAAATGGGGGTGGCAGGCAATGGCCCGAAGCTCTATAAGCTCGGTCCCGGCCGGAACGCACGGGTCGGGCACAAGCCGTCCGACCTCGAGGCGCGGGCGGAAGGCACGCCTATCAGTCGACGTCTGAGTACAAGACGTATCGGTGTCAGGCTGGCGTTAGGTTCGGAAAGAGTGATAAGGACGCGCATCGCAGCAGGCACTGAAATCCCCCAATAGGCCCAGGTAGCTCAGTTGGTAGAGCACGTGACTGAAAATCACGGTGTCGGTGGTTCGATTCCGCCCCTGGGCACCACCCGCGCGCTTCGCGCGCGTGTTGCTGACAAGAGCATCAGCCTAGGTCCGCACGACACCCACCCCCTATGAGACAGCTTGTCGCGCACCCGGCTCCGTCAGGGACAACCACGCGGCGTCGAAGGCGTCCTGCCGCTTCAGGGCGGACGTGCTGCTCGGTCACGTGCCACCACAACCTCGTGGAATGGCCACTGCGCCCATCACTTGACCTTGATCGCTGCAACCGGCTTGCTCACAAGGGCGCCTTGCCTCAGTTCGGCCGAAGCGCAACCAGGGTCCCACGCGGCCCCGTGCTCATCGTGATCGCGCCGGACGCCGCCAGCCGGCGCAGCTCGTCATGTACGCCGGACGGCGAGCGTCCAAGCACGGACGCCAGGCGCCTCATGCTG
>Ga0209726_10004675_pt1 | contig 17272 bp, 15 predicted proteins | sample Subgrocontami54m_FD_187453 | JGI IMG/M metagenome (GOLD analysis project Ga0209726, IMG submission 187453) | Subsurface groundwater microbial communities from S. Glens Falls, New York, USA - GMW46 contaminated, 5.4 m (SPAdes) (version 3) | ecosystem: Environmental > Aquatic > Deep subsurface >... | reverse complement strand
TCTTCTCTGCGGCTAGGCCGCCGCACCGCCGCTCTAAGACGAGCGTCGGACTTGGGCCAGAGGTTGGCTTGTATTCTTTTTAGAACATGGGGGTGACAACTTCCATTGATGCTTTTGGGGGCGTCGGGGTTCACGGTGCCCTCGCGTGGACTTTCGTGATTTTTTCCACCTCCGCCTCGACCATAGGCTCAAGCCCTGCCCATCCGACAGGCGGGGCATTCTTCGGCGGAATGCGGTTCTTGGCCCCCGTTCTTAGGATTTCGACAGGGGCTAAGAAAGTAAAAGGATAGCACCATTGAACAAAACTAATAGGAATTCTAGATGAAATCCTATAGAATGAGCCCTTAGTATCCCGCATAGTATATTGGAGTGTTATGGAAAATCTGGCTGAAGAGACCTCAAAAAGTATCCTTCTTTGTAAAAAGGAGATCAGAGACGAGTATCTAAAAGAACACGCTTATCCTTGGGTTATCGGCTTCTCAGGGGGTAAGGACTCCACCATCGTCACCCAGCTGGTAATCGAAGTCCTTTTGGATATTGCCCCTCACCAGCGGACCCGCCCTATTTATATTCTTTACAACGATACGATGGTCGAATCCCCCGTCTTTCAAGAGTTTGTAAGTAAGCGTCTCAAGCAAATCGAGGAAGGGGTTCACGCCCTTAATATCCCTGCTAGCGTAGTCACAACTACGCCCCCCTTGTCTGAAAGCTATTGGGTGAATCTTCTTGGGAAAGGATACCCCGCGCCTAATAGGACGTTTAGGTGGTGTATGGACCGTCTTAAAATTCAGCCTTCGTCTAAGTTCATCAAAGAAAAAATTAAAGAGTCGGGTTCAGCCATATTACTTCTTGGAGTTCGGAAATCAGAATCAATATCCCGAGCAATCAATATTGAGAAACATTCCGCCAAAGGTAATTACGAGAGAGTTATTCCTAACGATGAAATCCCTGGCTGCTGGATATTCAGACCGGTCATGGATATGACGACCGAGCAAGTATGGGAATACGTTCGAAATTCCACTCCGCCCTGGGGTAATAACAATCTCTCTTTGTTGGAAATTTATAATGACGCCGGCATGTGCAATGCCACTCAAACATGCGCCTTGATGGACGAACAGTCTGTGGCGGAATCCAAAACAATACTTGCGAGGTTCGGCTGCTGGACGTGTACCGTCGTTAAAAGAGACAAGTCTTTAGAGTCACTTGTTGAGAACGGTTACCCGGAGCTGGAGCCATTAATCAGATTCAGAGAACGTATTCGCGAGTTCTCCGACACTCCAGAATATAGAAGTAAGACCCGTCGAAGCGGGCAACCCGGATTAGGCCCATTGACGATGGAGGCAAGAAAAATTCTTTTAGAAGAACTGATCGCCATCCAAGAGAAGCTAGGCAAAAGCCTCATATCACAGCATGAGATACGTTTAATACAAGAGCAATGGAATCAAGACTTGACCACAGCTCAGCTTCGCCAAATCCGTAAAAGAATATCGGAACCCGCCTCTTGAACAAGCCCCCCTGCTTTCAAGAACCTGAATCAAAAAAGGTTATCAAAAAACTTTGCGAAGAAAATAAAATTGATGACGAACTTCTGAAAGACCTCTGCGATGTCGTCATTAGTTTCTCAGGTTCTGGTCGTAAGGAAGGTATCCCTGCGGATATCACCGACTGTATAGATCGGTTCATCGAGCGCGCCTAAACTATGTATCTTTCGAAAATTCGTCTTGTTAATTGGCGGTCCTACGCCGACCAGACTTTTGAGTTTCCGAAACCCACCGCAAAAAAACCCTTAGTTCTCGTAGGTGCAATGAACGGGCACGGTAAAACCAGCCTGCTTCTGGCTCTTTATATCGGCATGTACGGACGTTTCGGCGTTCGGTACTGCGAAGGTTTGAATCATGCCGCCGAAAGCGACACCCTCTTTTACCGCAAATATTTGAAAATGTTCCGACGTAATGACTCGGATCAAGATCAACCCACTTCCGTCGAGCTTTGTTTTTCTCCAACCATTCATGATGAAACGTCCGAAGAGATTCGCCTCGTAAGAACGTGGTACTTTACGTCTTCTGGTAGCCCCAAGCTGGGTGACTCTTTTGAAGAACTTAGAATCTACTCAAACGAAAAACCTCTGCGGATACCGGACGTTGATTTAGGAACAGATCGGCTATCCCGCCTTCTCTTTCCCGCTCACGTCATGCCCGCATTCTTTTTTGATGGGGAGCAGGCTCAAACGCTAATTACGAGTGCGGGTACCCCCGGCATTAAGAAAGCGATTGAGGTTATGTTTGGCACAAAAGTTTTGGAAGAGGTTCATCAAGAGGTGCGGAACTTTATTAATTTAAGTCATTCGCGTGTCGGCGGGAAGCGCACCACTACAAAATTAGAAGATGATTTGGATACTAAAACCACAGAGCGCGAACGGTTGAATAAGCAAATTGCGCAGTTACAGCAAAAAGAAATTGAGCTGGGCAAGCTATGCGACCAGATCGATCATGAGCGGAAAGCCATAGAAGAAAAAATAAGCTTACTCGGTGGCAAAGATGGGCAAGGTTTATCGGCTCTTCAGGAGCGTTTAAAGAATACTCAAAAGCGTCTGAACGATGCTGAGCGCAGTATAAAGGACTCGGTGCGTAGCCTAGGGGTCAACCTGGCGCTGTCCAGATTCCACGTCGCCCTAAGAAATAGACTAGAAGCCGAGGACCAAAGAGAAACTTGGGAGCAGCTTAGAAAAGGTACCTTAGAAAGAGCGGATCAGGTTCTCGACGCTGCCATTCCAGAACCCCCCGAGAGGGACGAACTCTTAGGAAATTTATCTGGTGAGGTCCGCACGAAAGTACGGGGACGATTTCGCAATGCACTCGATCAGATTTATAATCCTCCGCCACAAGGTTGCGCGAGCGAATATTTACACGGTCACGTAACCGGTGAACAGCGTAAAGGACTTCTTGAAAATCTTCATCGTCACCTCAACCAAAATGAAGATCAATTAAGAAAAAAAGTTCAAGAATTAAGAAGCGCCACCAACGATTATGAAGACGCGAAAGCGCGTGTAGATTCATTTGCTAACTTGCCGCAAGCGTTAGAAGAGATGGCGAATGAACTCAAGCGACTCAATAACGATAAGAGCGAAGCCTACCGGAGACTCCACCAAGCTGAAAGCGAAGTAAAGAAGCTCAAGGCGGATTTACATGCCTTAAGCGCAGAGATAGGACAGTTAACGGAACAACTTGCAAAATTCCGTCCCGAGCAAAAGCGTATTGCGGTAGCAGAAAGAGTCAATCGCGTTTTGGATGGCCTCTTAACTGAATTAAAACCTTTTGCGATAAAGCATTTAGAAAAGGCAGTTACCCGCCATTACTCTGAAATTATTGATCAGCGCTTCAAGGATTATACGATTTCGATTCCCGATGAAGGTTCGCCGGAACTGCGTGATAAATCAGGTAAGGTGCATTTGGTTGAAACGATGAGCGGATTCGAAAGAAGGTCTTTTGGTATCGCATTTTCCTTAGCCCTGGCGGAGTTAACTCAGCGACGGCTGCCATTAGTTATTGATACGCCTCTTGGAAATGCTGACTCTGATTACCGTCCCCGCCTGCTCAAGGCTTTGACCAATGTAGATTTAGATCAGATCATCATGCTTACCCACGACGAGGAAGTTAACGGGAAACTTTTGTCCGCTGTGGATCACACCGTCTCGGCTAAGTTCTTGATCAAATTCGATGACGCCTCTAAGCAATCCAAAGTGCATGCGAATTCCTATTTTGGGAACAACTCATGAACAGACAATTTAGAGACGTAGTTTTTCGGGCAATTTTTAAACCGACAGAATTAGCGGTTGAGACCGAGAACCGCCTTAGAACTCGGTTTGGACTAGACACAAGGTACGAAGCAGCACGTCTTGCTCTTGGCCGGTCGCTGTGCGAAGCATCAGCTGCGCCCGCGATTCCGCAAGGCACGACTTACGGCAAAACTTTATCCGGGGAATTTTTATTTGGTGATGACGTAGACCTTTGGATTTCTCTCTTTATTATCGATGGAAAGCTGGGAGAGGGAGCCGCTATTGAAGATTTTCGCGCTTTGGTTGAGGCTCATTGGGCAAGAGGCTCGGCATTGTTAAAAGAAGAGTTAGATCAATCCGATGGCAATGAATTGCAGTTATTGCACCGATTAGCCTCTTTTCTCCCCACGCAGTCAAGGGGAGGGTTTGGTTCCAATGGAAGTGCGCCGCAGGGTTCAAGCGCTGAGGTAAAAGTTAAAGTTGGCTCGATAAGCAAGACCTATCCCGGCGAGGAACCCATCGAATTGGTGCTCAATGGTCCGGGCGCTTCTCCACACGTTGCATTTATGGGTAAGATAGGAAGTGGAAAGACTCGTACTGGCATTGAGATGGCGATGGAAATTGCCTCCACCGCAAAACTTCCCTTTTTGTTGATTGATCCCAAAGGCGAGTTCAGTCAGTCGGGCGTTCTATCCGATGTCCTTTCGAAATTTAATTTGGATATAACACCAATAGATGTTGGACAAACGCCCATACCTCTCAATTTTCTACCTTCTCCGGAAGTTGGTTCGGCCAGTATTGCAAACGCTGCCACACAATTTAGGGACTCTATTGCTCTGTGCTGCCGGGGTAGTGGCGATATTCAGAAAGACCTTTTGCGCGTAGCCATAGATAAAACTATCAGAGCGCCTGGTGTCAGAGATTTAGAAATGATTAAGACGAACTATCGCGCTGAACTTCAAGCCCAGGGTAAAGGGCACGACAGTATAATGAGCCGTCTCAACGAGCTCACTACGTTCAAATGTTTCGATCCTGTCTATGAGGCTCAGGATTTCTTTCAAAGGTCTTGGGTGTTATCTCTTAACGCCATCGGCACCGAGGAAGTGAAACGTCTTGTCATTTTGCTTGTGATCGATTCACTCAAGAACCATATATTAAGACAGCCGGACGCCCCTCTAAACGGTGGGTACAGATCATTGAGACATCTGTTATTTATCGACGAAGCCCGAAGAATATTGGCCGAGAAAAAGTATCAATCGCTGGTCGATATCGTAAGGCAAGGCAGATCGAAGGGTTCAATGGTCATACTCCTCTCTCAGGATCCAAGTGATTTCGAAGGGCAGGCGGATGACTTTACGAATCAATTAGGATCAGTGATATCGTTTGCCTGTTCACAATCGAGCGCTGGCTTGAAGGCGCTTGAGGGCGCGTACGGAAGAAAAGTTCAGCCCAAGGAATTTTCAGATACGTATCTTCCGAAGGGCGTTGCTTTCGTGAAGCTTCCCAATCGTGAACCTGAACGCATCAAGTGTTGGGACTAATAGCTATTAATGCACAAAAATGTACGATATAGCTCCTCATTCTCTCGCCTCGGGAAACCGCACTCTTTCTGATTTCCATATCCATCGTTTAATATTATCTCCATTCCAATGGAAAGCATGTCGCCTGCCAGTTTCACTTCGCTGGAAGCTCGTGAAATTTTCTAAGAAAAATCTAAGTCGAATTCAATCTTCAAAGGGTGTTTATACTTTTCTTGTTCAACCAAAAATCGCAAATCATCCCGCCTGTTCCTATTTGCTATATGTAGGCAAGACTGCTGCTCAGACATTTAAAACACGATACGGACAGTACCTTTATGAGAAAGATAAGGGAGAAATGGGTAGAAGACCCCACGTGACGGAGATGCTGCAGAAATGGGATGGTTTTATTTGGTTCTGTTATGCTTCCATAGAAAATATTGATACGATTGACAACATTGAAAAATTACTCCTAACCGCTTATTTGCCACCAACAAATAAAGAATTTCCAGCAAAAGTTAGGCGATCATTGGGGAGAATCTTTGGAACATGAACCAGACTTACAGGTGAATAAAATTTCTCTTATCCCAGGCCTTCGTTCGCAAATGGGTGATTGGTGGTATTACATTACCACGATGACTTTTGAGGAAGTAAAGGTATGGATAAAGAAGGTTGATGAAATTCATGAAAGACAAGAATTAAAGACATGGATTCAGCGAGAACTTCGAGAAGATAGACTTGATCAAATATCGGACTATCTACGATCACAGAAGCAGCACTTTTTTAATTCAATAGTGGTGGGAATATATGGCGGTGAACCCGACTGGTACCCATTGCACGTCGAAAAGAATCCCGCCATGCCTAATATTCAGCTTGATGAAAAGGCAAAAACGACATTTGGTTTCTTATATCTAACAGGCAATGAGCAGATTTTTGCCATTGATGGACAGCATCGCGTCGAAGGTATAAAAAAAGCCCTATCTAAAAAAATATCATTAGCGAGTAATCAACAATGTGTAATTTTTGTTTCACATAAACAGACAAATGAAGGCCGGGCACGCACAAGAAGATTATTCACAACCCTTAACAAATACGCTAAACCGGTTTCTAAGGGCGAGTTGGTAGCGCTTAGCGAGGATGATTCGTTTGCGATTGTGACAAGAAAATTGATCGACGATTACGCTCACTTGAATATAAGTTTCGTTTTGCCTAGTAAAACTTCCAATATACCAACCAATGAAACTAGCTGCTTAACTACAACTTTAGCCTTATATGATCTGGTGCGTATAATTTCTGTTCCGCAAGGAAGCCGTGAAAAAAGGACGCTCGAAACAGGTCCGCCAAATCAAAAGAGATGCGAGCAGATATTTAATCTATCAGCCGAGTTCTGGGATCATCTTCGTGCGTATGTACGTCAAATTAAAGAGGTGACCAATTCCAAGCCAGATGATTTACTCGCAGGAAAATTTAGACGGAGAGACGGCGGACATATTCTTTTTCGTCCAGCGGGGATGAAGGCTTTTGCTATAGCGGTTCGAGTCTTAATGAATCGGGGCGTAACAATGTCGCGGGCAATATTTTTGTTAAGCCGAACAACTTTGGATTTGAGTACTACCCCGTGGCCCGGGGTGCTTTGGAATGTTCTCGGAGGCAAAATTCTTAATAAGAATGGCCGCTTAGCAACAAATCTATTTCTTTATATGGCCCATCAACCACTTGAACCACGAACGTATAATTTAGTTAAAGAATATCGAAAAGCCCTTGATGATAAACGTGTAATGCTTCATCAGATTAAGCGGATCAAATCTTCTAGGAATACCCGACGTGGTACTGAACCGGGTCCTAGGGGGACGGGTTAACCGATAGCGTCTCTAGAGTGTCATGGAGAGTAACGCCCCGCAGTAGTTGCCGGAGTTTAGTCAGTGACAAGGAGTGACATGAACAAAGACGATCAGATTCTAAAATGTCGTGATGATAAAAGTCCGGTCATTTTTTCAAAAGCTGCGGAAGGAGCGAGCGCAGAAGTATTTTTTAAACTAGCTGAAAGCGGTGATTGTTCATGGGCGAAAAAGGACGAGAAGTTTGGTCCTGAAAAATTGCGTCCACGTATTGAGCCGTGGCTAACAGCGCTATTTCAATCAGAACATTTAGCGTTACTTGTAGGATCTGGACTTTCTTACGCCGTACATAAAATTGCAACTAGTACGGATTTACCCGGAATGAGCCCTGTGACATTCGCTCAATTTAACACTGAGATTAATATTGAAGCGAAGAGCTCCGCTCTTGCCGCTGGCCGTAAAGACGGTAACATTGAAGACCAGATTCGTGTGGCAAACGAATTGCTCCGTGGGCTCGAAATTATATCGAAAAGCACTGAGGATCTTGCAGGAAAAGTGGATGAACTCAAGAACAACATCAAAAAAGCTCTCGAGGATTTTGCGGCATCGATTCTTAAGGGTGAAAATGGATTGATAACCGCGAAATCCGAGGAACTTGAAAAGGCATTTAATTATCTCGTCAGCTTTCTAATGAGCTTTGCCAGTAGAACGGGAACGCGGGATAGGCTTCAAATATTTACAACCAATTATGATCGCTATATTGAAGCAGGGTCTGAAGTGGCAGGGCTTCACTTACTTGATAGGTTTGTCGGCTCGCTTGCGCCTGTTTTTAGGTCCTCTCGACTCGACATAGATATGCATTATAATCCGCCGGGCATTAGAGGAGAACCTCGATATGTTGAAGGTGTAGCCAGATTTACTAAGCTGCATGGTTCATTGGACTGGGTTAATACGGATAAAAATATCCGACGCATAGGGGTGCCTTTTGGGGCAGAAAGTATTGCACCGTATTTGAAAGCACCGGGCCTTACAGGTGTCGAGGCTTTGCAACTAATGATTTATCCAAATTCAGCCAAAGATCGAGAGACAGCCGCCTACCCATATGTTGAATTATTTCGTGACTTCGCCGCCGCTGTTTGTAGGCCGAATAATACGTTGATTTGTTTCGGCTATAGTTTTGGCGATGAGCATATCAACCGTATAATCGAAGATATGCTAACGATACCATCCACACACCTTGTTGTAATTTCATATAGCGACCCTTTGGGGCGAATTATGCAAATGTATAAGAAGATGGGAAGGCATGCGCAGATTACTCTGATGATTGGGAATCATATCGGTGATTTCCAAACCATAGTTGATAACTATCTACCCAAGCCAGCTATTGATCGAACTACATTTCGCATGACGGAACTTCTAAAGTCTCGTTGGGGCGCAGATGCCGCTGATACCAAGCCACACGCAGGCGCGGAAGCAACCGAGTCGTGAGTCAGACACCATTTCAACGTGCCGAGAGCCTCCGCATCGGGACAGTAGATTTCGTTTCCCCTGATGAAATTAAAGTAGCACTCGATATCGAGGCCCCAGAGTCCGTTGCTCTGAATGCCGGAGGGCCGCGTCCATTTCCACGGGTCAACAGTTATGTGCTAATGCCCGTTGATGATGGTTACCTCGTGGGGCAGATTGAGTGGCTAACAGTGGAGCGCTCAGCGTTTCCAAAACGGCGTGGCATGCAAGATTTCGGGCTCATAGATCTTCCGTACCCGCTTCGAAAAATGAGCTTGAACCCACTCGGCGCTCTCCGCAAGAAATCAACCAAACCAGAAGAAGACGAAGACTATATCTTTCGCCGCGGAGCGGATATCCTTCCGTCGATTGGCACCGGCGTCCTGTTACCGACCGACAAACAACTTCGATCGATTGTCGAATCTGGAGAACGAAGGAGAGTTAAGATTGGTACCAGTTCACTTGCCGGAAACGCTGAGGTTTGCATTGATCCGGACCGTCTATTTGGTCGCCATCTTGCTGTTCTTGGGAATACCGGTAGTGGAAAATCGTGTTCTGTCGCGGGCCTCATCCGTTGGTCACTGGAACAGGCTCAAGAACAAAGCGGGGCCAACCCTAACGCTAGATTCATCGTATTGGACCCAAACGGAGAATATTCTCGAGCATTTTCTGACTCAAAACCCCCCGTGAAAGCCCGCATTTTCAAGGTTGCGCCCAATATTACAGCTGGAGAACTGTTGCTTCAGGTTCCGCTATGGTTTTGGAATAGTGCGGAATGGTGTGCTTTCACGCAGGCGAGCAGTAAGACTCAGAAACCAACGCTTATTCAAGCCTTAAAAGCTGTCCGCGATGGTCAGACTGAACCTGCAAAAAATCAAAGTCACGAGATACGCCGATTTCTACGCACGATGTTCACGACAATTCGGATCGAAAAGAACTCTGGCAGCCCATGGGGTACATTTCCTAAGCCAAAGGCATTCTTCGAAAAGATTGAGAAATGGAAAATAGGCCTTGAGCCGGAACTAGCATCACTGGCAGATGACGAACTCTTGAAACTTACAAATCTTGTTAATGCCATTGAAGCTCTTTGTGTTCCCAGAAGACGGCAGCATCCCTCGTTTGAGTTTACGAGACAGGAGATTGAAACGCTGATTACATCAACGAGCGAGGCTCATTCAGCATTTGGAGGATCCGAAGGAGAAACGGAACTACAAGATGTTGATGCCCCACGTGCTTTTAAAGGAGATTCTCTTCTCCGCAGTGTCGAGGCTACGGCCGAGATGCTCAATGTGTCGGAACATGCCGAAACATTATTGATTCGCATCCGAAGTCTTCTAACGGATACACGGATAAAATCTATTATTTGTGATGCCGAGGGTGTTTCTTTAGATAAATGGTTGAGTGACTATATAGGAGAGGACGGTGCAGAGAATGGGTGTGTAGCCGTTCTGGACTTATCTTTGGTCCCCACAGAAGTCGTTCACACCACGACTGCTGTGATTGCTCGTATTATTTTTGAGGCTCTTCAACGTTACAGGAAAATAAACGGTATCTCACTTCCAACTGTGTTGGTGATGGAGGAAGCACACACATTTATCAAGCGTTATAAAGAAGATATTGAAAACCACGATGCTGCATCAATTTGTTGTCAGGTTTTTGAGCGAATCGCGCGTGAGGGTCGGAAGTTTGGTCTCGGACTCATTCTTTCTTCTCAGCGGCCATCCGAACTTTCTCCGACCGTTCTTTCTCAGTGTAATTCTTTCTTGCTGCATCGAATTAGTAACGACCGTGACCAAGAGCTAGTTAATCGTTTGGTACCTGACAATCTCAAGGGCTTATTACGAGAACTTCCGTCGTTACCGTCACAGAACGCCATACTCCTCGGCTGGGCTTCCGAATTGCCTGTGCTTTTGAAGATGAACGATTTGCCAAAGTCACAGCAGCCCCGTTCCGACGATCCCGACTTCTGGAACGTTTGGACGGGTAAAGATATTGATGGAAAGGCAGTCGAGAGGAAAGTAGCTTGGAAGCCAATTACTGATGATTGGCAGGGACCCATCCGGCGATCCGAGTAGAAGAGCGTTCTGTGAATTTAAACGGATAACCAAAATTACCGCAAACAATCTAGGTACTGAACCAGGTCCCAGAGGGACGGGTTAGCCGATAGCGTTTCTAGGGTGTCGTGGGGAGTAACGCCTCCGTAATAAAAGGATAATCAAATGAGACTTTGGCAAGCTGCCAATTTACTAATTTTTTTTATTTTACCTTTCTGGTGGTCATTAATTGGTTTGGTGCATATTTATTTTGTATGTTTAATTTTTGGAATATTTTTTTACGGATTGATGGCTCGAATCTTATGTATATTTCTTAAACCAATCGCAGAAGGCCCCAATAGAGGCCAATATTACCCTTTGAATTCAGATGCCTTTCAGGCTTATGCTTTAGGTGTATGTAATTCCTTAGGCTTTATTTTAACTTACCTCATCTTAGATCTTATGTTTCATGCCCCAAGGCTATATTTTTTAACCGTTTTTACAATATACGTAATCAACCAATTTTTCTTAATATTTGGTTCAGGCGCCACTGGTAGTTTTGGTAAAGCAAGAATACAGCAGGCAGTGGCCTTTGCCATTTCTACGGCCTCTCTATATTTGCTATATATCAATTTGGCTGTGAAAACATGATACCGGACCACATAACGGAGCCAGCCTTCTAGGGGATCCCTCCAGGGGCGATCTAAATTTATGAAATTATTGTTTTTGATTCTCGTTGTTATAATTATAGCCTTCCTATTTTTTGGCAATCCACCTAAATGGTATTATAAATTACCTAATCATTTACATCCTCATGCTCGATATGCAAGATCACTTGAAAAAATTAGAAAATCAAATGGAATCACACACGAGGAATTTAGGTACATACTTGAAAATTCTGAGTGGGGCTCGATTAAAACTACTCGGCAAAAGGTCGTAGAGGCCAAGGCCGCGGCCGGAGAGATTTCGCAGGCTCGATTGATTTCGATATTGCTTAACGCAAGATTATCTGCATACCGATTAACTGATGCTCAAGAGAATGAACCCTTTAAAGAATATATCACGAGCGAGCTCGATCTAGTCGGTGCCGGCAAGGTAAGTCTTATGACCCTTTCCGAGCTTGAGCAATATTTAGTTACGGTAATTCGTACACGAAACAAGCTCTGTCTAACTCAGCAGATTCGCACGCCGATAGAGCAGGTTGACGAGATTCTTCTCAAAGATATAGAAGCGTCGTAACGAATCTACCGCATAGCCCGTTAGTGCAATCCTACGTAACGGAGCCAGCATCCCGGGGGACACAAGTTAGATAGAAATGCTTGATTTCGGAGTAGGGGAGTAGCAGACTAGACAGCTAGATCTTACATAGCGTTGGCAAAGCCGCCGTTTGCGACGAACACCGGAACCTCTCGACGAGCTGTCGAGGGGCCTTTTTATGACGAGGTACTTTTGAACTCGAATCAAACGGAGCGATTATGTTTTCATTTATAAATAATATTTTTAAAAAAGAAGTTTCAAATGCTGAATTTATCAGGCTTGGGAGACGAGACTTGATGGACCTCCTTGTGAAAACAACAGGTTCTTTTATGGGGACGATCGAAAGGCTGGCGAAGGTCAAAGGTTATAGAGGAGAATTATCTCAGCAGTTGAACGGATTTTCATATTTTTTAGTACATGTGGGAATAACCACCGCGGAAAAAGAGCTAAATCCAAAAATTTCATGTCTCGATGACTATAAAATGGACATATTCAAGTCGCATGCGGCAAATCCAGAAGATATCTCCTTTGTCGAAGATTATTACGAGAAGAGCCGTCTGTTTTATGAGTTGGTTTTAGAACAGCACAAAGAATCGCCGGAAAAGTATGAGAAGTTATGCGCGACATTTTTAGATACCGCGACGAATAGCGAGCCGATTAACGATACGAATTTAAAGCAAGAACTGATCAGGTCAATTTCAGAATTAATAATTAATCAGCATAAGGAATTTGTTTCACTGTTAAAGTTAATCATCACGCGGTTAGATTCTTACCCATCATAACGCATGGCGCGTATAATTTCGGAGGCGTTACTCCGCGGGACACCCTTGGATAGAATAGTCACATGACCCCCCGACCTCGGATTTAGTACGAAGATTTTCTGTAGTAAACTGTCCCTATGAAACTTCCCGTCATCTTCGTCCACGGCATCGGCGGCAGCGATGCCGATTGGGCCGCGCCGTCTATCGAGAAACTCGAGAAGAAGGTTCTCGCCGAGCTCAAGAGGATCTTGAAGGACAAAGCTCCCATCGACGTTTCGTCCGTCGTCTGTATCAAGAGCGTCTATTGGAAGACGGCGCTCGAGAAGCCGCAGAACGACCTCCAGGGGGTGCTGTCGCGGTATTTCGACCTCATCCTTGCGGCGCTGACTCCGGCCGAAAGAATATTCCGAAACGTCGTCAAAAAGCTTCATAAGGCCCAGCGCACCATCGTGCCGATGTTTATCGGCGACATCATCGGGTACCTCACGAAAGAAGGGAAGATCGGCGTGGAGGAAAAGTTCGGCGCGGCGCTGGATGCGGTGCTTCGCGAGACGCCGGGCGAGGACGCGCCGATGACGTTCGTCTCGCACAGCCTCGGGACCGTGATCACGTCCAATTACATCTACGACCGCATGGACGCCCATCGCAAGGGCGGCGTCAACCGCATGGACGAACGCTTCGTGTTCTTCAATCTTTTTACGGCGGGGTCGCCGCTGGCGCTTTTTTCCATGCGGTTCGGCGGGCCGGAGCATTTCAACATGCCTATCGAGGTCGAGGACCCGCGCGGGCGGTGGGTCAACGTGATCGACAAAGACGATCCCGTCGCCATGCCGCTGCGGCTCCTCAACGCGGCTTATGAAAAGGCCGTCGCGGCGGATTACGCGGTCGACTCGGGGTGGAACTGGGGCCAGGCTCACATGATGTATTTTGAAAAGACGGACACGCTCGACATCGTCGCACGAAAGCTGGCGGTCGATTGGGCCGCTGTCAACCGCGCGCTGCCCGCCACCGACATAGAGAGGCTCTACGCCGAGTACGACAAAACAGTGGGTGTCCTTAAATGAAACTCACTAGACTCAACGCCCTCCTAGAAGACAGCAGCACCGTAAAAGGCAAATGGGAACTCACCCCGAACCACGACCTCCAGTACAAATCCAAAGACCTTGACGAAGAAATAAAACTCACAGGGTCTCTCATTGCTGCCGAAGCCAATGCCCTCGTATTCGCTGTCACAGAACGCCAAAAAGACCAAAAGACCGTCACCAGTATTCATAAACTCACCGGCACCTGGAAAGCCAATCCAAAGAACCAGCTCGTTTTTGAGGTCGATAAAGAGTCCGGCAAGAAAGACGCCCTGACCTTTAAGGCGGCCTGGAAGATCAACAACCGCCATGAGATCGTCTACACCTATGACAGGGTAAACCTTAAGACGAAGAGGAAAGAGGCCCAAGAACTCGTTTTTAAGGGCTACTGGGACATTTCCGAGAAGAACCGGCTCACCTACTACCTAGGAGGAGACGCAAGCTCTGTATTCAGGTTTCGAGGCGCATTCCAGACTAAGAGCATTCTCGCCAAGAAAGGCGAGATAAGATACCAGCTCGGCGTAGAAGTACAGGGCAGGTCCAGAATCCAAACTGTCGCATTATTCGGCAAGTGGATCGTCTCAAGGAATTTTAGGCTCTCATTTGAAATGGAATATAACGACAAAAAGCGGAAAACCATCAACTTTGGTGGAACCTATTCGCTATCAGAATCCGCCGACGTCACCGTGAATCTCAAATCCCAAGAGGGCAAGCCTCTCGGGGTCGAACTTATTCTCACAAAGGATATTTTCAACGGAGATGGCCAGACGTTTATTCGGCTTCAAAAATCAATCAATGAATCTCGGGTAGAAGCGGGTATGAATTTTAAATGGTAAGAGGAACAGGCATGTTTAGTTTTATATATTTGAATAAAAAGAAAGAACTTTATAAGCTTCTCGTCGCTAGATCGGATATTTTGGCAGCACATACAACATGTGATTATTTTTTAGCCAATGTTAAAGATATGAAGCATCAACTATATTTTCCACTTCAAAGTGCAATTATTGTGTCGTACGGACGACCATTTTCAGATAATAAACCATTAGGGCCTCTCAAAAACAAATGGGGCAAATTTCAAGATCAACAGCTACAAAAAATGCATAATGATCTTCTGGAATTAAGAAATAAAATGATAGCCCATAGCGATCATGAGCACAGAAAAGCGCATATTATTCCTAAGGGCGCGTCACACCCCGTGCTTGGAAAAATAAAAAGACTTTCAGCGAGCGTATCGAGTAAAGCTCTGCCTATCGAAAGATTTCAAATTATTAGACGGCTATGTTTTGATCTCAATACTCGCCTAAATCAAGAAGCAGATAAACAGTTGGAAGAATTATTCGAAAATAAAGATTTACCACCGAAAGAATTCGAGCTGTCATGGTGACCTGTAATATTTTGTATAGAGTGAAAAATATAACCTTTTTATTATTGGGACTCATTCTAACTACCACTCAACTCTCAGCCTACCAAGCCGAAGTCCAAAACATCTCCTCCGAGAAATACTTCGACGCAACTCTTAAGGAAATATCCGAAGCCAAGTCCAGCATCATCGTCGCCATGTATCTCGTCTCTAGCCTCCCCGATCAGCCTAATTCCCAGCCCAATCAGCTTCTAGACGCCCTCATAAATGCCAAAAACAGGGGAGTCATCGTTAAGGTGATATTGGACCAAAACATAAATTTTGAAACCGAGTCCTCCGAAGACGCTGTCGCCTCGAACAAAAATCAACGGGCCTATGAGTATTTAAGAAAAAACAACGTCCCTGTCTTCTTCGACACCTCTGCAATCTACACCCACTCCAAAGCAATCATCATCGATGACGAAACAGTAATCCTGGGAAGCACTAACTGGTCGAAAGCCGCCCTCACCCGCAATAATGAAGCAAGCGCCCTCATTCGTTCCGAAGAATTCGCTCAAAGCCTTTTAATGGATCTAAACAAAATCGAAATTCAAGAAAATATTCCCGCATCACTCACACCCTCTGTGCCCATCCCGAAATATTTTTTAACCAAGAAAACGCTCTTAGGGGAAATGGCCACACGCTCCGATGAACGAGCCTTCGACACCTACTTGTATCTTCTTAAAGAATTTAACGGCAATGAACAAAATAAGCTGACTCTCGACTACGACAATGTCGCCAAATCCCTTGGCATAGATAACATGTCGAAAGAGGACTACCGCCGCCAGATCAACAAAGTCCTTCTAAAACTAAAAGACAAATACAGGCTCATAGAATTCCAAAAGCCCGGTCGAAACCAAGACACCGAGATCCGATTACTTAACAGGCAGGTAAATGCAGAAGATAGTATCAATCTCCCCACAACCTATTGGCGATACGGATGGAATAAAACGCTCTCTTTTCCGTCTAAGATCCTATATCTTGTATATTCTCTGTACACTCAAGCATTGCCTTCCGGTAGATTTTCCATCTCAAGAGAAAAATTGTCTAAATCCCACGGCATCTCAGCATCATTCATCTCCGACGGAAACCAATCTTTAAGGAAACTAAATCTCTTAGATATTGAGTACGGCGACTTGGAAGACATGAAATTCGGAAAGCGCCAAGCCAATACCTACACTCTCATGGAATTCTATAATCCCGAAGATCTAATGAAGGACCTGGATAAACTCGTACGGAAATATGGCAAAGAAAAATTCGACCGAGCCGTCAAAACGGCGAGCCTAGTCTTTGAAGAAAATAACCAGAAAACTATCGAAGCCTTGATAAACCTCGAAGACAAATACGGCCAACCCGTTACCGAAGAAGCCTCAAGGAAGATCTCCGAGAAAAGTGGAGACAACCCCAAGCGCTCCGCCGGCTATCTCATCAACACTATAAAAGCCATCGGCAACCAGAAGTCTACGTAAGTCACGGCTCGGGCGTGAGCCCGAGCCTTCAGAAGATCTGCCCCGCCTTTCTTCAGATTTGAATCACTGTCCCTTGATTTACCCGCCTGTCGGATGGGCAGGGCTTGAGCCTATGGTCGAGGCGGAGGTGGAAAAAATCACGAAAGTCCCCCCGACCCAGGAGCCGAGGACACTGCATAAGTAAAAGCATCTATAGAAAAGGCTGACGCAAAGTGCGGCAGTCTTCCTCTATTACATGCTTTTACGACTGCAGAGAATAAACGGGCTCTCTTAGTTTTGAAACGCTTGTCGACCGACCGTAGGGGAGGGAGACTTCAAAACTAAGAGAGCCCTTCAATCCTCGGTTCTTGTGCGGCAAAAAAAATTCTTCCACTAATCCCGCACAGACGACGTGCGCGGGAGGGGGGTGCGGTCGGCCGCCGATTTTGGCGGACGAAGAACCGAAGGTTCTAGCACCCCTCTCGTCGGGTTTACGGGGGGAGGGGGCCGCGCCTATAGGTCACGAACACGTGACTCCACTACTCTTTTATACGTACTTGTCACCCCCATGTTCTAAAAAGAATACAAGCCAACCTCTGGCCCAAGTCCGACGCTCGTCTTAGAGCGGCGGTGCGGCGGCCTAGCCGCAGAGAAGA
>Ga0209726_10004674_pt1 | contig 17276 bp, 9 predicted proteins | sample Subgrocontami54m_FD_187453 | JGI IMG/M metagenome (GOLD analysis project Ga0209726, IMG submission 187453) | Subsurface groundwater microbial communities from S. Glens Falls, New York, USA - GMW46 contaminated, 5.4 m (SPAdes) (version 3) | ecosystem: Environmental > Aquatic > Deep subsurface >... | reverse complement strand
CGCCGCGGTCGATTGCTACGAGCAGGGGGACGCGCGCGAGCAACAAAGCTGGCTCAAGTCGCTCCCGTTGCTCCCTCAGCCCGAACGGTTCCTTTCGTACGCCATCGACGCGTGCCGCACGAATATCCTGCCAGTATTCGAAGCGATCGCGTGCGACAATCCCTATCCCGAACGGTTCTTTCCCGAGCTGCACTTCAACCAGCTCGTCTTGAAGGCGCTGTTCGTCGGCGCGCCGCTCGAGCGGATCGTCGGTCTCCAACGCCGGCGCAACTCAGAGCTCTCACGCATGGCACAAGACTATGCGGCGGAACGCCGGGCAGCCGGACGGACAATTCCCAGTGACCTTCACATGGCCCTGACTGACGATTAGTGGACCGTTCGGACTGAATGAGTACTACTCACAACAAGCCTCCGAGCGCGTTCTGCCGGGCGCGACAACCCGGGGTCCCCGCCGCGCGGTTTGTGCGCGGTGGGGTGGAACGGCGCGCCCGGTAGTGATCTAGGAAGGACATACCACTAGCCCTGCAGGAGCTGCCCCGATGAGGATTCTTGACCCGCACGTTCACATGACGTCGCGCACGACCGACGACTACGAAGCCATGGCCGCCGCCGGGATCATCGCCATTGTGGAGCCGGCGTTCTGGCTCGGGCAGCCCCGAACGACCGTGGGCAGCTTCGTGGATTACTTCAACAGCCTGGTGGGATGGGAACGTTTCCGCGCATCGCAGTTCGGCATCCGCCATTTCTGCACCATCGGGCTGAATCCCAAGGAGTCCAACAACCAGAAGCTCGCGGGGGAGGTGCTGGCGCTGATGCCGCGCTTCCTCGACAAGGACGGAGTTGTGGCCGTGGGCGAGATCGGGTTCGACGATCAGACCGACGCCGAAGAGGCGTCGTTGACGCGGCAGCTCGAGCTGGCGCGTGAGCACGATCTTCCTGTGTTGATTCATACCCCTCACCGTGACAAGAAGAGGGGCACCCTCCGTACTATCGATGTCGTCCGCCGCGCCGGCTTTCCGGAAGAGCGGGTGTTGATCGACCACAACAACGAGGAAACGCTGCCGCTCGTGCTCGAGACCCGTTGCTGGGCCGGACACACGATCTATCCCTTCACCAAGATGGACGAGCACCGCATGGCTGCTCTGGTGAAGAAATTCGGGAGCGACCGAATCATCGTCAACAGCGCGGCCGACTGGGGCATCAGCGATCCGCTCAAGGTCCCGAAGACGATCGCGGTGATGCGTGAGCAAGGCATCGGCGATGACGTCATCCAGCGAATCGTCTGGGACAATCCCGTGGCATTCTTCGGCCAGACGGGGCGCCTCGACGTGACGGACCTCGAAGAGCGGCCGGCCATCGACCGAACGCAGCGGTTCGAGAGCAATTCCGTGCTGCGCGGCGAACCCATCTCGCCGGTCCGCTGATCGGTCCGCAGCGACTCGCTCCGCACGATGTACCCCACCGCCGTTATCGACGTCGTCGGTCTCACCCCGGCGCTGCTCGGACCTGACACTCCGCACCTCAACGCCCTCGTCGCCGATGGCGCAGCGGCGCCCATTCGCGCGGTGACGCCTGCAGTCACGTGCACCGCACAGGCGACGTATCTGACCGGCACGCTGCCGCGCGACCATGGCATCGTTGGGAACGGCTGGTACTTCCGGGACCTGGCCCAGGTGATGTTCTGGAAGCAGGCGAACCAGCTCGTGTCAGGAGAGAAGGTTTGGGAGACGGCACGGAGGAGAGACCCTGCGGTCACCTGCGCGAAGATGTGCTGGTGGTACAACATGTACAGCTCCGCCGATTGGTCGCTGACCCCGAGGCCAATCTACCCCGCCGACGGACGCAAGATTCCCGACATCTATACCGAGCCCGCCGATCTCCGGACGCGTCTCAACGCTGAGCTCGGCCCCTTCCCGTTTTTCAACTTCTGGGGGCCGAACGCGAATATCCGGTCGAGCGAATGGATCGCGGACGCGTCAATCCTCGTCGACGCGTGGCACGCCCCGTCGCTGCTCCTCATCTATCTGCCGCATCTTGACTACAACCTGCAGCGCCTCGCTCACACCGATCCGCGTATCCGGGAAGACGTGCGGGCCATCGACACCGTGTGCGGCAAGCTGATTACTACGTTTCGCGCGCGCGGCCGCCGCACCCGAACCTAGGAGGTTCCCATCATCGGATCCCGGGAGAAGACCGACTTGATCTGCAACACCGCCTATGACAAGAAGGCGGAAGACATCGTCGTGATGGACATGGGCCAGCGTTCCTCGTTCTGCAGCTATTTCGTCGTGATGAGCGCGTCCTCGTCGGTGCGCGTGAAGGCGATCGCCGACGCGATCGAAGAAGCGATCCTCGGGCGTGACGGCCAGCGCGCGCGTCACAAGGAAGGCTACGCGGAAGCCACGTGGGTCCTTCTCGACTACGGCGACGTCGTCGCGCATATCTTTTACGCCGACACGCGGCGCTTCTACGACCTCGAGAAACTCTGGGGCGATGCGCCGCGCCGCCATTTTGTCGGCGGTCCGTCGGAGCGCTGACCATGCCCGAACTGAAGAAAGAGCTCTCCGCGCTCCTCGCCGAGGCGATCCGCCGCTCGGTGCCCGGCGCCGCTCCGGAAGTGACATTCGAGATCCCCCGTGAGGAAAAGTTCGGGGACCTTTCCTCGAGCGTGATCCTGCGTTTGGCCAAGGAAACGCGCCAGGCGCCGCGCGCGCTGGCCGAACGCGTGGCGGGGGAGTTCGGCGGTCTTCTCGGGGGCTCGGCGCTGGCCGGCCGGATCGGCCGGGTTTCCGTCGAGGGTCCGGGTTTCCTGAACTTCCACTACACGGGCCGCCAGCACGGCGCGGTGCTCGAGCGCCTGCGCGCCGAGGGCGCGCTTTTCGGCGCCGGCCGACCCGCCGCCGCCAAAAAGATCCTTCTCGAATTCGTCAGCGCCAACCCGACGGGGCCCCTGACCGTCGCGCACGGCCGCCAGGCCGCGCTCGGCGATTCGCTCGCGCGCATCCTGCGTTTCCGTGGCCACGACGTGACCACCGAATATTACAACAACGACGAGGGTGTCCAGATCAACACGCTCGGCGCGTCGCTCTGGCTGCGCGTGCGCGAACAATTGGACGGCAAACCGGCCCAGATGCCCGAGAATTCCTACCGCGGCGAGTACCTCGTGGAGATCGCCCGCGGGTTCATCCACGGGATGGGGGAGGCGCGCGCGCGGATCCTGTCCGAGAGCGAGGGCATCGAGCGCTGCCGCCAGCACGCGCGCGACGTGATCTTGCAGGGCATCAAAAAAGACCTCGCCGATTTCGACGTGGCGTTCGACGGGTACTACAGCCAGGAGACCCTCGGGAAATCCGGCAAGGTGGAGCGCACGCTCGAGGACCTGAAAACGCGCGGCGTGGTCTACGAGAGCGAGGGGGCTGTCTGGCTGCGTTCGACGGCTTTCGGCGACGACAAGGACCGGGTGCTCGTCAAAAGCGACAAGAACTACACCTACCTCACCCCCGACATCGCGTACCATCACGAGAAGTTCGGCCGTGGTTTTGACACGATCATCGACATCCTCGGTCCCGACCATCACGGGTACATCGCGCGGCTCAAGGCCTCGCAGGCCGCGCTCGGCCACGATCCGGAGCGCGTGAACGTGCTGATCGCGCAGCTGGTGACCCTGTACGAGGGGGACCGGCAGGTGCGGATGTCCACCCGCGCGGGTGAGTTCGTGACCCTCCGCCAGGTCCTCGACGAGGTCGGGCGCGACGCGGGACGTTTTTTCTTCCTGATGCGCAAGTTCGACGCGCATCTGGATTTCGACCTGCAATTGGCCAAGAGCCAGACCCCCGACAATCCGGTCTTCTACATCCAGTACGCCCACGCGCGCATCGAGAGCGTGAAAGCGACCTGCCGCGAACGGTACCCGGAGTCCGGCGCGAACGATCCGGCCTGCCTCGAACGCCTGGGGAATCCCGCCGAAGTGAACGTGATGCGTCTTCTGGGGCAGTTCGAGGGCGCGCTCGAGGCGGCCGAACGGACGCTCGAGCCCTATCGCGTGGTCGCCTACCTGATGGAGCTCGCCGGCTCGTTCCACCGTTTCTACGCCGACAACCGGGTCGCCGGCGAGGATCCCGCGCTGATGCGGGCGCGGTTATGGCTCGCCGACGGGGTGCAGCGGGTCCTGCGCACGGGCCTGGATCTTCTGGGGGTTTCCGCGCCCGAGAAGATGTAGTCAAGAGAGGGGCGCGCGAGTACAGTGTTCGATACCCTGGATCTCTACACAGGCAAGGAACTCCGCCTCGAGCCGGTCACCCGGCGCCTGATCGAATTCGGCTACCGCCGGCAGGCGCAGGTCGGCGCGCGCGGCGAATTCAGCGTGCGTGGCGGCATCCTCGATGTTTTTCCCCAGCACTTCTCCCTGCCGGTCCGAATAGAACTCTCCGACGACTCCGTCGAGTCGATCCACACCTTCGATCCCGCCACCGGCAAACGCCTGGAACCTCACCGCATGGTGATCGTGATGCCCCAGCGGGCGTCCGTCCGGCGCCGCAAAGGGGCGTTCGATCTCGTTGGCGAGTACGATCCGCCGGTGGACCCGTTCGTGGACATCGAGACCGGGGACCTGGTCGTGCACGTGCTGCACGGGATCGCGCGCTACCGGGGGCTCAAGTCGCTCCAATCCAAGAACGGCGAGCCCGAGGACCATTTCGCGCTCGAGTTCGCGGACAAGAACATGCTGTACGTGCCGACCCGCGACCTGCACCTGGTCCAGCGCTACATCGCTTTCGGCAAGACCCGGCCCGAGCTCTCGCGGTTGGGCACCAAAGGATGGGAACGCCTGAAGGAGCGAACGAGAAAAGGAGTGCTCTCCTTCGCGAGCGATCTTCTGGACCTGCAGGCGAGCCGTCGCGCGCTCGAGGGGCACGCGTTCGGCCCGGACAACGACTGGCAGCGCCGGCTCGAGGCGGAGTTCCCTTACGAGGAGACCGAAGACCAGACCGCCGCTGTCCGTGACGTGAAGGCGGACCTCGAATCGTCCGTTCCGATGGACCGCCTGCTCTGCGGGGACGTCGGTTACGGCAAGACCGAGGTCGCGCTGCGGGCCGCGTTCAAGGTCGTGATGGGCGGCCGGCAGGTGGCGATCCTCGTGCCGACGACACTCCTGGCCGAACAGCACTTCGACACGTTCAGCGAGCGCATGAAGAGCTTCCCGGTGGCTTTAAGGATGCTGTCGCGTTTTCAAACTCCGGCCCAGCAGAAGGAAACGGTCGAGCGGGTCCGCGACGGTTCCTGCGACATCGTGATCGGCACGCACCGGCTGCTTTCGAAGGACGTCGCGTTCAAGGACCTGGGGCTGGTGGTGATCGACGAGGAGCAGCGCTTCGGCGTGCGGCACAAGGAGCACTTGAAGCGCCTGCGTCTGCTCGTGGACGTCCTGACGCTCACGGCCACCCCGATCCCGCGCACGCTGTACCTGTCGCTGGTGGGCGCGCGCGACATGTCGACGATCAACACGCCTCCGCGGAACCGCAAGCCCATCGAGACCGTGGTCACCGAAGGCCGGGACGAGGTGCTCCGCGAGGCGATCCGCCGGGAACTCGACCGCCGGGGCCAGGTCTTTTTCATCCACAACCGGGTCGAGGGGATCGAGCACGTCGTCCGGAGGGTCCAGGCGCTGGTCCCCGAGGCGCGCGTGGCGCTTGCGCACGGCCAGATGCCGGCCAAAGCGCTCGAGGCGATCATGAAGCGTTTTATCCACGGCCAGGTCGACGTGCTGGTGTCGACGACGATCGTGGAATCGGGCATCGACATCCCCAACGCCAATACGCTGATCGTGGACCGCGCGGACCTCTTCGGGCTTTCGGAGCTGTACCAGCTGCGCGGGCGGGTGGGCCGTTTCGACCGCCCGGCCCACGCTTACCTGTGCCTGCCGAAGGGGGCGCTGCTCACGGAAGAGGCCAAGCGCCGCCTGCGGGCGATCGAGCAGTTCACCTACCTCGGCTCCGGCTTCAACGTCGCGATGGAGGACCTCGAGATCCGCGGAGCGGGCAACATCCTGGGTACCGAGCAGAGCGGCTATATCTCGGGGGTCGGGTTCGACCTGTACTGCCGTATCCTCCGGGAGACCGTCCGCCGCCTGCAGGAGAGCCGGGGCGGGGGCCGTTTGCCGTAGGTCCCCCCGATATGGTATAGTCATAGGCCACTGAGAGGAGTTCGCCCTATCCCATGAGACCCACATCCTTTTACAAAGCTTTTTTTTATCTGTTGCTCGTGGCCGTCCCCGCCGTCTCGGCCGTTACCGGCTGCGCGGGCCGCAAGGAAGGCAAGGTCCTCGCGCGTGTGGGCCAGGACACGATCACGGAAGACGAGTTCGCCAAGAAGGTGCAGAGCCTTCCGCAGCAGCTGCAGAACGTGGTCCTGCAGAACCGCAAGGAGTTCATCGAGGACCTCGCCGCCGAGCATTTCCTGCTCAAGGAGGCCGAACGCCGCGGGATCGACCGCATGCCCGACGTGCGGGACCTCCTCGAGACCGCCCGCAAGAAGATCATCATTGCCAAGCTGATCGAGACCGAGATCGACAAGAAGGTCCAGGTCGGCCCCGAAGAGGCCCAGCGCTATTATGAATCCCACAAGGACGAGTTCATGACGCCGGCGCTTTTCCGCGCCTCGCATATCCTCGTGAAGACCCAGGAGGAGGCCGACAAGGTGAAGACCGAGCTCGAGACCGGGGCCGATTTCGAGGAGACCGCCCGCAAGCGCTCGATCGACGCCACCGCGATCCGGGGAGGCGATCTCGGTTTCGCGCAGAAAGGCCGCTACGTCCCGGAGTTCGAGGAGGCCGCGCTCGCGCTGAAGAAGGGCGAGACCAGCGCTGTCGTGAAAAGCCGTTTCGGTTATCACATCATCCGGCTCGCCGACCGGATGGAACCGACGCTCCGCGATTTTCCCGCGGTGAAATCCCTGATCGAGGAACGCCTGACGAACGAAAAGCGCTCCGACGCGTTCAAGGTGCTGATCGCGCGCCTGAAGGGCAACACCCAGATCAAGATCGACGAGCAGGCCCTCGAGGCCGCGGTGTTCCCGGTCCCAGCGAAGGCCTGAAGCGACCGGCGTGCCGACCCCCTCCGTCAGACCCTTCCGGTCCCCGAAAACCGCCGGTCCTCTCATCGCGGTCCTGGCGGCGCTTGCCGCGTCCGGGGCCGTTGTGGCGCCCGCCGCACGCGCGGCCGAGGTCGTGGAGCGGATCCTGGCGGTCGTCAACGACGAGGTGATCACCGAGCAGGACCTCCAGATCGTGATGGCGCCCGTGGCCGCCCAGTACCGGACCGCCTATACCGGCGAGGAGCTGGACGCCCGGCTCCGGCGCGCCCGCCAGGAATTCCTCCAGAAGGTCATCGATGACAAACTCGTCCTTTCCGAGGCCAAGCGCAAACAGGTCATCGTCAAGGAAGAGGAGGTCGACGATATGATGGCCGACGTGCGCAATAAATTCCCCGACCGTGATACGTTCCTGAAGGCGATCGAGCTGCAGGGCCTTTCGGAGAAAAAGCTCTGGAACCGCTTCCGCGACCAGCTCTTGTCCCAGAAGCTCGTCAGCTTCGAGGTGAAATCGAAGGTCGCGGTCTCGCCGGGCGAGGTGAGCGAATATTACAAGGCGCATTCCGATGAGTTCGTGCAGGGGGACCGCGTCCGGCTCCAGCATATCCTCGTGAGGACGTCCGCCCGGACCTCGGACGACGCCCGCGCGTTCGCCGAGTCCCTGATCGACCAGATCCGGGCCGGCAAGCCCTTCGAGGAGATCGCCCGCGCTTATTCGGAAGGCGCCGAGGCCTCGGAAGGCGGGGAGATGGGATGGATGGAGAAGGGCCAGCTCCTCGGCGAGATCGACGCGAAGGTCTTCGCGCTCGAAGAGGGCGGGATCACCGAACCGATCCAGAGCTCCCTGGGCTATCATGTCTTCCGGGTCGTCCAGCGCGAGAAGTTCTCGCTCAAACCACTGGCTGAGGTCCGCGCGAAGATCCTGGACAAGCTGTTCAAGGACAAACTCGACGCGCGGATCGCGGAGTGGATCCAACACCTCAAGAAGAATGCCTATATCTCGATCCGCTAGCGCGCGGCTAGCCGTGACCCTCGGCGATCCCGGGGGGATCGGACCGGAGGTCGCGCTGCGAGCGCTGGCGGCCTGGCGCGGACGCCCGGCCGTATCGGTCCTCCTGTTGGGGAGGGCCGCTTTTTTTTCGGCGCTTGCCCGGCGCCTGCGCCTGGACTTGAGCTTTCGCGACGTCGCGACACCGGTGCCCGCGCCCGTCCGCCGCGCGCGCGAGCTCGCGTGCTACTTCGAAGGGGTTTTTCCCGCGGGACGGATCCGGCTCGGGCGTTCCGTCGCGGCGCAGACGCGCGCGGCGGTCCGTTCGATCGCGCTCGGGGTGCGCCTGGCGATGAGCGGGCGGGTGGACGCGATCGTGACGCCGCCGATCAACAAAGCCGGTCTCGGGCGTGCGGGGTTCCGGATGGACGGACACACCGAATATCTCGCCGAGCTCTCGGGCAGCCGCCGCTTCGGGATGATGCTCGTCGGCGGCCCTCTGCGCGTGGTGCTTGTCACGCGCCATGTCGCGCTCTCCAAGGTACCGGGACTTCTGACGCGCGAACGCGTGCGGGACGCGGTGCTGCTGGCGGACCGCGAATTGCGGCATTCGTTCGGCATCGTACGGCCGCGCCTGGTGGTCTGCGGGCTCAACCCGCACGCGGGGGAAGCGGGCCGATTCGGCCGCGAGGAGATCCGCACGATCGCGCCGGGTGTGCGCGCGGCCGCGCGCCGGATCAAAGGAACGGTCGTCGGACCCCTTTCGCCGGATGTTCTTTTCCACGACGCTTACGCGGGCCGTTACGACGCCGAGATCTGCATGTATCACGATCAGGGGCTCATCCCGCTCAAGATGATCTCGCGCGGGGCCGGCGTGAACGTGACGCTCGGCCTGCCGTTCGTGCGCACCTCACCGGACCACGGGACCGCTTACGATATCGCGCCGCGCTTGCGCGCCGATCCCGGTTCGATGCTCGAGGCGCTCGAGACCGCCGTGACGCTTGTCCGTAATCGCCGTCGCCGTGCCGGATCTCGCCGCCGAAGCTAAGGCCGCCCTGCGGCGGCTCGACGTGGCGCCGCAAAGGCGGCGCGGGCAGAACTTCATGGTCCGGGAGGACACCCTGGACGCGGTGGCGGGGGCTCTGGAGATCGCGCCGGGGGAGGCGGTCCTCGAGATCGGGCCGGGGCTTGGTTTTCTGACACGGCGCCTCGTCGCGGCGGGCGCGAAAGTCACCGCGGTCGAGAAGGATCGCGTGATGGCGCGCCATCTGCGCGCGATGTTTCCGCCGGGGTCGCTTGAGCTCATCGAGAAGGATTTCCTCGATCTCGATCCGGAGCGGGACCTCGGACCGGACCCTCCCCGAAAGATCGTCGGCAACATCCCGTACAACATCACAAGCCCCATCCTCGAGTGGGTCATCCGCCATCGCGCGAGACTTTCCGCCGTCGCATTGACCACCCAGTGGGAAGTGGCCCAGCGTCTGGCGGCTTCTCCGGGCGGCAAGGATTGGGGAGCCCTGTCGGTGTTCGTCCAGTTCCACTGCGAGGTCCGCGTCCTGCGCAAGATCGGCCGCGAAGCGTTCTACCCCGTGCCGGGAGTGGATTCCGCTCTCATCCGCCTCGATCTCCTGCCCGCCCCGCGCCACGCGCCCGGCGATGAGGGCCTCTTTTTCCGTCTTGTCCGCGCGGCGTTCCAAAAGCGCCGCAAGACCCTCTTGAATGCGCTCGCGGCTCCGGAGGGTCGTGACTGTTTGTCAAAGTCCCGCTTGCTTGAGGTCTTCGCGGCGACCCGGATCGATCCACGCCGCCGGCCCGAGACCCTCTCGCTCGCCGAGTGGGCCTCTCTTAGCGACTCTCTCTCAAAATAGTTATAAACCATTTAAAATAAATAAGTTATAAATCAACTTATTGCCCGCCGGCTCTTTAAAACGCCTAGTTGATGATGTAGACTTATAATAAGTATTAGTTACTTTTAATAAGATTTAACTACTTATTAATAGGTAGGGCATGAATCCTCGAACCCATCATCCCGTTCATCGAGCATTGGCGGCTCTGGTCCTGGCGTCGTTCCTTCTGTCCGAAACGGCGCTCGCCGGCGTTTTAGAGGCGCCGCCCCTTCCCGTCCGGCCCCTGGACCGGATCCTCGAAGACCCGACATTCTTCGAAGTGCCCGCCGAGAGCGTCACGCTGAAGGAAGTCCATCAAGGCACGAAGCCGACGTTCATCATCCATATCCAGGACGCGCACACGAACTTGAGCGGCCAACAGAATCTCGCCGCGGCGCTCGAGAGCCTGATGGAGCGTTACGGCGTCTCGCTCATTCTCTCCGAGGGGGGAGCCAGGGATTGTTCCCTGACGCCGCTCAAGAAGATCGCCCCGCCGGATGTCTGGAAGCGGTTGGCGAAGAAATATTTGTTCGAGGGCAAGCTCTCCGGGGAGGAATACCTGAATCTTGTTTCGGACAGGCCCATGAAGATCATGGGCATCGAGCGAATGGAACTGTACCTCCGGAGCGTGGAAAATTACGGCAAACTCACCGACCAGCGCGAAGGGATCCTCGAGTATTTAAAACGCATCGAGAGCGGTCTTCAGAAACTGAAGACCCGCCTCTATCCGGCGGAATTGCGCGCTTACGAGGCGGGTCTGGGCGGTCTGGGGAACGAGAGCAAGACTTTCGAAGGCGGGTTCGAGACGCTGATCGCGCTGGCCTCGCGTTTTGGGGTCGCGCTCGAGCCTTATCCCAACCTCGCGAAGCTCACGGTGCTGGGAGCCGCGGAAAAGCGGATCGATTTCGATCTGGCGAATCTTGAGCAGGCGGCGCTCATCGAGGAGATCATGCGCCGAGGCGGACAAGAGGAGATCGAGCGGCATCTCCAGGGCGCCGGACGCATGAAGGACCGGAAGCTCTCTCAATTCGCCTACTTTCAAAACACATTTAAAACAGCCGAGGAGAAGAAGATCGACCTCGGCGCTTATCCGAACCTCAAACTCTACGCGGATTATCTGAAGGATTTTTCGTCGATCGATCTCGACGAGGTGCTGGATGAAATGGTCCGCGCGGAGGACGCGGTGTATCGCGCCGCGCTGACGGACGAGGACGCCCGCTTGATCCGGTCGATCGACCGCTACGTGCGCCTGCTCTGGACCGCCCATAACATCCAGATGAGCACCAAGGAGTTCGAGTTCTTCCGAGCGAACGAGCCGGATTTCGGCACGTTGCGTTATCTGGCGTTCATCAATCGCAAACTGTCGGACCTCGGTTTCTACGGGGACCTTGTCCCTTACCGCGACACGCTCGAGGAAGGCAAGACGGCGCTCGAAGCGTTCTACGCTTCGGTCACCGAGCGCGATTACGCGTTCATCGCCAATACCGAACGGATGCTCCAGAGCGAAGGCCAGCGCGTGGCCGTGCTGATCTCCGGGGGGTATCACACCCCCCATCTCAAAAAACTCTTCCGCGAGAAGGGGTATTCCTATGCGGTCCTGACACCGGTGATCACCCAGGAGACCAATCAGGCCAAATACGAGAAACTGCTTCTGGAGCCGGTGCGCGGCGAACGCCGCGAGATCCGCACGGTGCAGGGTCAGACCCGTAAACCGGACCGCTCCTTGAGCGAGCTCGAGACGGATGTCCGCAAGAAAAAAGAGGGAGTGCGCACGGTCCTGGCCGTCGCCGGTCTTCTGCTCAATCGTTCACCGCGCAATTCCAGGAGCGGGAGTTCAAGCCCGTTCCTGCGCCGCTTGGCGCTGGACGCCGTGGGAAGCGACCCGGACGGGGCGCGGCTGGCCGAAGAAGCGCTCGACGAGATCACCCGCCAGGCGGCGCAGGAGGAGGCTCCGGACATCGAACCTGCCCGCTCCGAGGAAGGCGCCCGGTTGGCGGAGATCGAGCTGGCCGCGTCATTTAGAACGTTCCGGGAACGCCTGGGCCCCTTGGCCGACGATCTCAAGAGTGACGCGGCAGCCGTGGCCGCGATAGGGGACGTGCTCGAGTGGATGGCGCAGCGTCTGGCGCGCGCGGACACGGCGGACACCGATGAACTGGCCCGGTCGTTCGAGGCCCTGAATGCCTCGACACTGCTGCGGAACGGTTATCTCTTGAGCGGGAGCCTCGATCCCGCCGACCCGAACTTCCTGGAGCTTTTTTCGATCGAGAGTTCCCGGACCCTGCCCGAGGGGGTGGCGGTCTTTTTCGCAAACTCTTTAACGCGGGAGTACCTTGGTCAGGACGCTCTGTCCCCGGACGCAGCAGGCTGGAGCTCCCCCGGCAACAACTACATCGTGATCGTTCCGCGCGTTTTGCGGAATCTGCGCGATGAGGTTGAATCTCTCGCGATCGGGACGGATATCGAGATCGCCCTGCCGCCGTCCCTCGAAAGTATGCCCGAAGGGGACCGTATCTTGGCGTTGGGCCGCCAACTGCGGTTGGCGCTGGCTACCCGGGCTTTCCCCGAGCCGACAGCCGACACGGTTCTGGCGGCGGTCGAAGCGCAGGTCATTCGGCATGAGCTCGAACACGAGGCGCGCCGCCGTGAATTGCTGCTTTCGGGAAAGACGCAGGCGCTTGAAGGGCTCGGTCTCGTCCTTGAGGAGGAGGCGGCTGAACTTGCGACCGCGAGCCGGCCCGATGCCAACAGACCTTATGAACTTTTGAACCTGGTCTCCCGGGCCGTACGCCAGGACGCGCCGCAGGCCTGGTCGGCGCTCGCGCGTCTGCAGGGAACGCCGGTGCCGCCTTCGAAAGAATTCACGTCCGCCCAAAAGTTGAGCTTATTGCAGGGGGTTTCTTCGCTCGCGGAACGCCAGGATGCCGCGTTGCAGGCTTCGGCTCTCGCCGCTTTCGCCGCGGCCGACCGGGAATGGCGCGCGCATTACGGCGTGAGCGGCGCGCGGTTGAGCGCCACGGAGCCGGTCACGAGGACCGAGCGGGCGTTCGAGGCCCTTCGCGGCCATGTCGTGAGCCCCGCGGAGTTCGACGCGTTCTTGCGCGAACAGAATCTGATCACGCCGACCTCGAGCGCAGGGACCTACGGGCCGAACGACGAGGGGCACTATTTCTATATCAAAAGACAATACATCGTGGCGACGGCCGAACGGGCGCGGCAGATCCTCCTGATCACCGAACATTTGACTTCCCTGGGGATCTTCCATCCCCGGATGCGCTGGGGCATACGTCAGGCGCCGGACGGGACCTACCAGGTCTTTGGCCTGGGCGCGGGGTTGGACGCGGACCTTGAATTCCAGAAGGGACTGCGGGGAAAGGAACGGGGGGTGGCCACGACCTTCGGGAGCGGGCCCGTCGGCGACGATGTGATAGAAGAATGGTTACGACGCGCGGACTCGGCCTTCACGATGGAAGGGCCGCCTGCCGCGGATAGCCTGGCCTGGTTCCTGATAGGCTCCAATGATTCAACGCACCCGGACAATTGGGGCCGGGACCCGGAGACGGGTATCCGCTACCCGGTCGATATCGAGGTGCTGTCCTATCTCGGCGAGCAGACGAATGAGCTGATCGATCTGTGGCACGGCCGCCTGACCGCCGGCGCGCGGCTGGCGGACTGGCAGGACGGCAACCGGCTCCTCAAAACGCTGACGCGTGTCCAACCCATATTGGACCAGGCCGACGCGGCGGACCCGCTCGAACGGGAACGTTTGAGGCGGTACGTGGCGGGTGAATTGCTCGGACATTTGAGGACCCTGGGTTATCTCGTCCAGGCGCGGGACTACCGCGCGCTCGAGCGCTTCGTGGCAGCGGCGCTCCGTGCCCATGAACCGGGCCATGTCGAATTTGCGGAAGCCCTGTCGGCCGCCTTGCAGCGGCTTCCGAGGATCCCGAACGAACCGGCTCGCAATTCGGTGCTCGCGGCGATCGAGCGCATCCAGCCGGACGGCCGGAGCGCCGTGCTGGATCTGGTCAGCGCGCTGCGCAGGGGATATGACGTTTTCCGGCGGTTCGCGCATCTGGTCTCTTTGGGGGAGAAAGGACGTCTTTCGGCGGCCCAAGCCAGCGCGGCGCTGGTCCTGGTGCCCAGGGTTTTCCCGAGCGCGATCTCGGAAGCGGGGGCGTGGTCCCGCCGCCTGACGGCCATTTACCGGACGCATCTGGTCCGGGAAGCCTTCGCGGACACGGAACTCGATCCTTCCCGGCGTTCCCTGATCGAAGGTGTCTATCTGCGGATGTTCGCCGATCCGTCCGAGGCGCGTGTCGCCCGCGTGATCGCGGACGCGGGGGTCGACCGCGAAACGGCGCTTCGCCTGGAATCCCGTTTCACGGCTCTCAAGGGGCAATTGTCGGAGCGCCGGACGGCGCTGAACGTCCGGCTGACCGAGAAAGGGTATGGCGAGGACCTGGCGGAGCTCGAACCGTTCTTCGGCCTGGAGACCCCGCTTGCGGAGCCACTGAAAAGTCTGCGGCAGACCTTAAGCGAACGCGCGGGCCTCGATGCGTCCGAGCGCTTGCGGCTGGCCCAGAACCATTTTCGCGCCGTCTATGATATCGAACTGGCCGTTCCCTTCACGGAGAAGGAGCTTCACGAGGCCGTCGGGGAACGGGTGGCCGCGACAGACCCCGAACCGGTCGCTTTCGCGGGACCCGGGGATCCGAGGCTGTTCGACCGCCTGATGCAGCTGGATGAGGAGCTTGCGATCCTGCCCACGGAACTCGCGCTGGAAAGCCTCACCGTTCAGCGGATCGTCGCCGTCAGGCTGGTGCGGGCTTTTTGGAGGCATGAGGAGAACTACAAGAAGAATTCGATCGTGTTGGAGTTGGACGGCGATCCCGTCGAATGGAAGCGGACCCTGCGCCACGAGCTCGGCCACACCCTGCATGGGATAGGCGAGGGTTTCGCGACGTATGTGGATGCCGGCAGGGTACGCGAGCTGATCCTCAAGCACGAAACGCTTCTACGGCAACATGGCCCGGAGATCCTGGTCCGCTCCGCGCGGGACAACAAGATCACGCCGGCGAACGCCCATGTATTTTTCCGGCTCGCGCTGCAGGCCGTCTATTCGTCCCGGCTCCAGGACTGGAAGAGGTTTAACGCCGAACGGCTGGGCATCACGGACCTCAATCAAGTCCCGGACCAAAGGTCCGCGGAGGAGATCAGCAAGATCGCATCCTGGTACGCGCCCGACGGCAACTTCCGCTCCGATCCGCCGCGGGAGAGAGCGCGGCCGCCGGTGGAGCTGGATTATATCTTCGTGAGGCCCCAGGCCGACGCGCCACTGCAAAAGAACCGCGTCAGACCGGGGATCGATGAGCTCGTCGCCGAGTCTACCGCTTTCTATTCGGTCAGCCCCCGCGCTTTTCAGGATTGGGATCCGGCGCTTCATGACCTTCTGTCGCCGGTCCTGGGGCAGTACTCGGACGCGCTCGAAGCCTCCTTTGCCCGCCCCTTGGGCGCGCGGCTGGCGATGCCGCGTCCGGAAGACCTGCAGATCGTGAAAATGGCCGCCGCGGAAGGGGTCTGGCAGCTGGTGGACAGCCGTACGGGGTTGACGTGGTTCTACAAGGCGAACGGTGGTTTCCAGGACGAGATATTGGGCTACCGCGTCGCGGCCGAACTGGGGGTGAACGTTCCTCCGTTCGGCGCTCTCGAGGTCGGACGGATCGCCGGCATCCCATTTGCGACGAACGAGAATGAGGACGCCTTTACGCGGGACCAAAGGCGGCGGGCCTGGCAGGACTTTCTGGAAGAGACCGAAGAGGGAGAGCGGGGGATCCTAACCCAGGATGCCAAGACGTTGTCGGACGATCAGTTGGTCCCGGGCAGCGGTATCGAGGGGATCCTGGCATTCCTTGCTTTTACGGGTGGGACGGATTTTGGCCTGAACAACAACATTGAGCAGGTCCGTGGGCGGTTCACGCTCTATGACATCCCGACGGCGGCAGTCGAGGATCGCGACCCCGACGAGTTCGGCTATGCGTCCGATCTTGTCGCGCAAGCGTGGCCGGAGATCGACGCGCAGCGCCTGGAGGACGCGATCGCCCGGATCGAGGCCTTAAGCGACGAGCGCCTCGCGGATCTTGTGCGTCAGAGCGGCTTCGAAGGAGCCGACGCGACACGGTTGCTTGAGTCCTTCGCGGAGAACCGGTCCCGCACGCGTGAGATCACGGCGCGCGCGCTGGTCGACAGCCTGGCGGACCCGACAGGCGGTTACATCATCGATGGATTCCCGATGCGCGCGGCGCCGATCCGCGCTCCCTATGATCTGACCAACCCCATCCTGCAGGCGATCAATGACGGACATTACGACGACGCGATCCGGAACGCGGAGCGGGTCGTGGACAGGGTCCTCGTCGCCACCGTCGGCCAGGGAAACGCGGCCGCTTTCCTGGAGCTGGCGGGATCGTCCGAGCGCGCCCGTCTCTTCGCGCTCGAACAGAACCCCTATCTCCGGTTGAATTTCGAGACCGTCCGGCTGGCGCTGGAGCGCCTGTCGGGTGATCTGGGGTCTTACGCGAAATTGATCCCCGCCGGAAGCGACCGTGACCGCTTTGACACCGCCCTGGCCGGGATCGCCTCACGCGTTGACGGCCTGCGACACGCCGAGGAAGCCGCGCGAGTGGATCCCGAAGAAAGCGCTCCGGTCCGCCGTGTCCGTGAACTCGCGGTCGCCTTGGCCCGGCCGGCTCCCGACGCCGGCGCCCGGCTGGCCGCGGAAGCGTTCGAAGATCAGCTCCGACTCCTTGTCCTAGCCAAGGAATCCCTGGGTCGATTGTCGGAGCAGACGCAGTCGGGCACGATCCAAGGACAGCTCGCCCGTGTGACAGATCTCATCGGAAAAGCCCAAGAGACCCTTAAAGAATGGAATGAAGCAGGTCTGGGGCTCGACCCCAAGTACCCCTCGGCTCTCATTGACCAAATGAGAGAGGGGCTTGCGATCATGAATGATATCCGAAGACAACTGCGGCAGTCCGGAGCGGTCTCCGAGGAGTTTATCGCTGCCGGCCAAGATCTTGAGCTTGTGCTGGATTTTTCACTGCCCCTTAAAGACAAATACGAGGTCTTGCAGCAGCTGAATCAAATAGGAACCACTGAGGCAAGGGACATTTATTTGGACCTTTACCACAGCACTCCCAAAGGCCGGTTCGATGAACTCGATGTCGATCCAAGTGCGCGATACGGCGCTGTGTTGCAAAGAGCCAGGGAATTCGTCTCAAACTCCGGCGTCCGGCTGGCCGCGGAAGCGTTCGAAGATC
>Ga0209726_10004658_pt1 | contig 17315 bp, 11 predicted proteins | sample Subgrocontami54m_FD_187453 | JGI IMG/M metagenome (GOLD analysis project Ga0209726, IMG submission 187453) | Subsurface groundwater microbial communities from S. Glens Falls, New York, USA - GMW46 contaminated, 5.4 m (SPAdes) (version 3) | ecosystem: Environmental > Aquatic > Deep subsurface >... | reverse complement strand
CGCTCTCCTCCTGCGCCGCGTCGATGAAGGAACAAGTGTTGACGATCACGACGTCGGCAGTGGCCGCTTCGTTGGTGATCTCTAGGCCGTCCTTCAGCAGGGCGCCGAGCATCAACTCGGCATCCACGAGGTTCTTGGCGCAACCCAAGGAAATCAGACCGACGCGGATGGGGCGCTGAGTGTCGTTGGTTTTCTTCACGAAGGGCGAAAGGTATGCGAAGCCACCAAAGCGGCGCAACCCTGGAAAAGCGGTGGAGGGCGACGCAATGCGGGGAACGCGCTGACGAAGTCCGCGGCCGGATGTTGTTTCGTTCATGGCGGACTTGCGAGGAAGCTGTGGGACGGGGGCGGTGACGGAGTTCCGGTTCGCTGCGTTCTCCCTTACCATGAACCTTCGTTGGGCCGCCAGGTTGTGGAGTGCGCCAGTCCTCTGGCGCTTTAGCTTGGGGCACTCGGGGCGAATCGAAAGCGCCAGAGGACTGGCGCAGTCCAGGACGCTGGCGCGCGGACGCAGGTTCAGGGGTTCGCAGCGAACTTCAGTCCCGTGTGCGCTGGGTACATGGGCCAACTCCGCAAATCCGCCATGATTCTACTTCTTCCCCGGCGGTGCAGGCAATGGCAGGACTTCGCCAGAGTTCGACTGCGCCGGCTGGTAGAGGCCGGGTCCCAGGCCGGCGAGCGGGTCGGCGGATTGATATGTTCGCCACGCGCGGTAGCCAAAGATCGCCGCCGCGATCACCAACACAGCGCCCGCGAGAGGCAACGCGACGCGCCAGTTGATCTTGGAGAGCTGGAGCATCACTAGGTCGATCGGGCCTTTGCGCTGGCCAGCCAAGTGGGGCGAATCGCGGAACTTCTCGGTCTGGCCAAGCTCGACGTCCAGTTCCGCCAGCAAGTTGGCCGCGTCCAGCTTCAACAGCTTGGCGTAAGTGCGCACGAAACCGCGCACGTAAACCGGCGCGGGAAAAACCTCGTAGTCCCCTTCTTCGAGCGCGCGCACGTGCTCGGTCTTGATCTTGGTGATGTCCGAGACCTGATAAACCGTGAGGGTTTGTTCTTCACGGGTACGACGGAGTTGTTCACCGACAGTCGGCATCGGGGGAAAAGTAGGGACGCGGCGTCACCTTGGCAATCTCGGAGAAAACCCGTTGCGCCCGCCAGAACCAGAGGACGTCCGGCTTACCCGCGACCAAGTTGCCGCACGGATCCCGATGCGCCGGGCTTAGCTCCACTGCGGGTTGGACGGCATCAAATGGGGCATTCAGGAAGACGGACCTGCTAGCGGGCGGCAGCTTCATGCGAGGCCTCTCCGTTCGCTCTGGCTTTCACCGCACGAAGGTGGCGAAACGCGGCTTCGATTTCAGCAGCGGTGAGCTTCCCATATTCGGGCGGACGGATAATGACTCGCTTTTTGCGAACTCGCTTTCCAGGTTGTGTGGCTCGCGGTTTCATTCTGCAGGCAAATTATCTGGCTGCGCTGGCATTTCAAGCGGAAGATCTGCGTGGGATCGTCTGCTCATGCGGCAGCACTGATCGGTAAGCCAGTTCCCTGCAATCCTCACTTTTAACTCTCCGGCTCCCTTCCATCCGCCCCGCTGCCATCGAGGTCGATCAAAATATCCCGCGGCTCGGCGCCTTTGCTGGGGCCGACGATGCCGCGGCGTTCCAGTTCGTCCATGATGCGGGCCGCGCGCGTGTAGCCGAGGCGGAGGCGGCGTTGCATGAGGGAGACGCTGGCCTTCTGCTCGCTGCGGATGACTTCGACGCACTGTTGGATGAGGTCTTCGTCTTCGTCGCAGGCGGCTTCGTCCTTGTCCAGCAGGCCGGCGGGCTTGGAGAGTTGCTCGTGGATTTCCGCGTCGTAGTTCGGTTTGCCCTGCTGGGAGATGAAATCGACGATCGCCTGGATTTCCTGGTCGGTGATGAGGGCGCCCTGGGCACGGTTGAGTTTGGCGGAGCCGGGCGGCAGGTAAAGCATGTCGCCTTTGCCGAGCAATTTGTCGGCGCCCATCGCGTCGAGGATCGTGCGCGAGTCCACTTTGGCCGCGACCTGAAAGGCGATGCGGGCGGGGATGTTCGCTTTGATGACACCGGTGATGACATCGACACTCGGGCGCTGCGTCGCGACGATGACGTGAATGCCGGCCGCGCGCGCCATCTGCGTGATGCGGGCGATGGCCATCTCGACGTCGGCGGGCGCGACGAGCATGAGGTCGGCAAGCTCGTCGATGATGACCACGACGTAGCTGAGCTTCTCCGGGATGACGATGTCGTCGTCGCGCGGGACGACGATCTCTTCGTCCACTTCGACGGCGAAACCGTCGGCGCCGGCTTCGATCTTCTCTTTCTTGGCGGTCAGGGGCAGCTCCGGCTCGAGCTTGGGCAGCGGTTTGTCTTTCGGACGCTGATTGAACGAGGTGATGTTGCGGACGCCGACGCGGGCAAAAATCTGGTAGCGTTTCTCCATCTCGTTGACGACCCAGCGCAAAGCGAGGATGACCTTTTTGGGGTCGGTGACGACGGGGACGACGAGGTGCGGGAGGCGGTTGTATTGCTGCAGCTCGACAACCTTCGGGTCGATCATCACGAAGCGGAGTTGGTCGGGCGCGAAGCGGTAAAGGAGCGAGCTGACGATGGCATTGATGCAAACCGATTTGCCGGAGCCGGTGCTGCCGGCGATCAGCAGGTGCGGCATCTCGGCCAAATCCGCGACGATGGGGTGGCCGTACACGTCCTTGCCGAGCGCGAGCGGGATGCGGGCTTTCGTGTTGCGCCACTCGTCGGATTCGAGCAAGTCGCGCAGCATTACTTTGGTCTTGATGAGATTCGGCACTTCGACGCCGACGGAGCTTTTGCCGGGCACAGGCGCGAGGATGTGGATGCGCTCGGCCTTGAGGGCGGCGGCGATGTTGTTGTTCAGCGCGGTGATGCGCTCGAGTTTGACGCCGGGGGCCGGGTGCAACTCGTAGCGGGTGATCGTCGGGCCTTTGGTGATGTCGCCGAGCGAGACCTCGATGTCGAACTGCGCGAGCGTCTGCTGCATGAGCCGGGCGTTGGCCATCAACTCTTCCTTGGACTCGGTCGGCTTGATGTTCGGGTCCGGGTAGTGGAGGAAATCCAGCGACGGCAACTGGTAGTTGCCGATCTTCGGCGTCGCGGCCACGGCGATGGGCTTGGGTCTCTTGGGCGCGGGCTTGAGGCGTGGCGGTGGAGCGACGGCGGCCGGCTCGGGCGCGGCGGTCTTCGGCTTCCCGAGTTCAGCGTCGGCTTCAGAGGACGGTGGTTCTTCTGACTTCGCGCCCTTGGCGGCAAGCTCCGCTTTCTGGCCGAGGATGTCCCCGGTTGTCGCCGCAGCAATCTCGCGCGCGCTGATGACCTCGACTTCCAGATCGGCCGGCTCGGGTTCGGCTTCAGGCTTTGATTCGGATGGCTCCGTGGGTTGGGCTTCTTCCTTGGAAGCTTTGGCGGCGGCCTTCGCCGGCGGGCGGACTTTGGAGATGCTCAAATCGCGCACGGTAGGTTCGGGGACCGGCTGCAGGTCAGGGCCGAGACCAGACTTGGCAACTTGCTCTTGCAGGGCCTTCGCCTCCTTCTCCAGTTCGCGAGCGCGGCGGTCGAGAGCTTTTTCCTGCGTGGTCAGGTCATCGGCGGTTTCCGCCTCGCGCGCCCAACGTCCGCGCAGCCACTCGCCGAGCCGGAAGTTCGTCAGAAAGAGAAGGCTGATCAGGTACAGGCTGATGAAAATGATCGTCGCGCCGGCGCGGCCGAAATAGGAGAAGAGGTATTTGTTTGCCCACAAGCCGATGGCGCCGCCGGCGCTGGGGGCGTTGAGGTCCAACGCGAGCCGCTCCAGCACGGCGGTGTCGGGCAGCCTGGAGTTGCGGGCGAGGTTGTCGAGGAGCGATTTGTTGGTGTAAAGGTCGAGGAGGCCGAGGCTGCACACCAGCAGCACGCTCGCCCACAGCCAGCGCCGGCGCAGGTACGCCATCAGTGCAAAGAAATACGCCAGGCCGAATCCAATGAACAGCACCGGCACCAGGAATGCGCCGGCGCCGAAGACGAAAAACAGCCAGTGCGCCAGGTGCGCGCCGAACGGTCCGACCCGGTTGCGGATGGGGACGTTGACCTCGGTGCGATGGATCGGCAGGTCGCCCGGGTCGAAGGACAGCAAGGCGACCAGCAACAGCAGCGCCGCGCTGATCAGCACGATGCCGATCGCGTCGTTGAAGCCGCGGTGTTCTTTGCGCGCTGGTGATTCTTTTCGAGCCACGGGCCGAGAGTAACGCAACGGCAGTGGAAGTTCAAAAGGGAAAAGTGCGAACGTGATGCGTAATGCGTAATGCGTAATGCGTAATGTGTGCTGCGTGTTGCGTGAATTCGGCAGGTGATCGTCTGACTTGCTCACGGAACACGGAGCACGCAGCATGGTCGCCCGCCCGAATTTGCCCTTTGAACTTCTCTGGCCCCGCCCTAATCTCCGACCCGATGGCCAACGAGACGTTCAAGAAACTCCAGGCCGGCGCGCAGGCCCTGCTCGACGAGCGGGCGATGGTGGCACAGGGCGACGCGCGCGTGCCGGCGCTCCAGCGGTTCGTGCATTTCTGGCTGCTGGTGGGACGGAGCTTCGTGCGGAACCGTTGTCCGGTGCGAGCGTCGGCGCTGGCCTACACGACCCTGCTGGCGCTCATCCCGCTGCTGGCCGTGGTGGTGAGCGTTTCCAGCAGCCTGCTCAAGAAGGAGGGCGAGGAACCGATCAAACAGTTGATCGAGAAGCTGGTTGCCAATGTCGCGCCACAACTCGACCTGGTCTCGAAGACCGACGGCATGGACGAAACTTCTGGCCGGAAAGAACTCGCCAAAAAGATCAGTGACTTCATCGGCAACATCCGCAGCGGCGCGCTCGGCGTCAGTGGCATGTTGGCTCTCGTTTTCGTGGCCATCTCCCTGCTCAGCACCATCGAGGTCGCGTTCAACGATATCTGGGGCGTCGCGCGCGGCCGGAGTTGGTTCGCGCGCGTGGTCAACTACTGGGCCGCGATCACGCTGGGGCCGCTCATCCTGATTCTGGCCGTCGGCCTTACGACCGGACCACATTTCGAGACGACGCAGCGGCTGCTTGGGAAACTGCCTTTCCTCGGCGACCTCCTCTTTCAGCTTCTGCCATTTGTGATCCTGAGCGGCGCGTTCACAGTTTTTTACCAGCTCATGCCGAACACGCGCGTCCATTGGCGGGCTGCGCTGGTGGGCGGAGTCGTGGGCGGTTGCTTGTGGCAATTCAACAATCTCTTCAACGTCCTCTACGTCTCACGCGTGGTCACCTACAGCAAGATCTACGGCAGCTTGAGCATCATCCCACTGTTCCTGATCGGGCTGTATTTTTCGTGGCTCATCGTGTTGTTCGGGGCGCAGGTCGCCTACGCGTTTCAGAACCGCCGCGCCTACGTGCAGGAGAAACTGGCCGAGAGCGTCAGCCAGCGCGACCGGGAATTCGTCGCGCTGCGGGTGATGACGACGGTGGCCCGGCGCTTCCAGCTCGGCGCGAAGCCTCCCACTGGATCCGAGTTGGCCGATGCGCTGGGCGTGCCGACTCGCTTAGTCAGCCAAGTCGTCCAAGCGCTGGTGCCGGCCGGTTTGTTGATTGAAGTGGCCGGCGCGGAGACGGGCTACGCGCCCGCTCGACCGCTGACCGAGATCACCGCTCAAGACATCCTCCACGCCCTGCGCGCTGGCCACGGCCAGGCACTGGCCACGCGCGACGATCCAGAGCGACTCGTGGCGCAAAGTGCGTTCGACAACATCCAGCAGGTGGAACGCAGCGCCGCCTCCGCCGTGACGCTTCAGGCGTTGGTGGACAGGAAACAGAGTTGAGTCCTACAACGGGCCTCGTCGTGGCGGACGAGGATGAAACTCAGATCCCAACTTCCCAAAAACCTCACGCCCCGCCGCACGCTCGAGCAGGAGCCTGGCGCTTGAAGCTTCCTGACACTTTGGGATCTGCTTGCCAAATCTGAGCAAGCAGCTCTCGCCGACCCAGCCAGAATGCATCCCGACATTGGTTTGCCCCCATTCGCTTGCCTCCGCCGGGGCACCCGCTCGCCATCTCAGGCAGGCAGACGAACTGGGGCCGACGAATCCAGAATTTGGGCTATGCGCTTGATTCCCCTTGCCGCTGTTTCCGCGGACAGCCTGAAGGCTGGACACCAAACGCCGGCGGGAATTTTCGCGGCGGGGTTTGGTGTCCACGCTTCAGCGTGCGCAAGGGAAATCAAGTGCCTAGCGCCATCCAGAATTTCAAATCCCTTTGGCTAGACGTTGGAGTTCGGACTTTGGACTTTGGACTTTGGACTTCGGACTTTGGACTTTGGACTTCGGACTTTGGACTTTGGACTTCGGACTTTGGACTTTGGGCGTCGAACTTCGGCCTTTGCTCTTGGCGCTTCAGCCCTTCGCTGAATCCAAACTGAATCCAAGCTTGGCACCGCGCCGCCCGCGCGTTAGTCTCGGCCCATGCTATCCGTCCTGCGAGTGATCGGCACCTTGAACGCGGCCGTGTGGTTCGGGGCGACCGTCTTTTTCACCTTCGCAGCCGGGCCGGCGTTTTTTTCGGAGGCGATGCTCAAGCTGCTGGGCCGGCCGCACGCGGGCGCGGCGGCGCAGATCGTGTTGGAGCGCTATTTCCTGCTCCATCACTGGTGCGGCCTCATCGCGCTGGCGCACCTCAGCGCCGAATGGCTCTACGCCGGCAAGCCGCTCAGCCGCTTCCGGCTCGCGCTCTTGTTGACCCTCTTCGGCCTGGGCTTGGTCGGCGGCTATTGGCTGCAACCCAAGATGCACAAGCTGCACATGGACTGGTACGGCGCCCGCTCGACGCCGGCGATGCGCGAACGCGCGCAGAAGTCCTTCGGTCTGTGGCACGGCGTTGCGCAAGGCAGCAATTTGCTCGTCCTGGCCGGGGTGTTGGTCTATTTCTGGCAGGTGACCCACCCGGAGGGGCTGCCGCGTTTCAAGGGTCAAAACAAGTTTGCGGACAAATTTCGAGGTTGACAAACCGTCTCGGCTGCCAAACAAGTGAGCTAAGAAGCCTGGCAGGACAACAACCGACAACCTTTATGATCTCGAACGAACGCCCATCGCCGTACGGCCAACGCTCTTACCATGCCTCGAAGCCCAAGCCGAGCGTGCCCGAGGAGACGCTGAAGAAGGACAGCGTACAGATCGAACGAAAAACTTTTGTGTTCACGCTCAAGGAAAACACGCGCGGCCGGTTCCTGCGCATCACGGAAGACGTCAACGGCCGGCGTGATACCATCATCATCCCCGCCACGGGTCTCGAGGACTTCAAGAGGCTGGTCGAAGTGATGGTGCTAGCCTCGGCGGATATCCCGGCCAAGAGCCCGTCCGACATCCCGGCCAAAAGCCCCTAGCCCGGATATTTCACACGCGTGGGCGCGCCTCTGTCCGTAGCGCAGGTTTCCAACCTGCTGTATCGCGGGTTTCCAACCCGCCAGCGCGCTCGGCGGTTCGGACAGTCTGCCGACTGGAAGTCGGCGATACAGCAGATTGGAAATCTGCGCTACGAGGCGGCTGGCCACTGTCGGCGTTTCAGGCAGGCCTGGCCGCCGGCAGAATGTGTGAAACATGCAGGCTAGCGGTTGCGCTGGCGCTGGTGTTGCAGGGGTGCGCTCGTCGGCGCGCACCGGATCATGGTTCGCCCTTCGCCAATTTCCCGCTTCCTGTTGTCCTTCTCCTCGCTCGCAGCCGTGGCGCGTCGCTCCACAGGCCTTCCAGATCGTACCGCTCCCGCGCGTCGGCGCGCATGACGTGGACGATCACGTCAAAGAAATCCAACGCCACCCAGGCGGTCGGCAGCGTGCCGTCCGTCGCGCGCGGGTGGACGCCGTGCTCGTCGCGCAGTTTGTCCGTCAGCTCATCGACGATCGCGCGCAGGTGCGGCTCGCTCGTCCCGGACGCGATCACGAAATAATCCGTGATTGTCGAGACCTTGCGCATGTCGAGGATGGCGATGTCTTCGGCTTTCTTGTTGTCGGCCAGTTCGCGGCAGAGGAGGGCGAGTTTGCGTGAATCCATTTGAGACTAGCAGGTCAGTGGGACGTGGAGCAAAGAGGCTGAACGCCGCTTCGCACGAAACCCCGCAGCCGAAGCTGGAGGCCCCGCGCTCGTCCTTCGTCCTCGTCCTCGAACCCCGAGCAGCGCGATCCGAGGATGAGGACGAAGGACGAGGACGAAAGCGCCTGGTGCGTTGAGAAGGTGGGGGGCGAGGCAGGAACACCGAGGCAACTGTCGCAGCGCGCGCCTGAAGTTCTCCGTGCCCGCGCACCGTTCGGCCAGCCGCGCCCAACTTGGTTGAAGCCGCGCGCTCTAGCCTCGCTCATGACACGTCATTCGTGATTCCATCGCAACTTTCGGCCCTAACATGGCGCAAGTCGGCTCAAAGATAAAGCCCATTGTTGCGGATCGCCTCGGCCACCGCGGGACCGACCAACAGGTCGATCGGCCGCCCAGCCCGCACTCGCTCGCGGATTTGCGACGACGAGACGCCGAGCGGAAAGCCACTGAGATAGCGGCCGCGAAAAGGAGGGGGCGGTTCCACGGGCGGCTGCCCCGGACGCGGGATGATGACGAACTCCACCAAACGGGCCAACTCGTCCGCCTCGCGCCACTGCGGCAGTGACTTCACATGGTCCGCGCCGATCAGGTAGAAAAACTGCGCCTCCGGGAAGCGCCGCACGCAGTTCCGAACGGTGTCGATGCTGTAGGAAACGCCAGCGCGCGACAGTTCCTGCTCGTCAATCTCACAATCGGTGCGGCCCGCCAGCGCCAAGCGCAGAAGGCGCACGCGCTCGATGGCCGGGGCGAGTGGCTGCTCGGGCTTGAAGGGAGATTGCGCTGCCGGAATAAAGTAAATCCGTTTCAGTTGCAATTCCTCCCGCGCCGCCTGGGCCACAAGCAAGTGGCCGAGGTGGACCGGATCAAACGAGCCGCCGAATAAACCGATGCGCTGCATGAGAGGATTCTGCCTTGGCTATGGGCTGATGACGATTGGCAATTAGCCGCCGGTGGAGGGACTGGTCGGATCGGGAGCCACTCGGCCAAAGCCGAGGATCGAGCCAGCGCACCGAAGAGCTAGCAACATCTTCTCACTCCTCGAAAGCGGTTCTCGAGCATCTGAGCGTAAAGCTGGTGCTCGTCGCCAGACTTCACGAGTGCGTGATCGAGCCCGTGCTCCGGCTCCGCGCAATCGCACGCGCTGGTCACCTGCTTGGCCCGCTCGAACTCCGTCTCGCCAGAGAGATGCTTTGCCAGCGCCAGTCCGAGCGCGAACAGGCCAAACACCCGCAGCGGCTTGCCCTCGGCCACCGCGTACTCCGGCAGCCAAACCGGCTCGCTTTCGAACAGCCTGGCCAAGCGTTTTCTCGCGACCAAGAGCAACCACTCACGAACGCTCAGCAACACAATGAGCGCGACGAGCGTCAGGAAAACGCCCGCCACCACCGCGTCCAGCCGGTTGTTGAATTGGAGTGTGCGGTTCGCAGCCACGGCCTTCTGTGACGCGGCAATGGTTACGGCATCACCCTTGGCCTGCGCTGCGCTCACCGCCTGTTCGAGTGCCGGCAACTTGGCTTCGAGCGCGCGGGCTTGCGACAGGAACCCGATCCGCGGGTCCGCGTGGAAAACCTTTTGCAGCCCCGCCGTCGTCGTCACGCACAACAACCACGCCAGCGGCACCAGCGTGAGGAGTGCGAACAACGGCTGTCCGACTTTGGGCTTCGGACTTTGGACTTTGGACTCGTCACTCGGCGCGAGGTGCATCTTGAGAATCACCGTCGTCGCCAGGCACAGCGCGATCGACGCCAGCAACTGGTTCGCGATGCCGAACAGCGGCCAGAGCGAGTTGATGCCGCCCAGCGGATCGCGCACGCCTTGGATCAGGAAGTAGCCCCAGCCGGCGACCACCAGCAGGCTGGCTACCACGTTGGCCCGGACGCTTTGTGTGTCGCCCAGCGGCTTCCAGACGTGGCCGAGCGCGTCCTGGATCAAATAACGGCCCACGCGCGTCCCGGCGTCGAGCGTCGTCAGGATGAACAGCGCCTCGAACATGATCGCGAAGTGATACCACAAATCCACCCAGCGCCCTTGCGTCACTTTGGAGAAAATCTGTGCCATGCCCACGGCCAAGGTCGCCGCCCCGCCCGTGCGACCGAACAAAGTTTTTTCGCCGATCTGGTCTGCCAATTGGTCCATCTGTGCGCCCGTCACCGTGAACCCCGTCGCGTTCACCTTCGCCACCGTGTCGGCGGCGATCGCCGCGGCATCCGCGCCCGCGCCCTTCACGTTCATGCTCAGATACACGCCTGGTTCCAGTGTGCAGGCAGCGATCAGCGCCATGATCGCGACGAGCGACTCCAGACACATCGCGCCGTAGCCAATGGAGCGCGCGTAGCTCTCCCGCGTGATGATCTTGGGCGTGACGCCGCTGGCGATGAGCGTGTGAAACCCCGAGATCGCGCCGCACGCGATGGTGATGAAGCAAAACGGAAACAGCTTGCCGGCGACCACCAGCCCCGATCCGTCGATGAACTTTGTCACTGCGGGCATCTTCAAATCCGGCAACACGAAGAAGACGCCGATGGCCAGCGCGAAGATCGTGCCGAGTTTCATGAACGTGCTGAGGTAATCGCGCGGCGCGAGCAACAGCCACACCGGCAGCACACTCGCCGCCAGACCGTACAGAATGATCGCCCACGCCAGCGGCTCCGCGCCCATCGTGAAACTCCTCGCGAGCTGCGCATGGCCGTGCACGAACTTCCCGCCCCACACCGCCAGCAACAGCAACACGACGCCGATGGCCGAGGCCTCCATCACTTTGCCGACGCGCCACCAGCGCAGATACCCGCCCATGAACATCGCAATCGGGATCGTCGCGCCGACCGTGAACACGCCCCACGGACTTTCCGCCAACGCCTTCACCACCACCAAGGCCAGCACCGCCAGCAGGATGATCATGATCGCCAGGATCGCGATCAGGCCGATCACGCCCGCCGTGGTGTTGAGTTCCTCGCGGACCATCTGGCCGAGCGACTTCCCGTTCCGGCGCATCGAGCAGAACAGAATCACGAAGTCCTGCACCGCGCCGCCCAGCACCACGCCGATCAAAATCCACAGCGCGCTCGGTAAATAACCAAATTGCGCCGCCAGCACCGGCCCCACCAGCGGCCCCGGTCCGGAGATCGCCGCGAAGTGATGGCCGAAGACGATCCACTTGTTCGTCTTCACAAAATCCTTGCCGTCGTCGCGCACCTCGCACGGCGTCGCGCGGCGGTCGTTCAGCGCGAGCACGCGCGCCGCGATCCACTTCGAGTAAAACCGGAAGCCGATGGTGTAGGAGCAGATCGCCGCGATGAGCATGTAGGCCGAACTGATGGGCTCGCCGCGACGAGCCGCCAGCGTCAGGTAAGCGTAAGCGCCGAGCGCAGCGACCGCCAGCCAGGCGAGGCCAGAAAGAATTTTCTTCATGCGACGATGCTCACGTCGGCGCTCCTTTTAAGAGATCAGTCCAGCCAAGCAAAGCAGATTTCTGGGGACCGACGGGGCGGTCGGCAGAGGTGTTCAATGACGTTACGTTTGTGCCACGATCAGCCACGGCTTGCTTGTGGGGTCTCAATCCCGTCAATGCCAAAGGAGCCGCCCCTCCATCCCACCGGCGACGACGAGCGTTTGGCCGGTGATGTGACCCGCGAGTTTGTCTGAGGCGAGGAAGACGATCGCATTGGCCACGTCTTCCGCGCGGGCGAGCTTGGGCAACGCCATCGTGGCCGTGGCGCGGCGGATGAGGGCGGTGTCCTTCAGGTGCGCCGCTGTCATGGGCGAGACCGTCCAGCCGGGGCAAACGCAGTTCACGCGCGCACCGCAGTAGTCGCGCGTGGGCGGCGCGAGCTTCGCGAACTCGTTCTTGAGCGTGCGCGTCAGGCCGTAGGCCAGCGCGGACTTCGCGGCGGCGTAGTCGGCGTGGCCGGGCTCACCGAAAATGCCAGCCGTCGAGCCGACCAACACTACATTGCCGCGCCGCTGCTGCTTCACGATCTTCGCGAACTCGCGGCAGCAGAGGAAGACCGAGGTCAGATCGGTGTCGATCGTGCGCCGCCACTGGGCGAGGGGCATCTTGTGGATCGGCGCGTCGCGTTCCACCCAGATGCCCGCGTTGGCGACCAGCGTGTCGAGACGACCGAACTCACGCCGGGCGCGGGCAAAGAGTTGCTTCACCTCGCGCTCGCGCGTCATGTCTGCCCGCAGCGCGATGGTTTCAGCACCGCCCAGCTCACGCGCGAGTTTCTCGGCTGCGGCTTTGCAGCGATGGTAGTGCAACACCACTCGCGCGCCTTCGGCGGCGAAGGCGCGGGCAATGGCTTGGCCAATGCCACCGGAGGCACCGGTGACCAGGACGACTTTTTGGTTTAGGGCTGCGTTCATTCCGAGCCGGAGGGAGGCAAAGCCGCAGCGGGTTCTGCTCCCGGTGACGAACGACGATTCGGAAACGTGAAATGAATCCTCGGCGGCTTTGGCGACCAGCGGAACCGTTGTCCACCTGCGGCCAAGTCGATCGCCCGCTTCACCGCGCTTCTCAAGGCCGCAGCAGCCCCACGATCGTACGGAATTTCGTCGGGTTGTCGCCGGGGTTCTGCATGCTCGCGGCATCGTCGCCCGGGTCCCAGAGCTTCGGATCAAACGCACGCTTGGTGGTGCTAAAGGAGACATGCGTGTCGCCCCAGAGCGCATTGATGCCAACCGGATTCCGGCTCGTGGTGTGCGGCCTCGTGCGGACGGTGTAGATCAAGTCCGTGACAATGGAGCGCTGGGCGACCAACTGGGATGACTTCTCCGCCACCAAAGACCACTCCTCTTCGCCGGGCCGGGGTGCCTTCTTCGCGGGCCGGTCGGACTGCGGATAGTACATGTAGCTGCCTCGCACATCGGTTCGCTTGTCGTCGCACTTGGGCCACGGATACTTCGCGTTCTCATAGTATTTCATCTCAAAGCGGACGAGGATCAGGTCCGGGTGCCGAAGGCCAGGGTCGTAGAAGGTCTTCGGCGTGGTGATGAGCTTCGTCGTGTAAAGGTGTGCGAGGTTGAATGGATTCTTCACGTCCGCCGGCCTTCCCGCCGGGCCGAAGAACAGAAAGTAGCTCTCGTACGGACCGGAGGCGGGGAGTTTCTCCGGGTTGAAGAGCGTGGGGGGGAGTTTATCCTCGGAGGCCTCGGCGTACATGGCCAGCCCAAGGCCGATCTGGCGGAGGTTGTTGGTGCAACTGACGCGGGTGGCGCGCGCCTTCGCATTCGTCAGCGCGGGCAGCAGCAGCCCCGCCAGGATCGCGATGATCGCGACGACGACCAGCAGTTCGATGAGCGTGAAGGCCGAAGGAGGGGTCGCTTTGCGTTCGTCGCAGCGCGAAAAGGTTCGAGTTCCTGGGTTCATAGCGGTTGGAGTTTTGAGTTTCTCGCCGTGCTCGCGGGCGTGTCGCCAAATGGCCGCGCGCGTAGTGCCTGCTCTGCAATCGCACTCAAACGCAGCAACAGTCTGGGCATCGCCGATGAGCCGCGCCACCGGACAGTGAGGCGAGAATGGATTGCCATGATGATTGAGTGCTGGCCGTCAAGCTACGCCTCTGCTGCTCCGCGGCAATCAGTTTCTTCCGCCGGCCACAAGTCCTTCAAATCATCCAAGCGAGCTTCCACACTCGGCTCCGCGCTGGCGGCGTGGCGCGTTCGGAGCTTCGAGTCCTTACGGCCTTCGCCACGCGGCTCAGTGGTTCGTGTCCCACCAGAGATCGAAGCTCCACGAACTGGCCTCGATGCGCGGCGGAAAGCGCTTGGCATCGAACGTCACGCCCGTGAAAGCGTAGGGCACCGTCACGTCTCCTGATGAACTCACGCCGCGGCTGAAGTTCACCGGCTTGGCGCGGTCGATGTCACCTGGCGGCCCGCTACCCCGATGTTCCCACACCGCGAACTGCGTGTCGAAGTTGCCGGACCACGAGCTCTCACCACTCAAGCTGAGCGACACGGTGCCTTTGACGCGCGCCCACACGTCGCCGATTTCGTCCGAGCCAAAGCCGCCAAACCAATCGAAGAATTTCACCCAGCCCGAGTCTCGGTCCTTCGACGCGCTGAAGGAAACGCCTGCGGAAGTCAGGCTGAAGGAACTCAGCCCCACTTGCAGGTAGTCGGTGCCGGAGCCGTAGCGGAGTTTCGGCACGACCCCGATGTCGGGCCTCACGCCATTGGAATCGAGGAGGAACTGGGCGCTCTCCATCGTGTAGCCGCCGATGGTGAGGGAACCGGACCCGCTCAGCGTGTACCCGCCGGCGGTGGACACGCCGCCCTTGAAGTCGAGGCTGCCGCTGACGCCCGTGACGCCGACGTTGAAGCTCCCGGAGGCATCCAGATTCTGCCCTTCCGTCAGCTCGAGCGACCCGCTGGCTGCGGTGAAGCCGCCCAGTGTGAGCGAGCCGGTGTAGCTCATCGACAGGGTGTCGAAGCCGCTGATCGTGCCGCTGAGCCGCTGCTGCGGGAAGCCGTTGCCGAGATTCAGCGTGGCCGCCGCGCTAAACGAGCCAACGAAGTCGATGTCGCCAAACAAGCTGAAGTCCGCGTCGAAAAAGTTGTAGCCCAGGATGCTCGCGGTCAGGTCCTGCACGCCGACTGAGAGACGGCGCGGCGCGAACAGGCTGCCGCGCATCTTCGCGCCGCCCAGATCGAAGAGCTTGGCGTTGATGTTGGCGGCGACCTGCACGGACGGGCTGCCGCCAGCGGGCCGGGCGAAGGCCCACGAGCAGCCAGTAAAGTTGAAACCTGCCATGTCCAGTGACGAGGCGCTGGCCTGCAAACTCGCCCCGCCACTCTGGCTGAGCGCGCCGGAGAACTCCAGGCCGCCGAGCGTGAGGAAGTTGAACTTCATCCGCGTGCTCAACACGCCGCCGCCGCCGGCCTGATAGTGCTCCAGCACTTCGGCTGCACTGAGCGCGCGCCTGTAAACCGCCGCTTCGTCGATCAACCCGTTCCAGAAGCGCCCCGTGGCCTGCGCGTTCTCGCCGATCATCACCGGGAAATCGTTTTGCGCAATGCTGCCGGTCACCGCCGCGGCAGCGTCCAGTTCGCCATCGACGTAGAGATACTTCGCGAAGCCGTCATAGACGCCGCCGACGTGGTGCCACTGGCCGTCGCGGACGTTGCGCGTGCCGCTCAGGTAGGGCGGATTCAAGCCGTCGGTGTCAAAGGCCAGTCGGTCCGTGAAGCCGTCGCGCTGCACGCGCCAGGCGCTGTCGCCTTTGGTGACGATCGCCTGCCAGCCGCGGGTGAAGTCATTCACCTTGATCCACGCTTCGACACTCATCGGCCCGGTGAGATCGAACGGCGCCTCCCGCGAAGTCGGAATGGACACGAAGCCACTGTCGCCGTCGAAGAGGACTGCGGCGTTGCTCTTGTCCGGCAGCCCGCCGGGTTGAGCGACGAGGACCTTCCCCACGTAGGTGCCGTGAATGTTATTCCCGGACGCGTCAAGCGCCTTGTCCAGTTCGCTGTTCTCGTTCAACCGCCAGTACGCGAGCGGCCCATCGTTCAGGACCGTGCCCGGATAATCGCCCGCCGCGCGCTTGAGCGAGCTGATCCAATCCTTCACGGCGAAGCCGAAGAAGTTGTTTTCGAGCAAGCTCCCGGTCGCGAGGTCAAAGGCGCCACTGGGCTGGACCGTTCCCGTCAACGGCAGCCTCACCGGCAGGTCGGCAATCGGCAGCAGGCCGCGCAGATTCAAGACGCCGCCGGGGTTGATCGAACCCGTGAGGTCAGCCGAGAGGAAATCAAAGTTGAAGCCGAGCAAGCGCGACGGTGTCACGCTGCCGGTGAGATTCATCTGGCCGGCGGCGGCGACGGTCCCGTCTAGGTGCACGCCGAGCGTGTTCACGACAGACAAGTCCCCTTCGAGGTGCAACTCGGCGGCGCGGCTGGGCGCCGCCGCGAAGCGCATCCCAATGTTGCTCATGCTGAAGCCGCCCACAGTCCCGCTCGCCGGACCCGCCGAGAGATCGAACGCGCCTTCTTCGGTGAGGCTGCCGCTCAGCTCGATGGTGTTCACGCCGCTCCAACCGAGCTTGAGCCGCGCGCTCCACACGCCGCCGCCGCTGGCTTGGTAATGCCGCTGCACGTCCGCCGCGCTCAGCGCGCGGTCGTAGATCGCGACCTCGTCGATCCAGCCGTCCCAGTAGCGTCCGCGGTTCTCGGCGTTCTCGCCGATGAAGACCGGCACGTTGTTGATCGAGGGCTCGCCCATGACCGGTGTCCAGGTGTCCAATTCGCCGTCGAGGTAAAGATACTTTGCCGCGCCGTCATAGACGCCCACCACGTGGTGCCACTGGTCATCGTTCACGTTGCGGTTGCCCGGGAGATCGACGTTGCTCAGGCCCGATGTGCCGAACGCGATCTGGTCGGTGCTTCCGTAACGGTGCAGCCGCCACGCGTTGTCGCCCTTGGTGACGATGGCCTGCCAGGCCGGCCCAAACTTGCCGACCTTGAACCAGGCCTCAATCGTGAGGGGCTGTTGCAAATCGAACGACGACTCGCGTGTCTTGTCGATCTCCACGTGGCTGCTCACGCCGGCAAACGTCCCGCCGGTGTCTTTGCTCGTTGGCGCGAGCGGGCCGGGTTGGTCGCGCCGGACGCTGAAATACGCGCCGTCGATCGCGTGGCCCGAGCGATCGACCGCCGTGGTGCCGAAGTCTTCGTTGAAGCGCCAATAGCCGATGGGCGAGTCGTCCAGCACCGCCGCCGGGTAATTGCCGGCGGCCTGGCTGATCGTGCTGCTGAATTCGCGGATCGGGAAGCTGGCAAGCCAGTGGTCGCCGCCCAGCGAAGTCGTGAGCGTGACCTCGCCGCTGCTGGTGATGCTGCCGTCGAAATGCAGCGCGGCCACGTCGAAGCCCGTGACACTGACATCGCCGCCGACCGCCAGTGAAGCCGTGCCGCCCGTCGCGCCCGAGAGCGCGACGGTGAACTCCGTTAAGGTCACGCCCGCGACGTTCGCACTCGGCAGCCCACCGGTGAGTGTCATCGTCCCGTCCTGGGCGATGTCGCCTTTGAGATGGACGGCGGGCAGGCCCGGCACGGACAAGTCGGCTTCGTATCCCAGGAAGGGCGTGACCCCGGCCCCGTGCGAGAAGCGCCACCTGCCGTTGTCGAGTTGGAAAGCGCCGAGCTTGAGGCTGGCCGGACCGGCGGCCAGATCGAACGCGCCGCTGTCACTGAGC
>Ga0209726_10004651_pt1 | contig 17329 bp, 16 predicted proteins | sample Subgrocontami54m_FD_187453 | JGI IMG/M metagenome (GOLD analysis project Ga0209726, IMG submission 187453) | Subsurface groundwater microbial communities from S. Glens Falls, New York, USA - GMW46 contaminated, 5.4 m (SPAdes) (version 3) | ecosystem: Environmental > Aquatic > Deep subsurface >... | reverse complement strand
TTCGTGCAAGGCGCTTTGGAAGTCGCGCAGCTTGTCCTCCGGGAAAAACAGCAGCGCCTTGGCGCCGAGCATCTGGATGTCGTGCTTGTAAATGACGTCGGTGAAAAAATTCGGCTCCGCTTTGAGTTTGACCCCCAGCCGCTCGACGAACTGGCGGTTCTTCTCCATCACCTCGCTCTCCACCACGACCACCAGGTCGTCCTGGACGGGGAACTCCTTTTTGAACTGGAGGAAATACTTGTGATACTCCTTGTCGGACCCGACGAGGTCATTGCGGTCGGTGCTGAACTGCAGATGCGTGATCGTGAAGTAGATGCTCAATGCGAGCAGCGCCACTTGCGGATAGAGAAACCAGCGGCGGTAGCGATACACCGCGTCGGCCAGCGACTGCAGCACGCGCACGACGAGGGAAGGTGGCGGGGTGTCCATGCTAAGCGGGTTCAGTCATCGGGTCCCCGCCAGCCGCCGCACTCCAAAACGGCGCGCGGTCCTTCGAGAGCGGTCGAATGCACTGGCGTGTCTTGGAGTGCGGTGGGTGAGGGGCGAGGGCACACACCGCTCTTGGTGGCCAAGCGTCCATTTCCCCAAGGGCGTGACTGTGACGATTTCACCGGCGCAGGAGTTGTTCGTCAGCCTGGGATCAACACATCCCGCACAACATCCGGGTTGGATCGGTCGAGTGCAACGGTGTTGAACGCCACCAGCACCGTCGGGCGTGTGCCGGTGTTCTGGAACGCGTGCGCAACACCCGGTGGAATCGTGAGACGACAAGCCTGTCCTTCAGCGATGTGAAGGTCCCGGACCTCGCCCTCTTCGCGCAGTCGCACCAGCGCCGGGCCGAGCACCACTGCGACCTCGGTGCCGAGCGGGTGATAGTGGTTGCCGCGGATGCAACCCGGCTCCGTGAGCACCAGGTGCACGTTGCGCTGCGCCGGGATCGCGTCAGGGCCGAGGGGCTCCAGGACGACGCCTCGGGCGTCGCGGTGTAATTCCAACGGTTCGATGCTGACTCGTGAATTCATACTCGAAGACTGGCACGATGACGCGGGCCGCGAATGGCTTCCGCCCGAGCCAACCAGAAGCCATCGCGGCGAAGCGGCGAAGCCAAGCCGACCTCTCCAGCGCTCATCGCAGTCGCGGCGGATCGTTTGGCGCCGCGGCCAATTGGGTTGCGCGTCCCGCAAACACGGCCACGAGCAGCAGCGCCAACATGACGGCGGCCAACAGCCCCCGGAGAACGCCGAGGACCATGAACGCGCGGCCCATCTGATCGGGCGGGGTCCCACGCATCGTCAACCACACTTGAATGGAGGGAAAAACCACGTTGAGGCCCAAACCCAGCGTGAACGCAGCGAAGCACAAGGCCGCCGGGGTGGGAGTCGAGCGCCACCGCAAGAGCGCGACCAGCATCCCGGCCAGACAGACCAGCAAGACGGGCACTTGTGGCATGAGGATCGTAAACATTCGCATGACGCTCGGGCTTTCTTGCATAGCGATGGCTGGTTGGTGGTTAGCTTTGAATCACTTTCCGAGTGTGACTTCGGCTTCTCCGGTGCTTCCTCTCTCTCCAAATCGGGGAACGCGTTTCCGCAAGCCGAGTCCGCAGTGAAGGACGACGACGCGTGCTTCCCCAGTCAGTCTCAACTCGCGCGCGCACAGGATAAAGTCACGTTCGTTTCCGCGTAGCTCCCTGCGGCACGGGCTTCATTCACTCAACTCCGCGTTCGAGTGCACTTCCTTCACGTCATCGTGCTCCTCCAACGCCTCGACCAGCTTGTTCACGGTGGTGACCGCGTTCGGGGCGTGCAGCGGCACGGTGACGGTCGGCAGGAACGTCACTTCCGCGGAAGCGCACTTGATGCCTTTCGCTTCGAGTTGTTTGTGGACCGGCTCGAAATGCGCGGGGTCGGTGATGATCTCAAAGCCTTCCGTCTCGGCCTTGAAATCCTCCGCGCCGGCGTCGAGCGCGATCTCCATCAACTGGTCTTCGTTGGCCGCGTCGCGCGGGATGATCATCTGGCCCTTGCGATGAAACAGCCGGCTGACCGCGCCGGCCGTCGCGAGCGTGCCGCCGAGACGGGTGAGCACCGCGCGAATCTCCGCCGAGGTGCGATTGCGGTTGTCCGTGCTCAACTCCACCAGCAACGCGACGCCGTGCGGCGCGAAGATTTCGTACGTCAGGTCCTCGTACGTCGCGGCATCCTCGCCTCCAGTGCCGCGTTTGATGGCGCGCTCGATGTTGTCCGACGGCATGTTCGCACTGCGGCATTTGAGCAGCACCATGCGCAGCCGGGGGTTCATGTTCGGATCGCCGCCGCCGATCTTCGCCGCGATGGTGGCCTCTTTGGCCAGCTTGGCGAAAATGCGGCTGCGCTTGGCGTCAACCGCGCCTTTGAAATGCTTAACCTTCGCCCATTTGCTATGACCTGCCATACAGTCTCCGACTCCCGCTCTTGATCTTAATCCTAATCTTAATCCTCATCCTAATCCCGCCTGCGCTCACGCCCCGCTCGGTGCCGACGCCGGCGCGGCCGGTGGCTGCGTGACCGGCGCCGCGCCGACCGGCTCGACCATCACCGCCGTGCCGTAGCACAACACCTCGGTGATGCCGGTTCCGATCTCGTTGGCATCGTAGCGGACGCCGACGACGGCGTTGGCGCCGACTTCGCCCGCGTGCGCGAGCATCTGCTGAAAGGCGTCGTCGCGCGCGCGCTCGCAGAGGTTCGTGTAGAGCGAGATGTTGCCGCCGATCAGGCTCTGGAGGCTGGCGCCGATGTTGCCGACGATTGAGCGCGAGCGCACGATGATGCCGCGGACGACGCCCAGTGATTTGACCACGCGGAAGCCGGGCAACTCGAAGGTCGTCCATCACGGCGAGGTGTGGGTGCTGCCGCCCGGATCGAAGTGGATGGCCAACGCGGTGCCGGGCGTGGCGTATCCGGCGACCCAGATGCCGAAGGTGGGCCAGGACGACATCGACATCCTCGGCAAGTTCAATCCGGGCGTCGGCGCGCAGGGCTTCGAGTTCGGCGACTCAGCCAAGTTCGTTCCGAAGGGATCGGATCTCGTCTTCGAGGTCCACTACACGGCGGTCGGCACGCCGCAGACCGATCGGACGAAGGCCGGGATCGTCTTCGCGAAGGGACCGCACACCACGCGCTACTTCACGTCATATGGACCGACGGCGCGCAACCTCGTGATTCCCGCCGCTGACAACAACGCCGAAGTCGTCTCCGAATCAACCACGATGACCGACATGAAGCTGGTGTATGCGCAGCCGCACATGCACCTGCGCGGCAAGGACTACGAGCTGCGCGCGGTCTTCCCGAACGGCGAGTCGCAGACGCTCTTCCGCTCGAAGTGGGACTTCAACTGGCAGCTCGGCTACGTCTTCACCGAGCCGATCGATCTGCCGAAGGGCACGCGCCTCATCGGCATCTCGCATTTCGACAACTCGGCGGCCAACAAGTTCAATCCGGATCCGACCAAGGAGATCCGCTGGGGGCTGCAGAACTGGGATGAGATGAGCAACTGCTTCATCGGCCTCGTCTTCGATGCGAAGACCGATCCGAAGAAGATCTTCAGGGCGAGCGGCCCAAGCCTGCTGCCGACGCTCGGTCCAGGACCGACGCGGGCGACGTTGACAGACACGTCGACGAAGTAAACGGGGTTACGGTTCGATCGGCCAGGATTCGGTATCTGGTCCTGATGGCGACAGCCCTTTTCATGTTGGGCCTTATTGCGCTCGCGGCGCTGACCATCGCACTGCTTGATTGGTTCGGCCGGCGAAAAGAGCGGCACCCGGCTCACCGTCCATGACCTTAGCTCTTCAAACCAGGGGCTGCACGACGCGCGGCTCAGGTTTGTGAGCCCTAAAATGAAGAGCTCGCGGAGGGCAATATGAACAAGAGACATTCACACGCGCTGGACCGCCGAGGATTTCTCAAGCTGGGCGTCGGAGCGGGAGCGGCGATAAGCATGAACCTTCGCAGAGCCTTCGCACAGGAGCGACCCGCATGGGAGGCGCGTCCGGCGAACCCCGCGTCCGTTCGGCCCATTTCGATCGACATGCACACGCACTGGGCTCCCGAACGTTACACAAGAGCTCAGGTCGAAATGGGACGGCCTGCGCCGGCCAATCCCTATCCTTTGGATTTCGACCTCGATAAACGCGTCACGTGGATGAACGAGCACGGCGTTCAGATGCACGTCCTGACGCTGTCCGGCGGAATGCCATGGCAGTGGGCGACTCCGGAACAAGGCGTCCGCCTCGCACAGATTGTCAACGATGCTGCTGTTGAAGCGCATACGGCCTATCCGGACCGTTTTGTAGCCGGCATCGCGATGCCCGTCCGAGACCCAGGGATGGCATTGAAGGAATTGAACCGCGTCGCGGGCAAGCCCGGCATGCGGGCCGTTCACCTGCCCAATTCCATCGAGCAGCACGATTACCTGTTCGAGCCTGCCTTTGAACCAATCTTCGCGCGATGCCAGGAATTGGGTTACCCGCTCCTGTTCCATCCACTCGATGGCGAAGCGAACTTCTACAGCAAACGCCTTGTCGGTTCACCCAGCGTCACCAACTGGCTTGGCTTTACGTTTGAACACGCCACCACAGCTCTCAAGTTCATCACCACCGGGACTCTCGACAAGTTCCCGCGACTCGAGATTGTGTTGCCACATGGCGGAGGCGCGTTTCCGTTCATCTTCGCGCGAATCGAGCACGGCTTCTATCACATGGGCTCGGTTCAGTTGAAGGTGGAGCGTCCATTCAAGGAGTATGTCCGGCGATTCCATTACGACTATCTCAATTACGATCCCGACGCGTTGCGCTTTCTGGTTGGCGAGGTCGGGTCGGACCGGATCGTGATCGGCACGGATCTCTTCGCCGCAAGGGATATCGAATATCCGAACTCTTTCGTGGAACAGTTGAAACTACCAGCCGGCGATCTCGATCGTATTTTGAGAGGGAACGCGAAGCGGCTTCTACATCTGTAACGTCTTACTCTGGACACTTCTGTGCGTGTGGGGCGGAGTGCCGACGGCGCCCGCGAGCTTCGACTGCGATCCCACGTCGAGGAGAGGACCGGCATCGAGCGGCATGTTCGAGCAGAAGGTGGCGTGCCTATAGGTCCGCCGCACGTGGCAGAAGGATCAATCAACTGAAGCGTCGGTGAGTTCAAGAACCGCGAGCTTTCAGCGATCGGGCTCACAGATACCGAACGAATCGAAGCGGCACGCCGCTCGCACCTCCACGGGCTGGAGGAATGCGACGATGGTACGATCGGCGCCGCGGCGGCGGGCATTGTTCGCGGACAAGTTGCTGGACCTCGCGAACTACGCCGTGGCTGCTCTGGTGTTCGGGCAGTTTGTCAGCCAGCAGGGTGTATCGTGGGAGGTCATACTCATGGGCGTGGCAACATGGCTCGTGTTTGCAACCTGGGCGTTCTGGCTGACAGGAGAACGGTAATGTGGAATGCCTTCGGAATTCTGTGGGGCATCGCGTTGATTAGTGGAATCTTCATCCTTGTCGACTGGCTCGGGCGGCGCAAAGAGCGCGGCTCACGCAATCGGGCCGCCTAGAACTCAATGCGCGCGATCCGCACCGCTCCTGGAGACCCCGACACAATCCAAGCGTTCTCAATTTTCGAGGTTGCCGCATGAGGCGAGTTCACGTGTTGGTCGTTGCGGTGTCTGTCGCCATCGCTGTGCCGAGCGCGGCCTTCGCTCAGAGCCACCCGGAGTTCATTGCCCTGGGTCGTGTGAGCGCGGCCCTCTATAAGCCGGACCAAGGATCTGCGCCACACGTCGGCTTCGTGATCGGGCATCGTACAGCGAATTACTTGAACCATATCGCGTGCCGGGAACTCTCCAGTCGCGGCTTTCTCGCGCTCTGCTTCAATACGAGATTTCAGAACAATGAAAGCCAGGTCCGTTGGGAAGACACGCCGCTCGATGTGAAAGCCGCGGTCGAATTCGTTCGCCGCCAGCCCGGGATCACGAAGGTCATTCTGTTCGGCCATAGCGGCGGCGGACCGCTGGTCAGCTTCTATCAGGCCGTAGCGGAACACGGTCCGGCGTACTGCCAAAAGCCGGAGCGGCTGGTGAAATGCGGCGACGATTTGCGCGGGCTGCCGCCAGCGGATGCGATCGTGTTCGCCGATGCTCACGCGGGAAATCCCGTACAGGCGTTGCGCAGCCTGAACCCGTCCGTGACAATCGACGGCGGGAAGCGCTCCGTCGACTCTGCGCTTGATCCGTTCGACGAGAAGAACGGATACAACCCGAACGGTCCGTCACATTACTCGAAGGCATTTCAGGACCGCTACTTCGCGGCTCAGGCGAAGCGCATGAATGAACTGATCGAGCGTACGCTGGGTATCCAAGAGCGCATCAGAAAAGGCGATTATCCATATCCGGACGATGACATTTTGCTCATCCCCTCCGGCGGCAATCCCGGGGCCGGAGCCGGAGGCGACGCGAAACTTGCGACGCTGGACCCGACAATCGCGGATCTCCAGAGCACCGCGCGGCCCGAGAAGTTCCTGAGAAACGACGGCAATATCGTCACGCAAATCGTACGAAGTGTCGCGGTAGCGGAGCCTGGAATGGCCAGCACCAATCGCGGGTTCGACACGGGTACGAAGATCTTCACCTTGAAATCGTTCCTGAGCGCCAATGCCACGCGAGCAACGAATGCGAACGGGGGAATCGACTATTGCTCCAGCAATAACTCCACAACCTGCGCGGTGCAGTCGATCTCGGTGCCAATCATGATCGCGGCGATGGGCGCATACCAGTTCATCCGCGATGACGAGATCATCTTTGACAAATCAGCGAGCCGGGATAAGGACTACTTCGTCCTGGAGGGCGCCGTCCACGGTTTCACTCCGTGCACGGCGTGCGAAACGATCCGCGGTCAATATTCGAACAGCGTGAAGAATCTTTTCGATTACATCCGCGACTGGACGAACAAGCGTTTCTAGGCACAGCGATCATTTGGGGCGTCCGGCAAATCCTCGAGCGATCGTCTCGACCTTGTACAGAGAGCCGGCGCCGCCGACATACAGCGTCCGCTTTCCCGGCCCGCTGAACGCGAGGTTCTGGCAGTCGGCGGGTAGGCACTTGACCGGAATGGTGCCGAGGTGCCGCCCCTGTTCGCTCAGCACTTCGACGCCGCCACCGGTCCCGACGTACAGCCGGCCGTCGTTGTCGATCGTCATGCCGTCGGCAAACGTCTTGACCCCGCCGAGCCCGTTGTCACGTGTGCTGCGGCCGGTCAGCGAGCCGAAGGCGCGCCGGTTGCGCACGAGGCCGTCTGGCTGGATATCCCAGGCGATGATGTCGGAGCCGTTCGAATCGCTTGCGTACAGCGTCTTCTCATCACGGCTCAACTGGATGCCGTTCGGCCGAATCATCCTGTCTTCGATCCGGATCGCGCGCCCGCCGGGTGGAATGTAGTAGACGGCCGGCGGCAGGCGTGGTTCGAGCGGTTTTCCCAGCCGCTTCACGAGTGCCTCGGCCTGCTGCACCGTGAGCCCGGGATCGGTGAAGTACACACCGCCGTTCCTGGCAACGATCAGATCGTTGGGCCGGCTGAACGGCCTCCCCTCGTAGGTGTCGGCCAGCACCGCGCGGCTCTCCGGCGGATAGATGACGCCGATTCTCGTCGATCCGTCCCATGCTTGCGCGGAAATGAGACGACCTTTCGCGCCCTCGGTCACGCCGTGCGATTCGTTCGAGTCGGCGACGAGCACCGACACCTCGTTCGTCCGCGTGTTCATCCGGTGCAGCCGGCGCGCCCCAGGCTCAGAAAAGACCAGTGTTCCGTCCGTGAGCCCGATTGGATCGTCGAGGCCGTCGTATCCCGTCAGGATGCGTTCGATCGGCGTGCCGCCCTTGACCACTCCAGGGATGTCGACCGCGGCACCGACTACAGCAGGCGCCTGCAGCGCCTGCGCGCGCGCGACTGTGTGTGCGGCCTGGAACGCCGCGCAGAACACGACGATGACGAGGGCTGTTCGTTTCATGAGCACACTCTATAGCTTTTTCAACGCTGCCTTCGCGGCGAGGAGACCGGCACCGCCGAGCACTCCGGGGCCTGGATGGGCGCCCGAGCCCGCGAGAAACAAGCCCCGCACCGGCATCTCGTAATGCGCCCAGCCGGGTACCGGCCGCATGAAGAGAATCTGATCCAGCATCATCTCGCCCTGGGTGAACGCGCCTTCGGTGACTCCAAATGTTTCTTCGATGTCGCGCGGCGTCAGCACCGCCCGGTGAACGATGCTGGACTCAAATCCCGGAACGGCGCGATTGATCGCGCACGTCGCCTTGTCACCGGTTTCGGCTGCTTGCGCCGCATTCCACGCTCCGCGCTCGAGCGAGTACGGGGCATATTGCAGCCGCGCGACGACGACATGCTTTCCTGCTGGCGCCAGATGCGGCCAGCGCGCGGAAGGCGAGAAGAACTCGACGTGCGGTTCAGCAGACACTTCTCCGTACTTTGCCGCGTCAGCGGCTTTTTCGAGCGCAACCGTGGATGCGGTGACTGACCGGGGGAACCCATGGGGTTCAACCTCCGTGTCCACGCCGTACATCACGTACGCAGTGGATCCGCGAAGCTTGATGTTCTTCACCGCATGCATGAACTCGGGATCGAGCCACACAGGATCGAGGAGACCAAGGAGCGTGCGCTTCGGATCAGCGGTGGAAAGTACGGTTGCGGAGGCGAATTCGTCACCGTTTTCGAGCACAACGCCTGTCACCACGTTGTCGTGCACGCTGATTCGGGCGACGCCAGTATCCAGACGGATGTCCGCGCCCGCGACTCGCGCCGCCTTCTCGGCGGCTGTCGCGAGCGCGTCCGGGCCTTCATGTTTCCAAGTGGCGCGCGTGACGAATCCTTCAGGCGCGCCGATCATGTTGTGAATCAGATTGAAGGTCGTGCCAGCGGACCGTGGTCCCTGTCGCAGGTCGCGAATCGCCGCTGCCGCCATCTCGACCTTGGGTTCCTCGTTCTCAAACGTGTCGTCCACGAGATCCTGGATGGACATCGGCATCACGCGGAGAAACTCGATCATATCCGCGCGGCCGAGCGCTTTCGTCCTGAGAGCGACCCCAAGTAAGGGCAGGAGTTCCGTTGGGGACGTTGTGTCGATGTCCGGCGGCGCCAACTGATACAGCGCGCCAAGCACGCCCGCGAACTTGTGGAGCCGCGTGACGAGCTGCGTCCAGCGCTGTGCGTCTCGTCCTGGCGCTTCGTACGTGCGAACCGCTGTCGTTCTGTCGTGTGCCGTTCGTTCGCCGATCACTTTTGCCACGTTCGGCGGGACCCAGCCGGCGTCAGCGCTCAGAGGCGCGCGAAATCCCGGCGCGAATTCAATTGCACGAGTATGGCCACCGATCCTGGGTGCGCGCTCGAGCACGAGTACGGTGCGTCCACGCTTGGCCAGCGCCGCGGCCGCGGTCAGGCCGTTCGGCCCCGCACCGATGACGATCGCGTCGTATCTCACGCGCTGGTTCCCGCCTTCAGGATTTCCATCGCGGCGATGCGGCCGCTCGCGCCCATGATGCCGCCGCCGGGATGCGTTCCCGAGCCGCACTGCCAGAATCCGCGGACCGGCGTGCGACACTTGGCCCACTTCGGCACCGGACGCAGGAAGAACAGCTGCTGCAGCGCGAGCTCTCCCTGGAAGATGTTTCCTTCGCTCAGCCCTGTGATCCGCTCGATGTCCGCCGGCGTGATGACCTGCTTGCCGACGATGATCGACTCGAGATTTGGCGCATGGCACGACAGCGTCTTGATCACAGTGTTGCCGAATGCGTCGCGCTTCGCGTCGTCCCAGCCGCCTGTCACGTCGAAGGGCGCGTACTGCACGAAGATGCTCATCACGTGCTGCCCCGGCGGCGCCATGCCGGGATCGATCATGGACGGAATCACGACGTCCATGTACGGCTGACGCGAGAACTGTCCGTACTTCGCGTCGTCGTACGCATGCTCGAGATACTCGACGGTCGGCGAGATCGAGAATGCACCACGCGCTGCGCGTAACGCGAGATCGCGGTCGTTCCTGAAGCACGTGAACTCAGGCAGCGTCTTGAGTGCCAGATTGACCTTGCCGCTCGAGCCGCGAAACTTGTACTTGCGGACGCCGTCCACGAGGTCCCCGGGCAACGTCTTCGGGTCGAGCAGCTGCGTGAAGGTGCGGCGCGGATCGAGTCCCGAAATCACGAGCGGCGCGCGCAGCTCGTCGCCGTTGCCGAGCACGACGCCCGACACGTGGCTTCCGGACGTCAGTACCTTCGACACCGGCGCATCCGTTCGAATCTCGGCGCCAAACGCACGCGCCGCCGAGGCGATCGCATTCGAGATCGCGCCCGTGCCGCCCTTCTGAAATCCCCACGCGCGGAACGCGCCGTCGATTTCGCCCATGTAGTGATGCAGGAGCACATATGCGGTGCCGGGCGATCGCGGGCCCAGGAAAGTGCCGATGATGCCGCTGGCACCCTTCGTCGCCTTGAGGGTGTCGAACTCGAACCATTCGTCGAGATAATCCGCACTGCTCATCGTCATGAGTTTGTACAGTGCATGGAACTTTCCCGAGCCGAGCGACCGGAAGTGTTTGGCGAGCGCGAGCAGCCCCTTCAAGTCACTCGGCGCGAGTGACGATGGATCCGGCGGCACCATGCCGAGGATCGGCTTCACCGCCATGCCCATGTGAACCATGAGCCGGCCGAATTGCGCCATCGCTTCCACGTCGCGCGGCGAGTGACGTCGCAGCTCCGCGCGCGACTCGTCCGCGTCGCCCCAGCCCGCGAAATAGTCGCCGTTGTCCATTGGCGTGACGGTGCTCTCGAGCGGCAGGATCTGCAGGCCGTGCGAGGGCAGGTCGAGCTCGCGGATGATCTCAGGTCGCAGGAGACTGACGACGTAGGAGAAGACCGAGAACTTGAACCCGGGGACGACCTCTTCGGTGACGGCAGCGCCGCCGACAAGCGGACGCCGCTCGAGCACGACGACCTTTTTGCCGGCGCGCGCGAGGTACGCCGCGGCGACGAGGCCGTTGTGTCCGCCGCCGATCACGATCGCGTCGTATCGACTCGCGCCCGGCGTCACGCTTTTTTCCGTGGCGGGTCGAAGAACGGCAGCCTGCGGACGGCGCAGCGGGCACGTTTGCGACGATGCTCGACGGTGAACTCGATCTCCACTTGCGTCCCCGGCGTGCCGCTGTCGGCGCTCACGTGGCCAAGGGCGAGATACTTCTTGAGGAGCGGCGACCAGGTGCCGCTGGTCGCATATCCCACCTGCTTGCCACCTCTATATAGAGGATGGCTCGCCCGCCAGGCGATGTTGGAGACGTGCGGCGCCAAGCCGCGCTCCTGGTGCAGCTTTTCGAACGAGACCCAGTCAATCTCGAGGCCCACAAAGCTCCAGGAGACCCCGCGCCGTTTTTCGTCGTGAAGGGCCGATATCCCATTGAACGGACCCTTCGTATCCGAGACGGTCCAGCCGAGGTTGATCTCGTAAGGCGTGGAGAGCTGATCGGGGATCATCGCGTGGTGCGCCGAGAAGTAGTCCACGTCGAGCATGATCAGGCCCGCCTCGATGCGCGCGATATCGAGCGCCCAGATGCCCGCGGGAACGAGGCCGTAGTTTCTGCCGACGTCCATGAGCGCATCCCACACCGCCACAGCGTTGGACGCATCGATCCAGAGCTCGTAGCCCAGATCTCCAGTGTAGCCAGTACGCGAGATCGTGATGGGCGTGTCGCGAATCGTCGTGTGAACGAGCCGGAAGTATTTCAGTGACGCAAGATCCGCCGGCGACAATTGCTCCAGGATTGTGAGCGAGAGGGGGCCCTGGAGCGCGAGCGCGCCGGTCTGATACGAAATGTCTTCGACGTTGACGTCGAGACCATGCGAATTGAGATGCAGCCAGCGCGCGTTAGGCTCGGCACTCGTGAGCCGGTACGTCCCCTCGTCGAGGCGCGAGATCGTACCGTCGTCGATGACCTTGCCGTGCGCGTCACACCAAGGCGTATACAGCACTTGGCCCACGGCGCACTTCATCACGTCGCGCGTCACCATGCGATCGAGCAGCCGCGCTGCGTCCTTGCCGGTAATCCGGTACTTGTGGAGCGGCGAGACGTCGATGAGCACTGCGGCATTCCGGATCGAGGCGTACTCGCGATCGGGATGCGGATCGTACGCGGATGCGACCTGATATCCCGCCCAGCGTCGCCAGGTTTGGGCGCGAATCAGGGGCGCGGTGCGCGAGTGGAAAGGAGTGGTGAGGAGCACCAGCGCAATCCTGTCACATCCGTGTCCTTTGAGCCGCCTTCCACAATCTATGGGAAACGCGGAGGACGAGAACGTGAAGGATTGGAGGATAATCGGCTCCGATGACCCACCGCACGTCTCTATTCGGACTGTTGCTGACTGCCCTTGCATCGGCCGGCTGCTCTTCCGGTGCGTCCCCCGCTGAGGGCGCGGCGTCGACAGGTCCTGCTTCAGTGAACGCCTCTCGTCTCATCGCGGCCGACGCCGAGCCCGGCGAGTGGATGTCGCACGGGCGGACCTATGGTGAGCAACGATTCAGCCCGCTCGATCAGATCAACACCGCCACTGTCGGAAAGCTCGGCTTGTCGTGGTTCGCGGATCTCGACACCCGTCGCGGTCAGGAGGCGACGCCGATCGTCGTCGACGACGTCTTGTACGTGTCTACCGCGTGGAGCAAGGTGAAGGCGTTTGACGCGGCCACCGGCAAGCAGTTATGGGCTTACGACCCGGAGGTGCCCGGCGAATGGGCGGTCAATGCCTGCTGTGATGTGGTCAATCGCGGCGTGGCCGTGTGGGAGGGAAAGGTCTTTGTCGGCTCCTTCGACGGCCGGCTGATCGCACTCGATGCCGCCACTGGTCGCGAGCTGTGGGACGTCAACACGATCGACCGCACCAAGCCGTACACCATCACCGGCGCCCCGCGCGTGGTGAAGGGCAAGGTGATCATCGGAAATGGGGGCGCCGAGTTCGGCGTCCGGGGATACGTGTCGGCTTACGACGCGGATACCGGACAGCTCGCGTGGCGTTTCTATACGGTGCCCGGCAATCCCGCCGACGGTTTCGAGAACCCCATTCTGAAAACGGCTGCGACGACCTGGAGCGGCGAGTGGTGGAAGCTCGGCGGCGGTGGCACCGTATGGGATTCCATGGCCTACGATCCCGAGCTCGACCTGCTGTTTATCGGCGTTGGCAACGGTTCGCCGTGGAACCACCTGATTCGCAGCGAGGGGAAAGGAGACAACCTATTTCTCGCCTCGATCGTGGCGCTCGACCCCGATGACGGCGCCTACGTGTGGCACTATCAGACGTCACCCGGCGAGACCTGGGATCACACGGCTACCCAGCACATTATCGTGGCTGACGTGCGGCTGAACGGCCAGGCACGCCGCGTGGTCATGCAGGCGCCGAAGAACGGCTTCTTCTACGTGCTCGACGCGAAGACGGGCGCACTGATTTCGGCTGAAAAGTTCACCGACATCAGCTGGGCCACGCACGTCGATATGAAGACCGGCCGGCCGGTGGAAACGCCGGAGGCGCGGTTCTACAAGACCGGAAAGCCGTTCGCATCGCTGCAGAACCCCAACGGCGCCCACACGTGGCACCCGATGTCGTTCAGCCCCCAGACTGGTCTCGTCTACATTCCGATCCACAAGCAGAACTACGCGTTCGCGCATGAGCCCGCATTCACGCCTTCGCCATTGACCACGAACCTTGGCATCCGCCGGGCGGCGGCGGCGACGGATCCGGCCGCAGGCGCGGCGGCGCTGCAGGCGACGCTGGCCAGCGTCGGCGGTCCGCTCATTGCGTGGGACCCCGTCCGACAGCGCGAGGTCTGGCGCGCCGAGCGCGAAGGCGCCGCCAATGGCGGCGTGTTGTCCACCGCGGGCGGTCTCGTGTTCCAGGGAACCGGCACGGGCGAGTTCGCGGCGCTCGACGCCAGGAGCGGGATGCGGCTCTGGTCGACCCAGACACAGACCGGGGTGATCGCGCCGCCGATCTCGTACAGGGTGGACAACCTCCAATATGTCGCGATCATGGTCGGCACCGGCGGGTCGTGGGCGATGTCTGGTTCGCAGACGAACGCGAAAGGGAACTCTCTGCCGAATAAGTCCCGTCTTCTCGTCTATGCGCTCGAGGGTGCAGCCCAGCTTCCTGCGGCTCCTCCGCGACCGACGCGGACGCTCGAGCCGCCGCCAGCGACCGCTGCGGCGGCCACGGTCGCGCGCGGCGAGGCCGAGTACCGGACGTACTGCGGCAGATGTCACGGACCGGACACGACGAACTACGGCATTCTTCCGGATCTGCGCTACAGCGTGGCGCTCCGATCGAAGGAGCGGTGGGCCGCCGTCGTCCTCGACGGCGCTATGAAGGCGGATGGCATGGCGTCGTTCGCTCCGGTCCTCGACGCGAACAAAGCGGAGGCAGTTCGCGCCTTCGTCATCGCGCAGGCGAACGCTGCACAGCAGCGGGACGCCGGAAAATGAACTCTACTTCGTCAAGGCGGTCGGCCAGTTCACGACAAGCGTGATCGCCGCTGGCGCGGAGTCCTCGACAAGCGTGTTCACGACCGTGAGCTCCCAACGCCCAACTCGCAACCTCGTCCCACGGCACGTGGGAGGTTCGAAGTTGTGGCGTTGGGAGTCGGCGAGCTGACGCTGCTGTTCAAGCATCTGAGGCTTGCTGCAGGCGCTGCACATCGACCGACTTGAGAAAAGCTCGCCGCGCGGTTCCCAGGAGACGCGAAGCTTCACGCGAGCGCCTCCCGGATGAAGCCAATGCACGCGTTCACTTCGTCGATCGCCGATCCTTGGCCCATGTACTCGTATTCGATAATCGCGGCGATCGGATACTTCTCCGTCTTCAACAGCCGCAGAACCTCCGCCACAGGTGTCTCTCCCCGCCCCCAGGGCTGATTGGGTCCGTTGTCGCGGCGCCGATCCTTGAGGTGGAGATGAGAAATCCGATCGTGGTACTTGCGCATGAAAGCCACCGGGTCGTTGTTGCCGGCGACAAAATGGCCGATATCGAGGTTTGCCTTGAACTGCTTCGACATGGCGAAGAGCCGCTCAAAGCTCTCGACCGATCCGACTTCCGTCGGGTCGGCGACGTTCGCGTGGTTGTGCCACCCGAGCGCGATGCCGTACTTCTCCGCGAACGGCACGAGACGCGGACCCACTGACACCCGCGTCTGATTGGTTCCGATCACACTCACGCCGAGTGCACGGGCGAACTGGAACGCGCGATCGATCTCGGCGGCGGTGAAGTCGTCCGAGAACGTCACGACGTAGTCGAAGAGCCCGATGTTCGCGCGTTCGAATTTCCGCCGGATCTCTGTAAACCGGGACAGAGGCGTCGCCAGCCGCCACTGGCGCAACTCCTCACGGCGCTTGGTGTATTCGGGCGTGAGGGTCGCCGGCACGCGACCCCCGCCGGCGATCGCAGGCTCCGGTTCGACGCGCACCGACTCGAGCTCGCAGAGCGACAGCCCCGTCTTTCGGAACGCGTCGATGATCGTGTCCATGTAGTCGCCGGTCGCCGGGCGTGGAATGCTGCGGAAACAGTAGCTGATGGCGCCGACCCGGACGCCGCCGATGCGACCGTCCTGTGCGTGCAGCCGCGTCCCGACGACGCCGGCGGCGAGCGTTCCCGCCGCGATTCGTCCGAAATCACGTCGCGTATACATGTCGGTCTCCCATGTTCACGTGGCCGACGAATTCCGCAGTGTCGGCGAAGACGACGCCGCCGGACGCGTGATCCCAGTCCTTGTGGGTGTAGAGGACGTAGCGCACCGGAACCTTGAAGCGCGTCGCAAGTTCCGCCTTGAGCCACCGCGCGAAATCGCGATTGATCGGGTCCGACATGATGATGCCGTCGGGCGTTGCCAGGAACACCGTGTAGTGGTTGTCGTTCTGCGCTCGGTACAACTGACCGGTGACATTCACGATGCCGCGCACCGGCGGCTTCTGCTGCGCGAACGCGCTCGAGACGGCGCCCGCAATCAGTGCGACGACGAACACGCCGGAGATGAGGATGTGTCGCATGACGGCCTCCTTGCAGCCGAGATCAGACGTATTGACCGGGGACGCGGCCGCTGTGCTCGAGGCGCTCGATCCGATAGCCTCCCTTCGAGCGGTCGGTCAGGTACATCAGCAGGAAGATGACGGTGAGCGATGCGGGCAGGATGGACCAGATGGGCAGGACCGCTGAGGCACCGTACGTGTCGTTGATCCATCCCATGACCGGCCCGGCCAGGGCCGTCGACACGGCGCCGGACGCGCCGATGATGGCAAGCAGGAGCGGTCCTCCGCGTGGAAAGCGCTCGGACGTAATTCCGAGCATCGACGGCCACCAGAACGCGGTGCCAATCGCGAGCAATGCCGCGGCGACGAACCACATCGGCGCCGTCGTCGTCTGGCCGAAGAGGTACAGGCCGAGCGCCGCAATCGGTGCGGTCGTCGCGATGAGCAGCGGGGGCGAGACGCGATGCGGAATGTGGCCGAAGAACTGCCGCATCACGTACATGATGCCGTTCACCCAGACGAGCAGGATGATGCCGGCCTGCGTACCGCTCTGCATCACCTCGTTGAAGATGTTCGCGTACCACTGGCCGGGACCGAGCTCGGTGGCCGCGGTCAGCCACATGCAGACCCAGACCAGGAGGAACAGCGGCCGGCGGATTTCGGCCGCCATCCCCGCGAACGACACGCCGGCGGCGGCGCTCTCCGTCGGAGGAAAGTGCTCGCGCCCAAACATCAGCATGTACACGAACGACGGAACGAGCAGCATGAGCATCTTGGCCTGCCACCCGAGTCCGACCTGCGTGAAGGCGTACGCGAGCAGGCCGCCGATGACAATTCCGCCGGGGAACCACGCGTGCAGCGCGACGAGCCGCGACGTCTTGTCATCGTGGTAGACCGTCGCAATCAGTGGGTTTACAAACGCCTCAACCAGTCCATTGGCAATCCCCACGAGGAGCGTCGCCAGGAAGAGGACCGTGAAATTGGGCGCGAGAATCGTGAGCAGCGCCCCTGCGACGTGACCGGCGGCGGCAAGGCGCGAGAGATTCCGCATGCCGAGGGTATCGACGAGCGGACCGCCGAACAGGATCGACAATCCGAAGCCCCAGAACGCGGCGCCCGAAATCCAGCCGACTTCCGTGGCCGTCAGCCCGAAGACCCGCTCGAAATCGCCCATGATGTCGCCGCGAATCGCGAACGACATCGCCGTTGCGACGAGCGCGATGCAGCTGGCCCGGAAGAGGCGGGCGGGG
>Ga0209726_10004640_pt1 | contig 17362 bp, 12 predicted proteins | sample Subgrocontami54m_FD_187453 | JGI IMG/M metagenome (GOLD analysis project Ga0209726, IMG submission 187453) | Subsurface groundwater microbial communities from S. Glens Falls, New York, USA - GMW46 contaminated, 5.4 m (SPAdes) (version 3) | ecosystem: Environmental > Aquatic > Deep subsurface >... | reverse complement strand
GGCTTGCGCGGTCCAGCCGCCGTTCGGGCCGCGCACGACCCCGCCGACCGAGAGCGCGAGGTCGTTCGGCATGACCGTGAGCGTCTGCCAGAGGCGCCCCGGATCCGCGGTCTCGACCGGCGTCGCGCGTCCGGTGCGTGGATCGAAGAGCTCGCTGCGGTCCGCGACGACGCCCGGCGCGTCACGATCGATGCCGCCCTCGACGAGGATCCGCCCGTTCGCGAGGAGCGCGGCCTGCGCGTACGTCCGCGGCGCGCCGAGCGCGGCCGCCTCGGTCCAGCGCGGCGCGTCCGGACCCGCGTGCGCTCCGGCGAGGGCGAGCCCGGCAAGGAGCCCGGCGACGAAGGCGGCCGCCGCGGTCCGCCCGACGCCGCCGAGTCCACCCGTGCGGGCACCTCGCCCGGCGCCGCCTAGTCCACCCGTGCGGGCACCTCGCCCGGCGGAACGCCCTGATCGCTGAACCAGCTCACGCCCTCCCGCACGAGGTCGAACCTGATGATGAAGAGCCCCTTGCCGGGCGCCTGGACCGTCGCGAACACGACCGCCGATCCGCCGGGACCGACCGCGCCGGGGATGCCGGTACGGAGCCCATCCCACTGCACGACGGTGCCGTCGGGCCGGACGACGTGGTACGCGAGGGCGTAGCCGTCGCTCGAGCGCCAGGTCAGCGACCCGGTGTTCCGGATGGTCAGCGGGACGGCGGCGATCGCGTTCGCCGCGAGCTGCACCGCCGCGACGCCGGGCGCGTACGACGCGCCGTACTGCACCGCGTCCACGCGCACGCTCCGCGCGGGCGCGGCGACGCCCTGCCCGCTGAACCAGGTCACGCCCTCCTGCACGAGATCGAAGCGGAGCGTGTAGGTCCCCGCCACGGTCGGCGCGATGACGCTCGCGTTCACCACCGCGGCGGTGCCCGGCGCGATGGCGAGCGGCGTCCGCGCGCCCTCCCAGGTCACGACGTTCCCCGCGAAATCCAGCCAGTGGTACGCGAGGTTCACGCCGCCCTGCGGGTCCCAGCCGAAATTCGAGCCGTTGTAGAGCACGACCTTCACGGTGCTCCGCGCGCCCGCGGGAAGCGACGCGGGCAGGCTGCCGAGGTCGTACACCGCGGCGTAGGCCGGGGTGTCGTTCACCGCGACCTGCTGGTCGCGCGTCGGCACGCCCTTCGCGCTGAACCAGGTGACGCCCTCTTCGACGAGGTCCCAGCGGAGCGTGAACGTCCCCGCCGCGGCCGGGAAGCGGACCGCCGCCTGGACGGTCGCCGTGCCCCCGGCAGGCACCTCGGCCGCGAGGCGCGTGCGCGCGCCGTCCCAGACCGCCGCCGCGCCCGACGCGTCGATCCAGTGGTAGGAGAGCGTCACGGGATTCGCGCCGCCGGCGGCCCAGGTGAAGCTGCCGGTGTTCGTGAGCGTGAGCGGCACCGCGCCCTGCGCCCCGGCGACCGCGAGGGCGCTCACCGCCGGCGCGTACGTCGCGCCGTAGGTCCGCGCGCCGGGCGACGAGGGTGACGCGGGCGCCGGGTTCGCCGGCGTCGCCGGCGCCGCCGGCGCCGCCGTTGAGGGCGCGGGCGTGCGGACCGCCGGCGCCGCCTGTGGGACCGGCAGGACCGCGATCGTCGTGTCGTCCGGGGTCACGCCGCGGTCGCCGAAGCGGAACTCATTCTCCTTCTCCAGGTCGAGCGTGAGCACGTAGCTCCCGGTCAGCGACGGAGCGGTGACCGGGTACGCGACCGCGATCTGGAGGCCCGGGATGACGTCCTGCGGGAGCGGCGCGCGCACCGGGGCGGTGGTCACGACGCCGGTCGCGACGTTGCGCCAGGAGTACGTGAGGCGCACCGGGTTCGTGCCGCTCGCGGGCCACGCGCGACCGCCGTCGTTCACGATCGTCGCCTTCACCGTCCGGGTCTCGCCGGCGACGAACGAGGGCGGGATGTCGTCGTCGATCCAGTCCGCGCTCCAGTCCGCCGAGCGCACCCAGACGTCGCGGAACGGCGTGCCGTACTGCGCGTTCCACCAGGCGCCGGCGGTCTGGAGGTCCCAGCGGACGATGTACGCGCCGGTCGAGGGGACCGGGACCGGGACGGTCACGGTGATGGAGACGCCGGGCGCGAGCGGCGCGGGGAGCGTCGCCAGCTGGCCCTGCGGCACGCTGACGACGCCGTTGGAGAGCAGCTTGTACGAAACGGCGGTCCCCGCCGGGATCGGCAGGCTGCCGCGATTCGTGAGCACGACCGGCACGACGAGAAGGCCGCCGGGCGACGCGCCGCGCGGCATCGACGGCTCGATGCGCGGGAGGCGGTCGTAGCCGGCATCGACGAGCCGCTGCGCCTGCGCGCGGATCGCGTTGAGCTGCTGGTAGAGGTTGCCGCCGGGGCAGGAGGTCTGCCCGCCCGCCTGCCCGACGACGTAGGCGCAGTCGCGGTGCCCGAGGACGTTCGGCACGCTCGTCGTGACCGGGATCCAGGAGCTGTCGGGACGCCGCTCCTTGTGCGTGAACAGGGCGCTCGCCGCCGGCGAGAGCCCGGCCTGCGCGAAGCGCATCGCGATGAGCGAGGCGAGCGACGAGGTGAGCGCGGCGCTCGGCACGTTCGCGCCGTACTCGCCGAGCGCGGCGACCCCGACGGTGCCGTCGTTCCAGCCGTAGGCGTGTCCCGCGATCGCGTTGTCGCCACCCTGCCGGCCGGCCCAGATCGTGCCGTTCTTGTCTACGAGGTAGTTGTAGCCGACGTCGCCCCAGCCACGGGTGACCGCGTGGTAGTAGTAGATCGCGCGGATCGTGGCGGGGATGTTCGAGCCGCCGTCGTCGCCCGCGGTGTGGTGGATGACCGTCTTCTGGGCGGTCTGGTACTTCGGGAACCAGCGCACGAGCGACTCGTCGGCGCCCCAGTCCGCGCGGGTCATGATCCGCGGCAGCGGCGAGGCGGCCTCCGCGTACGAACGACCGAGGTCGGCCAGCGCGCCTCCGACGTCGCGTGCGAGGCGCTCGAGCGGCGGCGCCGCGGTGCCCGCGGCGTCGATGAAGGTGAGCGTGACGCGCGCGAGGTCGGCCGGCTCCGCGGCGGTGAACGTCACGCGGTACTGCGCGAAGCGCGCGGCGCCCGTCTCGTACGGCGCCGAGTACCGCTCACCGGTCGCGACGTCCGCCATGTCCTCCTCCGAGTGGTCGGCCCGCCAGGCGCTCCACGCCGCGCCGTCGGGCGAGACACGGGTCTCGACGAAGACCGCGTCCTCGTCGCCGGGCACGATCCAGTGGACGCCGAGGTGATCGAACGGCGCGCCGGCTTCGACGACGTCGGAGGTGAGGACCGCGACCGACCCCGGCGCGCGGGAGAGCGCGCCGCCGGAGAAGGCTGGCATCGTCCGCACGTGCTCGGTCGCCTCGATCGGCCCCGCGTAGCGGAGCGCCGCGACGGACGGACGGGGGGGAACCGGGGAGAGGGCGAGCAAGAAGACGGCGATGAACAGCGCGAGACGCAGGCGGCGGCCCATCCGGTCCCCTTTCCCCTCAGCCCTACCGCCCCAGCGCTCGATCGAGTGTAGGACGCCCCTGCTGACCGAAGCGACAACGCTTCGACAGCGAGGAAGCTTCACTAGAACGGACTCAGCCGCACCATCGTCGACTTCAGCCCGAGGTGCGTGCGGAGGAACACGTCGGCCGGCAGATCGAGCGCCGCCCCGGTCCCCTGCACCTTCACCGAGACGACGTGGCCGACGGTCACCGGGACGCGGTTCGTCACGTCCACCGAGAGGAGCGTGCCGATGTCGATGCTCTTGTAGCGGAGGATCGCCTCGCGGACCTCCGCGCTCGTGAACGAGACGGTCCAGGTCCGGTGGCGGTTCGCGACCGGCACCGTCACCGCGAGGTCGGCGGGATCGGGGACCGGGAGGAGGTAGGGCTGTCCGGCACCGCAGGCGACCACGGGCGTGGTCCGAAGATTACCCGCCCAGCAGCCGTCGGACATCGAGTAGCCGCCGTTCGACGAGGCGTAGTAGGCGCGGATCGCGACGCCCTGGTAGGCGATGACCTTGCCGGCGGTCGCCGCGGCGGCGGCGTCGGTCGGGGCGGTCTCGACACCCGTCCCGCCGTAGCACTGGTCCTGCTGGTCGTCGAGCACGTCGTAATCGCGCGCGCCGCCGGCGTACTTCGCGTAGGCGTACGTGCGGGCCGCGTAGGCCTGCGCCTTGTAGGCCTCGAGGTGCCAGCCGCGCGGCATCTCGCTCGGCAGGACGCCGCGCGTGTAGTCGTCGTACGAGACGTAGTTCACCAGGCGAAGCGTGCCGCCGACGTTCGAGAGCTTGAAGTTGCCGCGGTAGGTGCCCTTCTCCTGCACGCGGATCGGCTGGAGCGGATCGATCGGCACGAGGACCACCGGACCGGGACCCTCGAAGACCTTGGTCACGGTCGCCTGGTTCCAGACCTGGACGATGCCGTTCCGCGCCGCGATCTGCCAGGTGACGTTCGGGCTCGCGACGCCGATGAGCGCGTTCGCGCCGCCCTCGTTGAGCACGCGGAATCCGCCGCCGGAGACGGCGTTCGCGAGCGGCGCGTCGAACGCGGGCATCCCGCACGAGAACCGGCCCGCCGACGAGGGCGCCGAGAGGAGGACGCGCAGCGCGCCGCGCGCGAGATCGATGCTCGCGAGCGACGTGCCGGGGTAGTACCGGGCGACGATCTGCTCGCCCGTGAGGGCCAGGCCGCCGGCGCCGGTCGCCCAGCCCTGGGCGCCGTACTGCGACATCCCGACCCCGTGCCCGTAGCCCTTGCCGTAGAAGGTCACGCCGGGCTGCACCGTGATCGCCTCGTCCTTCCGCGCGATCCCGTAGGCGCTGAACCACGAGACGCCCTCCTGGACGAGATCCCAGGAGACCGTGTACGCGCCGGTCCGCTGCGGCAGCGCGACGTCCACCGGCACCGTGACGGTCGCGCCGGCCGGCACGTCGGCCGGCAGCAGGCCGCGCGCGCCGTCCCAGACGACCGCGCGGCCATCCGCGTCGAGGATGTGATACGAGAGGCGCACCGGCGTCGGGCCGGCGGCGGCCCAGGTGCGCGGACCGTAGTTCGTGAGCTGCACGGTGAGCTGCAGCGTCGCGCCGATCGTCGCGAGCGCCGGCGTCGTGGACGCGCCGTACCCCGCGGCGAGGCCGCTCGTGACGGTGAGCGCGATCTTCCCCGGCGGCGAGCCGAGCCCGCTGTACCAGGCCACGCCTTCGCGCACGAGATCGAGCGCGAGCGTGTACGCGCCGGGCTGCGCCGGTGTCGTGAACGTGAGCGGCACCGAGCGCGAGGCGCCGGGCGCGAGGTCGGCGCCGAGCGCCGTCCGCGGTCCGTCCCAGACGAGCGTGGCGCCGGAGGCGTCGATGAGGTGGTACGAGAGGCTCACCGGCTCCCTCCCGCCCGTCGCGATCGGCAGGTTCCCGGTGTTCGTCACGGTGACCGCGATCGTGCGCCGCTCGCCGATGTACGAGGCGCTTCCCGCGGGGATCGCGTACGACGCGCCCACCACCGGGATCGCGACGGCGACGGGAGCGCGGAACGGCGTCGAGGGCCCGAGCGCCGCGAACCAGCCGACGCCCTCGCGCACGAGGTCGAGCGTGAGCGTGTAGGTGCCCGACCGATCGGGCGCGACGACGCGCGCGCTGACCGTCGCGCTGGCGCCCGGCGCGAGGTCGGCGGCGAGCGGCGAGCGCGCGCCGTCCCAGACGACCGTCGCCCCCGTGGCATCGTGCCAGTGGTAGGCCAGCGCGACCGCGTTCGGACCGCCGGCGTTCCAGGTGGCCACGCCGGTGTTGGTGACCGGCACGCTCACCGTGTACGAGCCGGTCGCGACGAACTGCGGCGGCGTGACCTGCCCGAAGCGCTCCTGGAAGGCCGCGAGGACGGCGAGCTGGTGGACCGGCCCCGGCGCGATCCACGCGACGCCCTCCTTCACGAGCGCGAAGCGGAGCGTGTAGGCGCCCGGCGTCGGCGGCGCGAGCACCGGGATGCTGAGCGTCCGCGTGCCGCCGACGGGGAGATCGGTGCCGAGCGGAGCGCGAGTGCCGTTCCACACCACGACCGCGCCTTGCGCGTCGTACCAGTGGTAGGAGAGGTTCACCGGCGTCGGCCCGCTCGCGGGCCAGGGCTCGTCGCCCGCGTTCGTGACGGTCACCGAGATCGGCGTGAGCGACCCCGCGCCGACGGACGCGGGCGGCGCCGCCAGGTACGTCGCGTTCAGCCCGGCCCCCGGCGCCGCCGCGGCCGCGCCGCCGAAGAGGAATGCGACAAGGGCCGGCACGAGCAGCAGGGCGCGCGCAGCCGTGCGCACCGGCGCGGTCACGGAGCGATCGTCACCGGTCGCGGGATCGCGGCGCCGAACCAGCGCAGCCCGTCGGCCACCACGTCCACCGCGAGGAGTGCCGCCCCGGGCGGCGGCGGGCCGAGCGCGACCGCGAGCGTGACGGAGCCGCCCGGCGCGAGCGCGCGGGCGAGCCGCGTGCGCGGCCCGTCCCATACGAGCACCTGGCCCTGGGCGTCGTACCAGTGCGGCGCGAGCGCGATCGGCACCGCGCCCTCGGTGGTCCAGACCGCGGCCGAGGCGTTCGTGACGACGACCTGCGTGACCGGGTTGGCGCGCGAGACCGAGGTGGCCGACACGCCCACGGTCGCCCGGTAGTCGTCGAGCACGGCGAGGCTGACCTCGGCCGTGCGCGCGCCCTGCGCGCTGAACCAGGTCACGCCCTCCTGCACGAGGTCCGCGCGCACGCGGTACGGGCCGGCGGTGAGGGGCACGGGGACCTGGAGCTCGCCGGTGAACGAGCCGCCCGGCGCCACGTCGGCGCCGAGCAGCGTGCGCGGGCCGTCCCAGAGCACGGTGTTCCCCGCGGCGTCGAAGACGTGGACCGCGAGGCGCACCGGCGTCGCGCCGCCCGCGGCCCACGGGCCGACCCCGTCGTTGCGCACCACGACGGCGAGGCGAACGAGCCCGCCGGGAAGCGCCGCGGGCGGCGCGGCCACGGTCCAGCTCGGCGCGAGGCCGCTCGTCACGTTGTAGGGACGGTCGAGCGTCCTCACGCCCTCGTCGCTGAACCAGGTGAGCCCCTCCTGGACCAGATCGAGCCGCAGCGTGTAGACGCCGAGCACGGGGGGCGGGCTCACCGCGAGCGAGAGGGAGGCCGTGCCGTTCGGCGCGACGTCCCCGGCGAGCGGCGCGCGCTGTCCCTCCCACGTCGCGACGGTGCCGTCGGTACGCAGCCAGTGGTAGGAGAGGCGGACCGGGTTCGGTCCGGCGGCCGGCCAGGCGCGCGTGCCGGTGTTCGTGAGCGCGACGGGCAGCGTGAGCGGCGCGCCGAGCACGAGCGTCGAGGACGCGGTGGCGCCGACGGCGTACGTCGCGGCGTAGCCGCTGTTCACCGTCAGCGAGACGTTCGCGGTCGGCACTCCCTGGCCGCTGAACCACGACACGCCCTCGCGCACGAGGTCGAAGCGCAGGAGGTACGGCCCGGCCACCGGCGGAACGAGCACGTTCACCGCGATCGTCGCGCTCTGGGAAGTCGGCAGGTCGGCCGCGAGCGCCGTGCGCTGCCCGTCCCAGACCACCGTGCCGCCGACCGGGTCGCTCCAGTGGTACGCGAGCCGCACCGGCTGCGCGCCCCCCGCGGGCCAGGTGAACGACGAGGTGTTCGTGACGCGAACGGTCATCGGCGTGGTCGCGCCCTTCGCCGCGAGACGCGGCACGCTCGCCGTGTCGTACACCGCGCCGTAGGTCTGGGCGGTGGAGGCCGAGACCGCGCTGAAGGCGTTCACGCGTCCCGCGCCGAACTGCTGGTTCGTGCCCGCGGTGCCGAGGTGGTCGGCGGTGGACTTGAGGCGCTGCATGAGCTGCGCGGACGTGAGGCTCGGCTCGCGCGACAGCACGAGCGCGGCGGTCCCGGCCACGAAGGGCGTCGCCTGCGAGGTCCCGCTGATGACGGCGTAGTTCAGCGTGGTCGGATTGCGCGCGCGCTGCGAGAGGAACGTCGAGTACGTCGGCGAGGTGCTGACGATCGAGCGGCCCGGAGCGGCGATGCCCACGTAGGGCGCCGCGGTCGAGAACGTCGCGCGTGTGTCGTCGACGTCGGTCGCCGCCACCGCGAGGACCTCGGGGTAGGCGGCTGGGTACGACGTCTCGTTGGTCGTGTCGCACGTCGCGCCGCCGATCCCGCAGTTCCCGGCGGCGGCGACGATGAGCACGTTCCGCGACGCGGCGGCCTGGACCGCCGCGCGGAGGGTCGAACTGTCCGTCGGGGCGCCGAGCGAGACGTTGATGACCCGCGCGCCGTTGTTCAGCGCATAGACGATCGCCTGCGCGATATCGCCGACGACCCCGGTGCCCTCGCAGTCGAGCGCCTTGAGCGGCAGGATGCGGACGCCGAACGCCGTTCCGGCGACGCCGACGCGGTCGTTGCCCGAGGCCCCGATGATGCCGGCGACGTGCGTGCCGTGCCCGTTGTCATCGCGCAGCGGCTGCCCGCAGCCCGCGCTCGGCGACGAGTTGAACGCGACGCCGGGGAGGAGCGCGCTCGCAAGGTCGGGGTGAGCGGGATCGACCCCGGTGTCCACGACGGCGACGATGACCTGCGGCGAGCCGCGCACGAGGTCCCAGGCCTTGTCGGCCTGGATCTTCCGCAGGCCCCACTGACCGAGGCCGGTGTACGGATCGGTGAGGAAGTAGGGATCGGTCGGCGCGAGATCGAGGCCGATGCGCCGGTCCGCCTCGGCCCACTCGACGGCAGGATCGGCGCCGAGGAGCGCGATCGCGCCGGACGTGGCCGGCAGGTCGAGCGTGGCCGGCAGGTCGAGCGTGGCTGGCAGGTCGAGCGCGACCCGGGTCACCCCCAGCTCGGGGATCCCGCCGACGACCGTGCCGCCGGCCCGCACGAGCGCCGCGGCACGGGCCGCGTCGGATGCCTCCGGCCTGAAGCGGATGAGGAGGCGATCGCCTGCGGGTATGGCGGTGCCCGGCGCCGCGGCGGCGGGGACGGTGGCCGGCGCGGCGGCGGCGAGGGCCTCGCCGGCCGTAGCCGGCGCGGGGGGACCGCCGACGAGGAGGGCGAGGGCGAGCCCGATCGCGGGCAGGCGGGTGCGCATGGAATCAGTATGAGCGAGGCCGCTACACATGGCGCTTCTCACAACGTGTCCGGCGGCCTCTCCGTGACGGTCCGGTCCGTCTGCAGCGAGGGCATCCTTACAGGGCGAATCCACCACAGGGCGAATCCACCACAGAGCGAATCCACCGATGGATCGCGCGCGAAAGACATGACCTGTACACGAACCGCAGGTCCTCGGAGATGGTCGCGTTGAAGAGGACGCGGCCGACGGTCCTCTCGGTGACCTTGTGGCCGTTCGTGCCGGCTATCTTCACGGGGTCGCGGAACGAGACCTCGTCGAGGTCGAACGCCGACTGCACCTCGGCGAAGTCGCCGAAGAGCCGCGGCTGCTCCGTGCTGCCGGGAGCTGGAGCGCGAGCAGTCTCGAGGTCGAACTGGCAGATCTCGTCCACCTGCCCAGGTCCTGGCGCGCACCGCGGACACGGCGGCGCGCCCGCGGCCGATCCAGCGACTCGGCCACCTGCTCGACCTCGTGCACGCTGAAGCGCCAGCGCGCGCGCTCGCCGACTGGGTCGCCGCGCGCGCGCTGCCGTACTTCCCATTCGAGCCGAGCGCTCCATCAACCGGTGCCCCCCGAGACCAGCGCTGGCACCTCGTCCTCAACCGCGCCTTCGAGATCGAATAGGTGATCCCCGCAGCGGCAGACCGCCTTCCGCGGTGGGACTGCGCTCCGCACCTGATCCGCGCTGTTCGATCGCGTCGTTCTTGCTGAACGCATGACCAACACGACAGGCCGCAGGGGCCGAGCTGACTAGCGCCAGACCGGAAGCACGTCGTACGTGGCGCCCGCCTCATCGAGGGCGCGGGTCACCTGCTCCTGCTGCACGACAGGCACGAGGAGCGCCCCCCGTCCGAGCGTCAAGCCGGGTGGCTGCACGATCCCCACGCGGCCCTCTCGGCCATGCAGCTTGCGACTGAGCTGCACGCGATCGCTCTGCTCGCCGCGGATCGAGAAACGAATGACGGCCCATGGCATCACCGCGTCCGGGCGCAGGAGTGCGAGTGCTGCCGTCTCCGCGCTCAGTGCAACGCCATCGCGCCAGAGGTCGTGCAGCAGCTCGGGTGTGATCGTCGCGCGATCCTCGACACCAGCGAGCAGCGGCGCGAGGTGCATCGGCAACCGATGCGTCGCCTCAGCCTCGCTGATCAGCGTGCGAACGCGTGCGGCGACCGGTGAACGCTCGCGCTGGCCCCGGCCGGGGAACAAGACGAGCATGTCCACGTCGGACTTCCGGCTGAAGTCCCCGCGCGCGTATGAGCCGAACACGAGCAGACCGAGGACCTCAGGCTCGGCCCGTAGCCCGCAGCCAACAGCGTCGAGCGCAGCCTGTAGGCGCTCGAGCGTCGCCTCAGGCCAGGGACCAGATCGCAATCGCGTCCAGAAGTTCGTCCTGACGCTTGGCCGTTTCGCCATTGCCCTGCCTCCCGTACCAGCGTCCGATCCGCATCTGCTCGAGCTCCGCGAACATGTCGGCGATGTCCGCGGCGTCGCGGTCCCGCAGCCACCGTGAGAGGCCCTCGTGGTTCTCCTGGTGCACGCCGAAGCGGCGCTGTCCGCCGGCTGCGACGAGGTGGTGCGCCATGCCGAACGACAGCTCGGTGTAGGCACGGATTCCCGCGACCCGATCGAGAAGGGCGCGCTGCGCACGTAGCTCCTCGGCGGCTGTGCGATGTCCTTCCTCAGTCAAGGTGGCCTCCTTGGTAACTCGTTATCCAGAACTACCTAGAAGGATAACGCGTTATCCAGAGCCGGGCAAGCCGTCAGGCGTTTGTCGCGTAGCGCTACATCACTGAGCTGTTCGGGGGTTTGAGTGGCTTACCGGAGCACAAACCAATACCTCCTTAGAAGGAGCCGGTCACCACGAGGACGCGCTCGAGGCGGCGCAGATCCACCGCGGGCGAGACGATGGCGCGGAGGTAGGCGTTCACCTCGGACCGAGCGACCTCCACGACCGTGCCGATGACGAGGCCCTTGGGGTAGAGCGAGCGGAGCTCGTCGCCCAGGCCGAGCCCGGCGGTCAGCACGACGTCCCCGGCCCTCACCGGCTCGGTCTGCAGGACCCAGTCCATGACGAGCGTGTCCCCGTACTGGCCCCTGACGATGCCGGTGGCCCGGGAGCCTTGGACGAGGGCCGACACCGTGGACGCCGAATCCGTCACCAGGAGCACCTTCGCGTAGTTCGAGCCGGCCTCGCTCACGCGGCCGACGACCCCGCGATCGGTGATCACGATGTTGCCTTCGCGGACCCCCACGTCGCGCCCCGCGTCGATGACCATCGTGCGGAGAACGCCGCTCGGGTCGCGCGCGATGACCGCCGCGCCGACCGTCGAGTACGAGCTCTTCGCCGGCTCGAGCTTCGCGGCCTGGCGCGCGGCGATCGCGTCCTCGCGCAGACGGACGTTCTCGAGCGTGAGCCGGTCCACCTCGCCCCGCAGCCGCGCGTTCGTATTCCGGAGGTCCTCGATCTCGCCGATCGCCCGGAAGAAGCGGCTCACGCCGCCGCCGGCATCGGCGAGCAGGCCTTGGATCGGCACGAGGAGCTGCGTGCCGAACGTGGAGGACGAGCGCACGAAGTCGACGTTGCGGAACAGGAGGAGCGCCAGGCTCACGAGCGCGAGCGCCAGGAACGGCCGGAGCGCGCCACCGGGCGCGCGGCGGGCGCGGCCGAGGTGCGCCACCGCTACCGCGGCAGCGCCGCGTACGTCTCGGTCACCAGGCTCCGCTCGTACTTCGCGAGGTCCTCCAGCACCTTGCCGGTGCCGCGGACGACGCAGGTGAGCGGATCGTCGGCGATGTGGACGGCCATCTGGGTGGCCTCCTGGATGCGCGTATCGAGGCCGCGGAGGAGCGCGCCGCCGCCGGCGAGGTAGATGCCCTGGTCCATGATGTCGGCGACGAGCTCGGGCGGCGTCTCCTCGATCGTGTCCTTCACCGCGTCGACGACCTGCTGCACCGACGGCGCGATCGCCTCGCGCACCTGCGCGCTCGTCACCTCGATCGAGCGGGGCAGCCCGGTGAGCAGGTCGCGGCCGCGGAAGAACGTGGAGACCTCCTCCTCGAGCGGGTAGGCGGAGCCGATCGCGATCTTGATGTCCTCGGCGGTGCGCTCACCCATGAGCAGGTTGAACTCGCGCCGGGCGTAGCCGACGATGTCGGCGTCCATCTCGTCGCCGCCGATCCTGATCGAGCGCGAGACGACGATCCCGCCGAGCGACGTGACCGCGACCTCGGTCGTGCCGCCGCCGATATCGACGATCATCGAGCCGGACGGCTCGTTCACCGGAAGGCCCGCGCCGATCGCGGCCGCCATCGGCTCCTCGACGAGCCTGGCCCACCGCGCGCCCGCGCTGATCGCGGCATCCTGCACCGCGCGCTTCTCGACCTCGGTCACGCCCGAGGGGATCCCGATGATGACGCGCGGCCGCGGCAGGAGCGCGAAGCGGTCGTGCACCTTGTGGATGAAGTAGCGAAGCATCTGCTCGGTGATGTCGAAGTCGCTGATGACGCCGTCCTTGAGCGGGCGGATCGCGACGATCGTGGAGGGCGTGCGGCCGACCATCCGCTTCGCCTCGGCGCCGATCGCGATGATGTTCCCGGTGCGGAGGTCCTTCGCGACGACCGACGGCTCGCTGATGACGATGCCACGACCGCGCACGTGCACGAGCGTGTTGGCCGTGCCGAGGTCGATGCCGATGTCGCGTGAGAACATACCGAAAAGGCCGTCGAGCACGTCCGTGCAGCTCCCCTGGCGCGCGTCGCGTCGCCCGCGTCAGGATACGGTGCGCGGTCGGGCGCTGCGCCGTCGGGCACGGCCGCCGCTAGGGAAGCCGGCCGGTGATCAGGGCCCGCTGGCGCGCCAGACAGGCGCTCACGGCGCGGTGGGGCGGTCGGTCGGGATCGCCGGCGAGGGTGACGCGCTTCGCAGGACCTCGGCTGCCGGGTGCGGCGTGGACGGTGCGGGCGTCGGCGTGGCGCGCGCGGTCGGCTGCGGCGTGGGCGGCGGGGGCGACGTCGGCAGCGTCGGCCGTGCCGTCGGCCGTGCCGTCGGCCGTGCGGTCGGTCGCGGCGTCGGCCGTGCCGTCGGACGCGGCGTTGCGCGCACCGTGGCCGCCGGCCGCGGCGTCGCCGTCGGGCTGCTGACGGGAACGAGCTGGCCGCCGCGCAGCTCGTACGGCACGCTCGCGCCGAACGGGAGGGCGGGTCGCCCCGTAGGCGTGGCGCGCGGCCGGCCGGTGGGCGTGGCGCCCGGCCGGTCGGGACGCGCGCCGGGCGAGGAGGACCCCGGCGTGAGCCGCTCGGGAGCGGAAGGCGGCGCGGGAACGACCGCCGTCGCGCCGGCGCTCGAAAGACCGTCGAGACGGATCGGCTCGTAGCGGTCGTCGTACGCGATGACGCGGTGCACCGCGCGCGGCGGCGTCTCCTCGTACACCCAGACGAGCGTGTGGGCGTCGTTCGCCCACGCCTCGAAGAGGCGGATGTGGCCGAACCGTCGCGGATCGCGACCGATCGTGAGGTTCATCGCGTCACCGGGCCGGAGCTCGTCCTTCGAGATCGGCGAGGCGACGCGACCGATCGAGTCGGTCGTGTAGCGAGCGACGTCCCACGTCGCGCTCACGAAGGACGAGCAATCCATCGCGCGCCCGGGCGCGTTGCCGCCCCACACGTACGGCGTGCCGAGGAGCTGCCGGGCGCGCGCGATGATCTCCTCGCGTATCGCGCGCGTGGCATCGACCACCGGCGCGGGGGCGCTCTGCGGCGGGGCGACTGCTGCCGGCGCGGGGTCGGGCACGGGCTCGAGTGGTGCGAGCGCGGGCGGGAGCGCCGGCGCGAGCGGCGCGGCATTCAGCCCCGCGGGATCGGCACGTGTCGAGGCGAGCGCGGCGCGGAGCAGCGGTGCGAGCGCGAGCCACTCGTCCTCGGCGGCGTACGCGCGCACGACGACGACCCGCGCGCCGCTGCGCGCGATGAGGTAGCGGGTGAGCACGTGGACGCCCTCGTACTCCATCTCGTCGTCCGCGCCGACGAAGCCCGCGAGGTTCGCCGTGTCCCCGACCTCGACCCGTGGGTCCACACGCAGGTCGGCGAGGTCGGTGCCCTCACGCGCGAGGCCGACCGAGATGATCGCTCCGGCATCGCGGACGATCTCGCTGGTGACCGGGACCGGCGCCGCGTAGAGCGAGGCATCGCCGGCGCGCGACTGGAAGCGGACGCGCTCGAGCACGGGCTCCGGTGGATCGGAGAGCGGGTTGAGCGAGGTCGCCGCAGCGAGGACCCAGCCGGGCGGCGGGACGAACGACAGTCCGGCCTCGTCGTCGGACCAGCGCACCCGCGCGTCGGGCACGGGTCCCCTCACCTCCGCGACGGCGCCCCGAGCGGCCGACGTATCCACGTCCGCGACGGCAGGCGCACCAGCGCGCGGGTCCACGAGCGCACGGGGTCGGACTTCGGGCGCCTCCACGTACGCGCGGGGACGGGTGACGGCGGCCCGCTCGGGCTGCTCCGCGCCCGCAGGAAGGGGAACCCACACGACGACGAGCGCGGTCGCGATCGCGACCGTGCGCGGGGCGCGATCCCACGGCCTACCCCACCGACCCATCGAACGCTCAACGACGCGGGCGCCGATCCGGTACGGCGTCGATCCGCACGCTCACTCTTCGAAATCGATACCGCTTCGCTCCCGCAGGCTCCACCAGCGGCCGGCGCCGAACACGAGGTGGTCGATGACCGGACAGCCGAGAAGCCGGCCCGCGGCGACCGCGTCCGCGGTCGTGCGCAGATCGTCGGCCGACGGCGTCGGATCGCCGCTCGGATGGTTGTGCGCGAGGAGGATCGCGGCCGCGTTGCGGCGTATCGCCTCGGTGAACAGCTCGCCGACCCGGACCTGCGTGCCCGACACCGTCCCCACGTAGACCGGGATCACAGCCATGAGCTTCCGCTTGCGGGTCAGGAGCGCGACCGCGAGCGTCTCGCGCTCGCGCTGCGCGAGGTGCGGCCCGAGCGCGGCTGCGGCAGCGGCGGGCGAGTCGCAGAGCGCGCCGTCGGCGCCGGCCGCGATGAGGCGCCTCCCGAGCTCGACCGCCGCGATGAGCCGCGCGGCCGCCGCCGGACCGAGGCCCGCCCGGCGGAGCGCCGCGCCGTCCGCGCGACCGAGTCCGGCCGGTCCGCCGAGGGCGACGAGGGCGTCCTGCGCGAGCGCGAGCGCCGAGCGAGCGCGCGTGCCGCTCCCCACCAGGACCGCGACGAGCTCGGCGTCGGAGAGCGAGCGCCCGGCGAGAAGCCGCTCGCGCGGCCTGGTCGCGACGGGCCAGTCGCGGATCGGCACGTCTGGAACATCGGCCGCGCCTTGCATTCAGGGTCGCCGTTGTCTGCGCAAGACCAGTGACCACGCGCGCCAAGGCCCGGGATCGCACGCGGTCAGTCGGTGGGTGAGACCTCGCGCTCGCTGGTGAGCCGCTCGCGCGCTTGCTCGACGACCGTGGGCCGCGGGATCTCCCGTCCGGCCGCGGTCTCTCGTCCCGCGCGGACGGTCCAGTCGCGGTCGTCGAAGTCCTTCGCGCAGTAGGGGCAGATGGTCCACTCGGGCTTGATCAGCCTCGCGCACGACGGGCAGCGGCGGCGCAGCTTGGTCCGGCAGGTCGGGCAGATGACGAACTCCTCGTCGACCCGCTCCTTGCAGGTCGGGCAGACCGCGCGGCGTTCGGCTTCGGCGAGGAGGCTCTCCTCGGCGAGCTGCCGCTCGTACGCCTCGTGGAGCGTCTCGCGCGGCCGCACGATGAGGTAGATGAACAGGCCGAGCACGTTGAGCACGACGACCAGTACGCCGGCGACGTACGGGAGGATCTGGTTCTCGGTCCGGTGCTGCGCGTCGCGGACGGTCCAGAAGACCATCGCGAGGTAGAGGCCGACGAGGTAGAGGCCGACGAAGCGGAGCGAGAATTGGACCGCCGCGCTCGAGACGAAGGAGGCCCAGAGCCCCCCGAGGTCAGGCACGGCCTAGGTCCGCACGCCGGCGGGCGCGCTCTCGCGGCGCACGCGCTCGCGCCAGTGGTCGAGGAGATCGCGCATCGTGCGCTCGAAGGGGATGCGCGGCTCCCAACCGGTCGCGCGGCGGAACTTCGACGCATCGCCCCACAGGATCGGCACGTCGGAGGGCCGCAGCCGCTCGGGGTCCTCCTGGATGCGCACCTTCGCGCTCGAGTGCGAGAGGAGGATGTCGAGCATCTCGCGGATCGACCAGGTCCGGCCGCTGCCGATGTTGTAGGCCTCGCCCGGCTCGGCCTTCTCGAGCGCGAGCCAGTACGCGCGCACCATGTCGCGCACGTCGGTCCAGTCGCGCTTCGAGGTGAGGTCGCCGACGTGGAGCACGGGCTCCTTGAGCCCGGCCTCGATCTCGGCCACCTGCCTCGCGAAGGAGCTGGTCACGAAGATGAGCCCGCGACGCGGGCCGGTGTGGTTGAAGCCGCGGGTGACGACGAGGTGCAGCCCGTACGACTTGAAGTACTGGTACGCGAGCATGTCCTGCGTCACCTTGCTCACGGCGTAGGGCGAGAGCGGGCGGAGCGGGTTCGTCTCCTTCATCGGCACCTCGTCGGGGTGCACGAGGCCGTACTCCTCGCTCGATCCGGCTACCTGCATCCGGATCTGGCGGTCGTGGCGGCGCATCGACTCGAGGAGGTTGAGCTGGCCGGTGATGTTGTTGTGGAGGGTCGCCGACGGCTCGTCCCACGACGACTGCACGAACGACTGCGCCGCGAGGTGGAAGATCCGTTGCGGCTGCACGCCACCGATGAGCTTCTCGACCGATCCCGCGTCGGTCAGCTCGGTGTGGAGGAGCGTGAGGCGGCCCTTCCGCGCGTCGCCGCGGAGCGCGGTGCCGTCCTGGTAGCGACCCTCGATCACGTCGAGCTTGCCGGCCGCCGCGAGCTGCTCGAGGTTCTCCATCCGCGAGCGCCAGCGGTAGGTGCCGTAGACGGCGACGTCCGGGTGCTCGGAGGTGATGTAGTCGGCGAGGTGGCTTCCGACGAAGCCGGTCGCGCCGGTGATGATCACGCGCATCGAAAAAGGTTATCAGGACGGGCGAGCGCGTACGCTCGCGGGGTGCCCATCCTCGAAGTGCGCCGCCACGCCGAGCGCGCGACGGCTCCCGGCGACTCCGCGCTCTCGGCGGCGGGCCGCGCGATGGCCGCTTCGCTCGCGGGTGCGAGGTACGCGCTCGTCGTGGCGAGCCCGCTGCCGC
>Ga0209726_10004639_pt1 | contig 17363 bp, 14 predicted proteins | sample Subgrocontami54m_FD_187453 | JGI IMG/M metagenome (GOLD analysis project Ga0209726, IMG submission 187453) | Subsurface groundwater microbial communities from S. Glens Falls, New York, USA - GMW46 contaminated, 5.4 m (SPAdes) (version 3) | ecosystem: Environmental > Aquatic > Deep subsurface >... | reverse complement strand
TGTGAGATTGCCACGCCAGGCCTCGCAATGACGGCGGAGTGATAATAATGTGAGATTGCCACGCCAAGCCTCGCAATGACGGCGGAGTGATAATAATGTAAGATTGCCACGCCAAGCCTCGCAATGACGGCGGAGTGATAATAATGTGAGATTGCCGTGGAAGACTCCCTGCTTTCGCAAATCTATGGCGGGCAAAGCACGATTATGGATGAAAAGATAGATGCCGGTGAAAAGGACGACTAAGATGGCGTCTTCGCGCGTTGAGGCGGCGATAACGAAAAAAATCGTAGCCGAAAATAGCCGTTTTTCGTAAGCAAAGTAAAAAGCGGTAAGAAAAAGTGTTGGAAAAAATGCGATGGGATGAAAATCATAAAAATTTGCCCACTCCAGACCCGGATACAATAGATAGCTGATGGCGATCGCCGCGGCAATTTTATCATTTTCTAAAACTTTTCGAGCGAGAAGGAAGAGTGGATAGGCGCCGAGGGCAACGGCTATGGTCTGAATAATCAACAGCGTGTAGGGACTGGTAAAAAGCCAATAAAATGGAACTAGAAGAAATAAGATCGGGCTCATATGCACGCCCAAAGTATTTGGCACTTCTTCCAGAGTATTTAACATCCACTGGCCGTGGATAGTGTTCCACATCGTGTTTACGAATATCGCCATATCGCTGGTTTGAGTTTGGAAATTGTAATGGCGAAGAGAGGTGATGATGCCGAAGGCGAGGGCGTAGATGACGATAACACCCAAGACAATTTTTCTATAGGTTTTCATATTTGACAGTATGATTTTATATTAACTTAATAATTTAGCCATTAACAACATTCCAACATTCTGCAGAATGTTGGAATGTTGTTAATGGGGGAGTGGGTAGGTTAGAAGACGATGTTATACTACTTGATATGGAACTAAGGAGAATAGCTTGGAATAAGGGTAGAAAACTTACTCAAAAACATCGCTTGCGTATAGCGGAGGCGCTCGTGGGCCGAACGGCTTGGAATAAGGGCCGGAAATGGAGCGAGGCGACGCGGGCAAAAATCTCGGCTACTCGGAAAGGAAAAGTCGCTTTGAATAAAGGTGTGCCGCGGACGATTGCGACGCGAAAAAAAATTTCTAAAGCACGGCGCGGGCAGGCGGCTTGGAATAAGGGGCGCAAATGGAGCGCCGAAACTCGCGCAAAAATTTCCGAGGCGATGAAGCGACGACATCTTGAAAAAAAGATTTGATCTCGTTAGAGATCGCGTCAGCCCCCAAAGACCTTTTGGGTCGGACTATCTCTAATGGGATTGACACTTATTAACAAATGTCGATTACCCCTCTTGCGTGATTAATTCGTGGTGATAAGTTTTAAGTAGCGATTCGGGAAATTTTTTTGGATCGCGCACTTTGAAAAATGAATTCCTTGAGGAGGAAGTGTAATGGTTAAAAAGGATCGTGGTCCCGAACTGACTGCTATCGAACAGAAGATGGTAGACATCCTGACGACTAATGCCCCTTGTCATATTAAGAAGCTGGCCGCGGAACTGGACAAGTCGGCGGCTGGTATTGTCGATTTGGCTCAGAGCCTGCGGAATAAAGGAATCTTTGTTGTCAAAAACGAAGATACTTTTTACCTCGGCAACGCGGCGGTCAGTTTGCCGCCTGAGGCGATGGTCATCAAAGATTTTGAGGTCAAGGTCGGCCTTATTGCCGACTCGATGCTGGGCAGTAAATCTGAACAGCCGACCAATCTCTGCCGCGCTTTTAAGATCGCCGAACACAAGGGCGTGGATTTGATGATTCACGCCGGAGTTTCGGCTGGTAAACCGACGAATATTAAGAAAGATGAATTTCATAAGCCGACTATTGAAGAGCAGGTTGATTACATCGTCAGAAACTACCCCCGCTCCAAAAAGTTTAAGACTCGCTTGATCTCGGGATATCATGATATGCAGTGGCGCAAAGACGGTCGAAATATTTTGGCCGAAATCTGTATGCAGCGCGAAGATCTGATCTATCGCGGCGATTGGCAGTCTGACTTTCCGCTGCGGCGCGGTCCCGAAAAAGGCGATCGCTGGCCGTTGCTAAAGGTCGCTTATCACGGCGGAGATGATTCGCCTTATTCGAAATCTTATCCTGTTCAAGGCTTTGCCGATAACCTCGTCCAAGATGTGGAAGACCTTTATGCCGATGACCATCCCGAAATTGTCGCGGTCGCCGGACAAGGTACTTACTGCGATCTTTCGGGTGGCACTATTTCCCATCTGGTTTCTTTGCCCGGACTTCGCCTCATCTCGCCCTCGATGATGAGAAGGAAGCGCCGGTCTGTTGTGCCTACTGTGGGCCTCATCATTCTTACGATCAAGTTTGACAAAGAAGGTAACTTTGCTGTTCGGAAAGCGGTCTATCCGCTGTCATTAGTCAAGGATGATTATCGGGAAAAATATTCCGATAATAAATCCATTCTTGAAGATTTGGGCGTTGATGCTCGATTTGTTTTAAAATTGCTTGAAAAGTCCCCCAAGACTTTGGGTGAGCTCACGCAGGCTAGAGACAAAAGCGATGATTCTATTAAAGCCGCGATTGGCGAATTGAAGGGTCTCGGTTTTAATATTTCGGAACCGAACGATGAGGATAATCCGTCCAAAAACTATAAGCTTCATCGGGATTCGCGAATTCGTTTTAGCGCGCCTAAGGTTGATTTCAAGAAATATTTCCACACGACTATCTTGTGGGGCGGAGTCTCTGATACCCATATTGGGCATAATTCCGAGCTTCTGGAAATAACTCACGAAGCTTATGATATTTTCGCGGCGCGAAAAATCAGCACTGTTTTTCACTGCGGTGATATTACGAATGGTCCGCCGAAGCACGAGGAACACAATAAGGGAGAGGTGCGCGAAAGCCGTGCTACCCCGCTCACAAATGATGTGATTGCACTTTACCCGAGGCGAAAAGAGATTACGACTTTGATGATCAGCGGCGATCATGATCGCTGGTTCTTGGATAACAACGGTTACGATCTTTTGGATCCCGTGACGAAAGTGCGGTCAGATATTATCTATAAGGGTATCCAACAGGGTGACGACCAAGATGGACGCATCATTACTTTGCTTCGGCATTTTAACTGGGGCACTAATTATGCTAAGTCGTATAAGCCTCAGCAGGTCGCCGAGGGATTGCTTAAGGAAATTGGCAAAGAGATTCAAAAGTATCGTGGCAAGGTGTTGTCGCTACTTTCTGGCGGCGGGCATGTCTATTGCGCGATGCTTTATAAGGGTATTATTTTCATCCTGATGCCGTGTTTGCAGGGCAAAACCGGCTTCATCACCGGACTCGGTAAGCTTTCCGATGTCGGCTTCATCATCTACTCGATCACTCACGATGAGAGTGGTCAGCTCACGGAGTTCGAGGTCGAATATTTCGATCGTGGAGCCGAAGCGCTGGCTCTGATTCGCAAGAAAGTCGAGGTCCGCAAGAAAAATCTGGAGACGGCTCTCGAAAAACTCAAAAATAAATAAAAACAATCCCCAAGTCATACGACTTGGGGATTTACTTTTGTGGTGATTTTTATTAAAATAATAAGGAATATGCCCGCCGAAGGCGGACAAGCCCGGGTGGCGGAATGGCAGACGCACACGCCTCAAGAGCGTGCGGAGAAATCCATGGGAGTTCGACTCTCCCCTCGGGCACAAAATCAAACGGTCTCCGATAATTATCGGAGACCGTTCGCGGTTTCCTATGGGTGGCCCCTGCCTGCCGGCAGGCAGGCTTCGACTCGAGGACTCGCTCAGGGTATAATTAAAAAATGGCTCGAGTTATATCTGTTTGCAATATGAAGGGTGGGGTGGGGAAGACGACGACGGCCGTGAACCTCGCCGCTTATTTGGCACTCGAAAAACGAAAAGTGTTGCTCGTGGATTTTGATCCGCAAGCGAATGCCAGCTCCGGACTCGGGTTCGCGCGGATTGAGAATGTAAAGACTGTTTATGATGGTATACTAGGTCGGGCGACTCACAAGGATTTAATTCGCGAGACCGAAGTGCCTTATTTTGACTATTTGCCGTCGAGTCCAAATCTTGCCGGCGCGACCATTGAATTGCTCGATCAGCCCCAGCGGGAGTATTTTCTTAGTAACTTTTTGGAACCTATTAAAAGTATCTATGATTATATCTTGATTGATTTGCCGCCTAGCGTTAGTCTTTTGACCGTCAATGGCTTGGTGGCGTCGGATGAGGTTTTGATACCCGTGCAATGCGAATATTATGGTCTTGAGGGCCTGGGCCAGCTTCTTGAAACGATTGATCTTGTTAATAAAAATTTGGGCAAGCAAATCGGCATCGCCGGCGCGCTCATTACGATGTATGATACTCGCGAACATTTGTCGAGAGAGGTGTCGAAAGAGGTGAGGAGGCATTTTTCCGGCCATGTTTATGATGTAGAGATTCCGAGATCGATAGCGCTTGCAGAGGCGCCCAGTTTTGGGAAGTCGGTGGCTGTTTACGCGCCCGATTCGCCTGGCGCGCGCGCCTATGCTCGGTTGGCGAGGGAGGTTTTGGCGCAGGAGCGAACCAGGATAGAAAAAAAGAGGCCGAATTTGGCGCCAGAAATATCGGAAAAGATTTTTGCCTCGGTGCCGGAAGTGGTGCCGGTTTCTGCATCCACGAATGATTTGCCGAAAATACTTTTTGAGTATCAGGAAGAGTAGACTTGTAAAATGCGCGGTCGCGCATCAAGTATGGTAAGATTGCCGCGGCAGACCTCGCAATGACAGAGGACATAAGTTGCGCGCTCATTTGTTATAGTTATCATAATTTGTCATAGTAATTATATGTTAGGTCGAGGACTCGAATCTCTGATTCCGCCCAGCCATCATATTGATGAACCCGAAAAAGATGGGCAGAAGTTTTTGGTTCCTGAAAAGCCTATAGCTGGGCGAAATAAATCAGTCGAGGGGCCTATATTTCAGATTGAAGTTGATAAGATCGATCCAAATCCGTATCAGCCTCGTAAGATTTTTAACGATGAAGCTGTCAAGGAGTTGGCGGCTTCGATTTCCGAGTTCGGCATACTTCAGCCGCTTATAGTGACCAAGGTGGACAAGGCGACTGACTCCGGGCGCGAGGTGCGTTATCAGCTGATAGCCGGCGAACGCCGTCTCCGAGCTTCGAAGCTGGCGGGTCTTGAGAGGGTGCCGGTTATCATCAAGTCTTTGCCGGATGAAAGAGAGAAGCTCGAATTGGCAATACTCGAAAATCTTCAGCGGGCTGATTTGAGCCCCATAGAAACAGCGCGCGCCTATACCAAACTTCAGGATCAGTTTGGCTTGACGCAAAGAGAGGTGGCGGTGAGGCTCGGCAAAAGCCGGGAGGTGGTCGCGAATACCATCCGTCTTTTAAGTCTGCCGACTTATATCCAAGACGCCATTTCTAGGAATGATATCAGCGAGAGTCAAGGACGGCTGTTGCTCGTCGTGTCTGATCAGCGGGAACAACAACAGCTTTTTAACGATATTATAAATAATAATTTGAGCGTTCGGGAACTCAAGAGCCGAATAACCGGCCGTGGCGGTTTGTCGCGTGGCGTGAGATCTTCGGTTGCCGCTTATGATCCCGAATTTTCTTTGATAGGCGAGCGGCTCGAAGAGCATCTGGGCGCTAAAGTTAATTTGCAAAGAAAGGGCAAGGGTGGAAAAATGACCATAGATTTTTATTCAGCTGATGAGTTGCAAGCTATAGTTGATAAATTATTTACGGCTCAAGCAGCGGAACAAAATGATGGCGTGGACGGAGGGGGGTATCCGCCGACGGAAGAGTTCCATGTTTAATTTGGCGTCAACGCTATAAAAATCTATAACCCACTTCTTTAACTTCTTTGAGTTTTTTAAATTTTTCGAGTAGTTTTTCGGTTTTGTCTTTGGAGGTCATTGGCAACTGAATTTTTATGATTTGTAACTTAGCGCTGGCTTCGGTCGGTGTATTTATATGCTCGATATGCAGATGAGATCTGGTGATGAGGCCCGATATTTCGTTGATGAGGCCCGGGCGCGCGGCGAGCGTTATTTTTATTTCAGTTTTTGTCGGTATAATACTTGCCAGTGAGCTGTCTTTTTGCCGCAGAGCTGAACGAATATGATTTTTGGCTGTGCTGGTTTTCACGAATCCTAACCAGGATTCGGAGGGCAGCTTGTTTTTTTGCGTGATAATCTCGATGATGTCGCCTGATTTGAGCTCGCCGCTCAATGAGACGATTTTGCCATTGAGGCGCGCGCCTACGGCCGAGTTGCCGATTTGGCTATGGATTGCGTAGGCAAAATCGATCGGTGTCGCGCCGGAAGGAAGGTCGATGACTTCGCCGTGAGGGGTGATAGCGAGGATCCGATCCTGAAAAAAATCGATTTTCAACGATTGCATAAATTCTTCCGGATCGGTGAATGCTTTTTGCCATTCGTGGAGCTGTTTTACCCAGCCGAGTTCTTTTTTGTCCGCCATTGAAGCATTTCTCTTGGCGTAGTTATTACTGCCTTTATGTTCCTGATAGGCCCAGTGAGCGGCGATGCCAAATTCCGCTTGTTCGTGCATCTCGGGCGTTCTGATTTGAACCTCGGTTATTTTATTGTCCGGTCCAAAGACGGTGGTATGGAGAGATTTATAGCCGTTGGGTTTGGGGAGCGCGATATAGTCTTTGAAAAGTTTTGGCAGTGGCGGATAGGATTTGTGGATGACTCCGAGCGCCGCGTAACAGTCCGCGATGGTCGGTACGATGATGCGCGTTGCCATCAAGTCATAGACCTGATCGAAGTTCATATCGTATTTTAAAAGTTTTTTGTAGAGGCTGGTGTAGCGTTTGGCGCGCGAATCAATTTTCACGACTTCGATCTCGTTATTTTTAAGTTCGTTTTCGATAATCGGTATGATTTTTTTAGCATAATGTTCGCGAGCTTCATATTTTTCCTTCATTTGCTCCATCAACCATTTGTATTCTTGCGGGTAAATATACGGAAAACTAAGGTCTTCGAGTTCTCCGCTAAGGCGATGCATGCCGAGTCGGTAAGCGAGTGGCGCGTAGATTTCCATAGTTTCCAGCGCGATTCTTTTTTGTTTTTGCGGGGGCAGGGCCGAAAGCGTTGTCATGTTGTGCTGGCGATCCCCAAGTTTTATGAGGACAACCCGGATGTCCTGGCTGAGAGCCAGGATAAATTTACGCATATTTTCGACGCGCGATTCGATGCCGCGATATTTGATGTGGCCTATCTTTGAAACGCCGTCCACTAGAAACGAGATTTCCTCTCCGAACTCGCGTTTTAAATCTGCAAGCGTTACGGCGGTGTCCTCGGTGGTGTCGTGGAGTAGGGCGGCGGCGATAGTTGTCTCATCCAATCCCCACTCGGCCACATTTTTGGCAGCCGCGATTAAATGGTTGAAATATGGTTCACCATTTTTGCGTTTTTGAACGGCGTGAGCCGCGCGCGCGAAGTCATAGGCGTGTTTTATTAATTCGCTAGATTTGAGCAACTGATCGAATTTAGCAAAAGAGTTGGGCATACATAATATAACTGCGATTTAATCAAAAATACCCCTATATCAAATACCCCTCTGTGATCGTAGAGGGGGGGGCGGGGTTATTCTTTTTCCGGTTCGGAATCAGTCTCCGTTTCTTTTTGGGCGGATTTTTCGCCCGGAGGTTTGGTTGGGTCTTCCCATGTGGCGTATTTGCATTTTGGGTAAGTTGCGCAACCCCAAAATATCTTGCCGCGCGCTCGTCCTTTGGAGACTCGCCTTTCTACGATATCCGCTACTTTGCAATCGGGGCATTTAAGGCCGGTGGATTTTGGCGCTTCTTTTTCCAGCTTTTTAGTATTTCGGCATTCGGGGAATCCTTCACAGGCCAGGAATTTGCCAAATCGGCCGAATTTGATGACCATATGCTTGCCGCATTTTTCACAGACCTGATCGGTGACTTCAGTGACGACGGTTTTTTTGACTTCTTCATATTTTTCGGCCAGTTTTTTGGCGAACGGTTGATAGAAGCCGCCGATGACATCGCGCCAAAGTTCCTTGCCCTCGGCTATTTCGTCGAGTGTTTTTTCCATTTCGGCCGTAAACTGAATCTCGACTATTTCCGGAAAATTTTCCACCAGAACTTTGTTGACCATTTCGCCGATCTCGGTTGGGTGAAATCTACCGGCTTCTTTTTTCACATAGTTTCTTATCTGAATGGTTGAAATAGTGGGCGCGTAAGTAGATGGCCGGCCGATACCGTTGGCCTCCAGTGTCTTGATTAGGCTGGCTTCGCCGTATCTTGCCGGCGGTTCCGTGAAGTGTTGAAGTGGACGAATGGTGTCGAGTGCTAGATCTTCCCCGGATTCGATTTCCGGCAGTTCTTTGGACTCAAATTTTTGCGGCCAAACTTTTAAATAACCATCGAAATGCAAGATGGTGCCGGTGGTTTTAAGGCCGTAGTTTTTCGATCTTACGCCTTGCGGGCAATTGGCCGTGATTTCGATGGAGGTGGTGTCCAAAATGGCCTGTGGCATCTGCGAAGCTAAAAATCTTTGCCAAATGAGTTTGTATAACTTTTTTTCCGGAATGCCTTCGAGAGAGGTGCCGTCCGGATCAACGATGACATTGGTGGGACGGATGGCTTCGTGGGCTTCTTGCGCCGATTTGGAGGTCGTTTTGTATTGGCGAGGAGCCTCGGCGGCATACTCGGAGCCGAAGTTTTTTGTCAAATAATCTTTGGCTTTCGCGAGCGATTCAGCCGAAAGATTTACGGAGTCCGTGCGCATGTAGGTAATAAGTCCGTTTTCATAGAGCTGTTGGGCGAGAAACATTGTTTTTTTCGATGAGAAGCCGAGTCTCTTGGCCGCTTCCTGCTGGAGGGTGCTGGTGGTAAATGGCGGGGGCGGATTTTTCCTAGTAGTTTTTTTGTCAATGCTTGCAATGGCAAATTCTCCTTTTTCCAGGTCGGCGGTTATGGCTTTTGCATCACCCTCATTTGTGATGGAAAGTTTCTCAAGCGAGGCATCGCCGATGCGCGCCAAGAGCGCCTCGATCGCGCCGGTTTTGGTTTTTAAGTCAGCGTGTATTGTCCAGTATTCCTCCGGTTTGAATTTTCTAATTTCTTCTTCTCTCTCAACTATGATCCGGACGACGACCGATTGGACGCGGCCGGCGGATAAGCCTTTCGCTACTTTCTTCCAAAGAAAAGGCGAGAGTTTGTAGCCGACGAGTCGGTCGAGGACTCGGCGCGCCTGTTGAGCATCGACGAGGCGGCCATCTATTTCACGGGGATGCTGAAGCGCGTCTTTGATGGCTTGCTCGGTAATTTCGTGGAAAACAATGCGCTCAGTTTTGTCTTTGAGCTTGAGCGCTTCTTTGAGGTGCCAGGCTATGGCCTCGCCCTCGCGGTCTTCATCAGTCGCGAGTATCACGCTGTCGCTTTTGGCCGCCGCTTCTTTTAATTTTTTTAAATTTTCTCGATTTTTGATCGGGACGACATATTGCGGTTCGTAGTTGTTTTCGACATCGATACCTAGTTTGCTTCTGGGGAGATCTCGAATGTGCCCATATGAGGATAGGATGTTGTATTGCTTGCCGAGAAATTTTGAAATTGTTTTGGCCTTGGTGGGGCTTTCTACTATGACGAGTTTCATATTTTAAAAACTATTACGGTACCCATGACTATGACAAATGAATTAATTTAAAAATAATTCTTTTGTCATCGTTATGGTCGTTGTTATTGTAATTCATATCTGCCGGAGCTTTCTTTTATTATATCTTTTATAATGAGACGCGTAAGTGTCTGCTGTGCATTAGCTGGTTCTACTTTAGCAAGTTCAATAATTTTGTCAACTGTTAGAGCTTCACCGGCATTTTTGAGGATATTTAAAATTTGTGTTTCTAGATCGTTTAAACCAATCGGAGTTTTTTTTGAGACAAGCGTTAACTCCCCGAGATTCAAGGCCTCCAATATATCGGCGGTTTCCGTGATGAGTGCCGCGCCGGATTTTAATAAGGAATAGTTGCCCTTGTAGTTGGGGTGATTGAGCGGGCCGGGGATGGCGCCGACATCCCGATTTTGTTCGACGGCGTAACGGGCGGTTGCGAGTGCGCCGGATTGTTCCGGCGCTTCTATTATAATACTGATTTTTGTGAGGCCACTTATGATACGGTTGCGCTCTAAAAATCGATAAGGGAGCGCAGGCGATCCGGGCGGATATTCGGAGATAACGGCTCCGCCGGCCTTGATGATGCTATCGGCTAAGGATTGATTTTGAGCCGGGTAAACTATATCGGCGCCACAGGCCAGCACGGCGAATGTTGGACTGCCTCCCGCGAGCGCTCCGCGATGCGCGGCGGTATCGATGCCGAGCGCGAGGCCGCTTACAACCGTTATGTTTACTCCCGATAATTCTTTGGCGAATTTTTCCGCGGCGGATAGGCCGGCATTGGTGGCATTTCTGGTGCCAACTATCGCGACCGAGGGCTGTTCCAAACTTTGGAGCGCGCCGCGGAAATATAGGCCCCAGGGACAGGAATAGATTTCTTTGAGAAGCGCCGGGAAATTCGCGTCATCTTTTAAAATTAGATCTACGCCCTGGACGCGCATTTTTTCCCATTCAATCTCGGGATCGATTAGGCGAAAATCTCGGCGCGTGTTTTGCCAGGCTGATTCCCAAGAGCCATATTTGGTTGCGAGCGCCCCCAATTTTTTATGATCCGAGTTTAGGGCGCGGGCGAGCGCGTTATAACTTTTTTTTCTTCTGGTCTGGACATGATATAATTTTATTATGGTTATTATTGGTAAATGGAGCGATTATGGAAAGAGGGTAGCTCTGGAGCTGGGTCTGATTTTTATTATAGCTGCGGTTTCCGGATCATTGCTTCTTTGGATGGCGGGTGATATCAGATCTAAGGCGTTCGCGATACGAGAGCAAAAGCGGCAGTTGACAGTTAGATCTCTTTCTTTGCAATCCTTGGCGGATTTGAAGTCCGATGCCGAGCGAGCGCGGACTTTCTCCAGCTTACTCGAAAACATCCTGCCGCTCAAGGACCAGCTCATAAATTTTCCAAAAGATATGGAAGATATAGCCGGCAGATATGGGGTTGACTTCGGTTCGACATTCGGTGAAGAGCGCGCGGCTTCCGGCGTGGAGCCCGGTTTTATAGCCTTTACTTTTAACATTGGCGGCGCCTATGACCGGATAGTCGCATTCATCAACGAGGCAGAGCGGAGTCGCTATATAATAGAATGGATGGCTTTTGATTTGTCGGAGCGTTCCGGCAGTTATCGCGGTACTGTTTCGGGCAAGGTATTTTCACGAACCTGATATGGATATTTTCGAAGATAAAAAAGAAGCTATGTTTTTCGCGATCGCCGCCATGCTTCTAGTTGGGGCCATTAGCATTGCTTTTTTTGCCTTGAATTTTTTGGGTAAGAACTTAAACAGCGCGCTTAATCCGAGCTTGATAAAAACACCGGAAGCTGTTAAATTTAATCTTAACTTGATGGAGCGATTGCGCCCGTAGCTCAGTGGTAGAGCGCGTCACTGATAATGACGAGGTCCCAAGTTCGATCCTTGGTGGGCGCACCATGGGCGCGTTTAGCTCAGTGGTAGAGCGTCACATTGACATTGTGAAGGTCGCTGGTTCGATCCCAGCAACGCGCACAAGTTTGGTATAATTATTGAAACTTTATAAAGTAAATTACTTCGTTTAAGATTTTTTACGGAATTAGGATAAGTAAAAAATTATAAGACGCAAGTTATGTGCTGGATGAAAAAAATTGATACATTATTAATCGGCGGTATTGTTGTGGCGGTGTTGTTCGGCGTAGTGGGGGTTTTGCCGTCGTTTGGCGCGAGCGAGGTGCCGAGCAGAAAGATTGTTGTTTTTCGCGATGGCGCAGTGAATGAATCGGCGAGGGAGGCTTTGGTTAAGAAATTTGGCGGAGTTAAGATTAAAAATCTTAACTCTATAAATGGAAAAGTAGTTCTTTTGGCGCCACGAGCGGAGGCGGCCCTGAAAGCTGATCCGCGAGTTTTGCGTGTGGATGATGATGTGATCGTCGAGGCATTAGGTAAAACAGTTCAGGTGGCGGCGGGGCAAACTTTGCCGTGGGGTATTGATCGCGTGGACGCGGATTTGGTTTGGGGGACGACCGTGGGAGACGCTGTCAAAGTCGGAGTGATTGATACGGGCATTGAGCTTTCCCATCCCGATTTGGCAGCAAACATTAAAGGCGGTTATAACGCCATTAATTCGACCAGGAGCGCTAATGATGATAATGGTCATGGCACGCATGTGGCGGGCATTATCGCGGCGGCCAATAACTCCATCGGCGTAGTGGGTGTGGGGCCGGCGATTGATCTTTACGCGATTAAGGTTTTGAGTCGCACCGGTTCTGGTTATCTATCGGATGTGATTGAGGGACTTAACTGGGCGGTTGTGAATGGTTTGCAGATCGTAAATATGAGTTTGGGCAGTTCCTCTAATGTGCAATCTTTTGCTGACGCGGTTGTGGCCGCAAAGGCGGCTGGACTCGTGATGGTCGCGGCGGCGGGCAATTCCGGCGCGGCGGTATCTTATCCGGCGGCCTATCCGGAGGTTATTGCGGTTTCTGCCACGGATAGCAATAACATGATTGCGAGTTTCTCATCGCGCGGACCGGAAGTGGATATTGCGGCGCCGGGTGTGAGTATCTATTCCACTTATAAAGGCAAGATATATAAAACCTTGAGCGGGACATCAATGGCTTCTCCGCATGTGGCGGGAGCGGCGGCTTTGCTAATGTCCGTGCCCGCGAAGTGTGATGCGGATTTGAGTGGCGCGTGTAGTCCTGATGAAGTCCAATCTCGACTAGAGAATACTGCGACTGATTTTGGAGCGCTCGGCAAAGATTTTCTTTACGGCGCGGGACTTTTAAATGTCTGGGCCTCACTTCAATAGTTTTCAAAAACCCGCTGACCTTAAGGCGGGTTTTGTATTTATGATTGAGTCGAGCGTAATTTATGAATCCTCGGACTTTGCTGTGATAAATAAACCCGCTGGATTACTAGTGCATCATATGCATTTTTGGACTCAAGGCGAGCGACGGCACTCGCGCGAATTTGAGCCGGCTTTGACCGACTGGTTGTTGGAAAAATATCCGGAAACTGCCTCGGTGGGGGATGTGCCGGAATCTCGGCCCGGGATTGTGCATCGCCTTGACCGCGATACTTCCGGAGCGATGATCGTGGCGCGGACACAAGAGTCTTTTTTATATTTTAAAAAATTATTTAAAGAACAGAGGGTTAAGAAAATATATTTGGCTCTTGTATGGGGGGAAGTCTCGCCTCCGAGCGGTGTTATCGATAAGCCGATTGGCATTGCCGGTAAGTCTTTAAAACGAAGCGTGGGCGGCGTTGATTTAAAAAAGTCGGCGCCAGCGGTGACGGAGTATAGAGTTTTGAAAACCATAGGTAATCCTTCGACAAGCCTGCCTGCCGGTAGGCAAGGCTCAGGAAGTAATATTTTTAGTTTATTGGAGGTTTCCCCGCGGACTGGCCGCACGCATCAGATACGGGTGCATTTGTCGTCGATCGGTCATCCTGTCGTCGGCGATAAATTATACGGAGTAATCGCTAATATCGCTAATTTGCCGAAGCAAAATAATGCGAATATTGGCAGACAGATGTTGCACGCCGTCTCGCTCGAATTTGACTCGCCTAGCGGTCCGCACCTGAAAATCGAGGCACCCTTGCCGGAAGATATGACTAAATTTGATTTTAAATAATATTGGTTGTATATTTTAGATGCGTGATAATTTAAGAAGTTCTTTTTGGGATGCTTGAGATGATGGGCATAGCTCTTGTTATTGGCATACTACTGTGTGTCATCGGCGGCATTTTTTTATACATGGCTTATGATGCGCAAGATTGTAGGATTGATATGGGTGTGATCTCTTTTCTTTGTGGCGGCTTGGGACTAATTTTGGTACTGTGCGGTTTGATATTAGCTGGACCGCCCCTATACTCATTTGTTTCTAAAATCAATATTACTTATCAAGCCAAGTAAAACATCCCTATTTCTTATGGGGATTTTTTTATTTTAATTTTTCTAGAGTTAAATCCAGCATAATTCTGCTTTCTGGATTTTCTGTTTCGTAAATAAAAGAGGGTTTGTTATTTTCTTGCCAGATGTAGCCTGTGGGCGCGAATATCGTATAGCTAAAATTCGGCCGGACTCCTGACTGGCGTTCGTAGACAAATTTGTAATTAGTGCCGGATGTGACGTTGATCATTTCCGGATTTTCATATTCGAGAATGAGTTTTTTATTTTCGCCGGCGGCGGTGGTGAGCCAATTTGCGAAAGTAGTTTTGCCAAATTGATTAGAACGAGTGACTTTGAATTCTGGTAGCCATTCGGAGGTTTTTTCTATGGCTTCGATATCGGGATCTCGTAAATATGACGGTTTGTGGACTGGGGCGCTCGGAGTTTTCTTGTCGTGTCCACTGACGCCGAGAAGACGGGCACCCTCGAGTGTCAGAATTTGAAAATAATCTTTATTGGGAGTCCGATACCACCATTCTTTTTTATCTTTGCCGGTATGTTCTCGTTCGAGGGTGAGTTTGTTGGAGATCTTGCCACGGGAGTCAATCGAGCTTTCGAGGACGACGGACTCTTTGATGAGAGCATCGGTTTTTCCGCCGGCGATGTTGCTATGCACGATGGCCAGATAATCATCACTGTTTTTTCCTTCGGGCGAAAATATTTCTCCGCCTAATCTTTCGTTTTGTAAGTAACCTTCTAAGGTTCGGTCTTCGGTATAAGCTAAAATGTCTTTGGATTTTATCCGTTGTGTCAAACGAGCCGCGAGCGCGCGCTTATGCTCCGATGAGAGATTGGTCAATTTTTCAAGTATCAAGGGAGTGAGAGTTTTGAGTATCCGTTTTGGTTCGCCTTTGGTCTTGTCTTCGCCGGACTCGACTTCTTTCTGGACTACTTCCAAGAAATTATCTTTCGTGACCGTTAGATTGTATTCCGGAAGCGGTATTTCGCCCAAAATTTCCAGTAAATCTTCTACGAGATGGACATTGATGGCGAGCGCGGCGCTAAAGCGGATATTTTTTTCGCTATAAATTTTGGATTTGTTGAGCATCGATAAAACTTTTTCGGCCGAGGTTGGAAAATCAAAAAACCAATTGGCATCGCGCGCTTCCCAAGTATCGGTGATGCTTTGGAGCGGATGAGGCGGGATTATTTTTTCTTCTACCCAGCCGTCGGGATCATAGATGTCGCGGACATCTATACTAGTGATACTGCCGTTTTCAAGCGCGATGTCTCCGTAGCTGCCGATAAAGCCGCCAGCCGGTCTGATTTCCGAAGGGTTTTGAAAAAGAACGGCGATATGTAAACTGCGCTCCGAATCCAGCATATTTAGGAGGCTGTCTAGCAGAGCTTCGCCACGGTAAAGTCTGACGGTGAGCTCCAGATAATTTTCTGGTAGGGGGATTTTTAGGGCGGTGGCGTGGCTTTTAAGAGAACCGCTTAGGCCTATGACGGCCTTGAGGTCGTCTTTCAAGTCTCGGAGAGTTTTAAGTAATTTTTCGCCTTCTTTGTTAAACGCCATACGAAAAGCATTGTTAGCGAGATCATCCGCTTTGTCCGTTAGAGACACCACCCGACCGGAGAAGGCGATGAGGTCGGTAAGCGTCGCCGGAATTTCTTTGGCAAGAGGCGTGAGGATTTCTCCGAAGGAAAGGATCTTGGAGAAACCGATCTTATCCAGCTCATTTTTAATTTTTTTGATTTCTTGATTGATAAACCCGAAAGCGGTTTTGGCTTTGCTGGTATCTAGGGCTTCGAGCGCGGAGGCGCCCTCGCCGGCTTTTTCGTAAATGAATTTTCCGGAGGCGATAGTTTTGTTTTTTAAGTCGGCGATTTTCGCGCCAAAAGCTATCGCGAAAACTATGAGAAGCGTTATAACGGCGGCGAGAATCGGATTTTTATGGCCGGCCGGTTTTTGACCGGGCATTGATTTTTTCGGAGAGTCCGATGGTTTTTTGAGACCGGCCTGGCGTGGATGCAGGATATCGCGAATTTTATTTTCTGGCTCCATATTTTTCTAATATTTTTAGAGTTTTTTGGGTCGAATCGGCCCATGAAAATCTGGTGGCATTTGCCAATCCCTTATCAATAAAAAATTTTCTTGCGAGCATATTTTCGAGTAATTTGTCGATGGCGAGGGCGAGATCTTCGACGCGCCAAGGGTCTATGAGGGGAGCGGAGTCGGCTAAAACTTCGGGGATAGAAGTGCGGAACGCCGCGACAACCGGAGCGCCGCATTTTTGAGCTTCGAGCGGCGGAAAGCCGAATCCTTCGAAAAATGAAGGATAAACGAAGCACCTACATTTATTATATAAGAAAACGCGTTCGGCGGGCGCGATGGGGCCGAGAAAGATTATGTGATTTTTGGCTGGCGATCTAGCGGCTTCTTTTAAAGTACTTTGGTATAGCCAGCCGGGCGCGCCGGCGATAACCAGGCGGAGATCGTGGTGAGCGGATGCCTGTTTCAAGATATTAAAAGCGCGGATCAGAGCGGGGATGTTTTTGCGCGGTTCGATGGTGCCGAGGTAGAGGATGAAGGGAAAATTTAATTGTCGGTTTTTTATAAAATCCGCCATCGCGGGATTATCTGGTGGCAGGACACGAAATTCGTCGCCGATGCCGGAATAGATCACCGAGATTTTTTCTTCGGGAATTTTTAAAAAATTTACGATGTCCGACTTCGTAAATTCGGAGACGGCGATGATATGGGCCGATTTTTTTGCTTGAGTTTTATATGATTGAAGATTATGCCAGAAGCGCTGTTTTGCGGAAAAAAAATTCTTATGATGCAGAAAAGAAAGATCGTGAAAAGTCATAATATGCGGCGCGGAAGTCTTTATAAAATTAAAATGCGGACTGAAAAATACATCGCTTCTTAGATTGGGCCAGCCGAATAAATGCATCGAGGCTTCCACGAGCCTGTTGGGGATGCTCCAATTTATGACGCGAACATTGGGTTGAGAAAAGCTTTCTGGCAACGGCGCCATGGCGCGTCCATTATAAAATAAGTCGAATTGATGGGGCGCGCCGATGAGGCGGCTAACGAGTTCTCCGGTGTACTCCTCTATGCCGGAGCGTGTGCCGCGGCCTAGGAGACGGATGTCGATGCCGATGTTCATATAAATTAACTATGAGCTATGACGAGAACGATGACAATCACGGGCCGTGTCAAATGATTTAACTATGACACCGAAACGGTATCGGTTGAATGATGTATTTTGACACCGTAGGGCACCGATGATTTTCTAATTTTCGGGCTTGCTTCGACGGGCAAGCCATTTTTCTTTTGGT
>Ga0209726_10004638_pt1 | contig 17363 bp, 12 predicted proteins | sample Subgrocontami54m_FD_187453 | JGI IMG/M metagenome (GOLD analysis project Ga0209726, IMG submission 187453) | Subsurface groundwater microbial communities from S. Glens Falls, New York, USA - GMW46 contaminated, 5.4 m (SPAdes) (version 3) | ecosystem: Environmental > Aquatic > Deep subsurface >... | reverse complement strand
CGCTCCTCACCGGCCAACCCGACGAGTTCGACCGCCGCATCGAGGTGCTGAAGGCGCCCCGCTACGGCATCGTCGGCTCCACCCGCGACATCGAGGCACGTGTGGTCGAGACCGGCCGCCGCGGCCGGGCCGGCGACCGGGTGACGCTGAAAGTCCGCCGCGAGGGCAAGCCCGACGAGACGCGCTCCACGCAGATCGGCCGCTCCGTGCAGATCCAGATGCCCTTCCCGCATGCCGGCCAGAACATCGTCGAGATCGAGCTCGAGACCGCGCCGGGCGAGCTCACCCCCGCCAACAACCGCGTGGTGGTGGTGGCGGAGGGCGTGCGCGAGAACCTGCGCGTGCTGCTGGTTTCCGGCGAGCCGCACGCCGGCGAGCGCGTGTGGCGCAACCTCCTGAAGTCGGACGCCGCCGTCGACCTCGTGCATTTCACCATTCTGCGCCCGCCGCAGAAGCAGGACGGCACGCCGATCCACCAGCTCTCGCTGATCGCCTTCCCGACGCGCGAGCTGTTCTCAGAGAAGATCAAGGACTTCGATCTCATCATCTTCGACCGCTACCAGCACCGCGACATCCTGCAGCTGCTCTACTACGAGAACATCGCCCGCTACGTTGAGCAGGGCGGGGCCCTGCTCGTTGCCGCCGGCGACGACTACGCCGGGCAAATGAGCCTGTCGCGCACGCCGCTTGCCGTGGTGCTGCCCGCCACGCCGACGGGCCGCGTGCTCGAGCAGTCCTTCAAGGCCAGGCTGTCGCCCGATGGCATCAAGCATCCGGTGACGCGCGGGCTGCCGGGCTGGGAAGGCAAGGAGCCCGGCAACGAGCCGACCTGGGGCCGCTGGTACCGCCAGGTCGATGTATCGCCCGGCCGCGGCCGCGTGGTCATGAACGGGGCGGAGAACCGCCCGTTGCTGGTGCTCGACCGCAAGGGCACGGGACGCGTCGCCCTCCTGCTCTCCGATCACGCCTGGCTGTGGGCGCGCGGCTACGACGGCGGCGGCCCGCACACCGATCTGCTGCGCCGCCTCGCCCACTGGCTGATGAAGGAGCCGGACCTCGAGGAGGAGCGGCTGCTTGCCTCGGCCAAGGGGCTCAAGCTCACCATCGAGCGCCGCTCGATGGAGGAGAGCGTGCCGCCGGTGCAAGTCTCCGCGCCCGGTGGCGAGAACAGCGAGGTGACGCTGGAGAAGGGCAGCCCCGGGTCCTGGCGCGCCACCGTCGACGTCAAGGTGCCCGGCCTCTACAAGCTGCAGACGCAGTCGCCGACGGGCGCGCTGCACGCGGTGGCCCACGCCGGCATCGAGGACGCGCGCGAGATGAGCGAGGTGACGGCGACGGAAGAGAAGATGAAGCCGCTCGTGGAGGCGACCGGCGGCGGCACCTTCTGGACGCGCGGCGCGGGCCTGCTGTCGAGCGTCAGCTCATCGGGCGTCGACCTGCCGCGCATCTCCATGCTGGCGAATGCCCGCGTGCTGGCGGGCTCGGGCTGGATGGGCCTCAAGGACCGCGAGGCCTACGTCACCCGCGGCGTCAAGCTGATCCCGATGTTCACGGGTCTGCTGGCGCTGGCTGCGTTGCTGGCCCTGCTGGCGCTGACCTGGTGGCGCGAGGGACGCTGATCCCCCGCGTTGATAGGGGTCGGGCAGGCAAAGTCGAGTTCCGGTCAAACGGCTCCACGCAGCCTCGGGTCGAGCAGATCCCGGATGCCATCGCCGAGCAGATTGAACGCGAGCACGGTGATCGTAATGGCAAGTCCCGGAAACAGCACCAGCCACCAGGGCGGCACGAGGCCGGAGTTCAGGGCATCCGAGAGCATATTGCCCCAGGTCGGCGTCGGCGGCGGGATGCCCACGCCGAGGAAGCCGAGCGACGCCTCGATGATGATAGCAACGCCGAGATGGGTGGTCGCCAGGATCAGGTAGGGCGCGATGCATTGCGGGAGGATGTGCCGGAACATCAGGCGCATGTTGGAGGCCCCGAGCCCACGCGCCGCCTCGACGAACGGCATCTCCTTGAGCGAAAGCACAACCGCGCGGATGACGCGCCCGCCGAAGGGGATGCGGGTGATGGCAATGGCGACGATGACCGTGCCGGTGCCGGCGCCGAGCGCCATGGCGATGGCCATGGCGAGCACGAGATCCGGAAATGACTGCATGAACTCGATGGCGCGCTGGCTGGCGATGTCGAAGCGGCCGCCGAAGAAGCCGCAGGCAAGACCCCACAAGGCGCCGGACGTCGTGCCGAGCAGAACGGCGAAGAAGGCGACGGTGAGGGAGGTGCGGCTTCCCCAGACGACGCGGCTCAGCGTGTCGCGCCCGATCTGGTCGGTGCCGAAATAGTTTTGCGCGCTCGGCGGCTTCGTCATGACCCGGAAATTCGATTTGAGTGGGTCGTAGGGCGCCAAAAGGGGAGCGGCGATGGCCATGCCGACGACGGCGAGCGCAACAAGCCCCCAGAAAGCCGACATCGGCGAGCGCCAGGCGAATGCGCGCAGCGATAGTCCCGCACGCCTCTGACCCGAGGCCTCCGGTGGAGAGGTGGGCGAGCGCGGCAGCGGCGGACTGACGCGCACGTCGGGGGCGGTGGTGGTCATCGCAGACGTATCCTCGGGTCCAGCCAGGCGATGATGATGTCGACCAGAATGTTGAGCAGGACGAATACGACGGCGTACAGGAACACGAGGTTCTGCATCACGAACACGTCTCGCTCATTGACGGCAGTGAACATGGCATTGCCGAGCCCTGGCGTGCCGAATGCCCGCTCGACGGGGATCGACCCGGCCAAGACGAATCCGAGGAGGACGCCCGACAGCGTGATGACGGGCAGCAGCGCATTCGGCAGAGCGTGGAACGCGATCACGACCCGGTTGCTGAGCCCCTTGGCCCGCGCGGTGCGCACGTAGTCCTCCCGCACCACCTCGAGCAGGCTCGACCGCGCCATGCGCGCGATATAGGCCGCCTGACCGAGGCCGAGCACGATCGCGGGTCCGAGGACCATCTGCAGGGTGGTCCACGGGTCGGTGAAAAGCGAGGCCCCGGTCAGCGGCGTGTGATAGCCGAACGCGAACAGAAGCGTGAGCACGATGAGCATGCCGAGCCAGAAGCCCGGGACCGCAAGGAACAGGATGCTCATAGAGCGAGCGAGGTTGTCTGCGAGGCTGTTGGGACGCAGGGCGCTCACGATGGCGACGGGAATGCCGACGAGCCACGACAGCGCCACCGAGAGCGCGGCAATCTGCGCCGTCAGCGGCCCGCGCCTCAGGATCATCTCGGCCACGCTCTCTGAGCGGAAGAAAGAACGGCCGAAATCGCCGCGCGCGATGTCCTTCATCCAGTTCAGATATTGAAACCACAGCGGGTCGCTGAGGCCGAGCTCGGCCATGTAGTGCGCGCGCTCCGCGTCGCTGAGCTTGGTGAAGCCGTCGGGCCCAAAGAGGGCGACGAGAGGGTCGCCGGGCAGGATGCGCATCACCACAAACACGACGATCGAGACGCCGACGACAGTCAGCGCACCAAAGACCAGACGACGCAAGATGTAGCTGAACATTGGGGCCGCAGATCACCAGGCTGGTTCGCTGGCCAGTCGAGCCGCGGACGTGTACGGACGCGATCTCGTCGCTTCCCTGTCGCACACAGCGGCCGCCGGCTTCGCCATATCGACTACATCGCCCCACCAGTTTCGCGCATCAGGATGCGCGCGCTCGCGCCCACCATCTGCGCATGATGCGCGATCGCTGCGTCCGAGAGGTCGGCGAGAGGTTGCTCCTCTGCAAGGAAATGACCGAATGCGTCGGAGCCGCGCACCAGCATGGCGCTGTCTGTCATGCCGGCGGTCTGGCGCACGTAGGTGGGAACGTAGCGAATCGCAAGTCCGATCCTGCGCGTGTCGGAGGGGTTCGGCTCCGAGCCGTGGATCAGCTTGACATGGTGGAGGGACATCTCGCCCGGCTCGAGCTCCAGCGTAACGGCCTTCGCCGCGTCGACTTCGACGCTGATCTCCTGCCCGCGGCTCAGCAGGTTGTCGGCGGCGAAGGTGTCCTTGTGCGGGACGATTGCCGTTGTGTGCGTGCCCGGTATGACGCGCATGGCGCCGTTCCGCGACGTGCTCGCGCTGAGCGCAATCCATGCCGTCACGATGTCCGCGGGCTCGAGGCCCCAGTAGGTCAAGTCCTGGTGCCAGGAGACAAAGCTCCTGTTGCGCGGCTCCTTGATGAAAAAGCTCGTGCCCCACACGAGGATGTCGGGACCGACGAGGTTCTCCACGGCATCGAGCACGCGGGGGTGCCGCACGATCTCGTCGACCCACGTCAGCAACAGATGGCTCTTCGAGCGCAGGCTGCCCGCCGGCAGACGGCCCGTGGCCTCGATCGCCTCGAGCTTGCGTCGATAGCCGTCGGCTTGCGTGGGCGACAGGACGCGAACCGGCGAGAAATAGCCGTCCCTTTGGTACTGCCGGATCGCTCCCTGCGAAATTCCCGTCATCGGTGACCTAGCTTCATCTGACGAGAGGCGCGCGCGGTCGACGCTTGGCACGTGGTCCGCGCGAGCTTTCCCGGTCTGGCTACCCGCCATCACGCCTTGTCGAGCCACATCGTATCCATGCGTACGACATCGTAGATGCCGAAATAGTCTTTCGGATTGTGACCTTTGACGAAGTTGTACCAGACGTCGTTGATCTTCTCCCAGCAGATCGGGAACACGGGCACCTCCCGCTCCATGATCACCTCCGCCTTGCGGACGAGGGCGAGGCGCTTGGCCGGATCCACCTCGCTATCGATCTGCGGCAGCAGCGCGTTGAACTCCGCGTTGTCCCAGCCCGAGTAGTTCTGCGGACCATCCTTCTTGTACCAGGCATTGAAGTAGTCCGACGGGTCGAGCAGTGTCGATACGATGGCGCCGACGGCCATGTCGTAGTTGCCGGACTTGATGTCGTCGAACCAGACGGACTCGACAACTGTGCGCAGCTTGCACTCGACGTTCAACGACTGCTGCAGCATGGCCTGGATGGCCTGAGCCCAGAGCTTGAACGTTGCCACGTCGCGCACCAGGAAATCGAGCCCCTTGATGCCGTTGGCGTGGCCTGCCGCAGCCATCAGGGCCTTGGCCTCCTTGATGGCAGCAGTGGGGTCGGCCTGGTAGCCGGGGACCTTCTCCAATTGATTGAGAGGCGTAGCGAACTCGGAGAACGGATAGATGAATCCGCCGACCAGCATGGGCGCCACGTCCTTGACCACGTCGACGAGCACTGCCCGTTCGAACGCGAGATGCACGGCGCGCCGCACGCGGGGATCGTCGAAGGGCTTCTTCTTGGCATTGGGCCACGTGCCCTGGATCACGCTCTGGTAGTAGTTGAGCGAGGACATGCCGGGCGTGCCCTTGGCCTTGCGTGACGTGACCGGATCGACGATGCGGGCGTAGTCCGTGCGGCCCGAGAGAACGGCCGAGCCCAGCTCCGGCGAGAACGGCAGCCCGTGATAGAACTCGATGCCGTCGAGATAGGCCACCTCCTTGTTCCAATAGTTCGGGTTGCGCTCCATCACCCAGACTTCGTTTTCGACGCGCCGCTTGCTCTTGAAGGGACCGGTGCCGGGAATGTCGACGACGCGCCGCAGATTCTGCTGGTTGTCCTCGAGCGTCTTCTTGCGCACGATGACGTTCCAGCCGCTGGCGAAGCCCGACATGATGAAGTTGGCAGGCCGGGGCGCGGCCAGCTTGAACTCGATCGTATGCTTGTCGCGGACGTTGATCTCGCTCACCGAGCTGAACAGGATCGAGCGCGGAATGGAGATGCCGGCCGGCGGCTTGGAGATACGGTCATACGTCGCCTTGACGTCGTCAGCAGTGAACTCGGCGCCGTCGTGAAACAGCACGTCCTTGCGCAGGAAGAAGGTATAGGTCTTGCCGTCCTTGGAGATCTGCCAGCTGTGGGCGAGATCGGGAATGATGGTCTTGCCGCTGTCGCGCGGATCGCGGCGAACGAGATTGTCGAACATGCATCCCTGGCTGCCGAGATTGTTGATCGTGCCGGATTGATGCACATCGAAATGCGGGGGACGGCAGGTGATGCCGTAGCGCAGCACGCCGCCGCGCTTCGGGTTGGGCTCGGGCGCCTTGAGCTGGAACTTGGTGCCGTCGAACTCGGTGGGCACGTCGGCCAATGCGAAGTCGGGGCGCAGGCCATAGGCTGCGGCCAGCGTGGCAGCGCCACCCTTCAAGCCGGTTTGTAAGACCTCGCGGCGATTCCAATGCGGGCGAGCGCGCGTACCCTTCATGCTGTTTCCTCCACCTTGTGTATTTTCTGGTATGCTTGGGCTGTACTTCGATGCGCACACCGCCGCCTGCCTGATAACAAGACTACACATCGTTGGGGAGGGAGTCACCCCGTGAGCCGGGCCTTAGGGGTCGAGAGCGGCAATCAGCTTAACGCCGCCGCGTCATCGGCCGTGCTCGAGATCGAAGACCTCAAGACGCACTTCTTTACGGCAGCCGGCGTCGTGAAGGCTGTGGACGGGGTATCCTACTCCGTGCGCAGCGGCGAGACGCTCGGTGTGGTCGGCGAGTCCGGCTGCGGCAAGAGCGTCACTGCCCTCTCCATCCTGCGGCTCGTCGCCGATCCGCCCGGCCGCATCGTCGGCGGCGCCGTTCGCTTCGACGGCCGGAACCTGCTCGATCTCGATCAGCAGAAGATGGAGCAGATTCGCGGCAACGAGATCTCGATGATCTTCCAGGAGCCGATGACCTCGCTCAATCCGCTCTTAACCATTGGGCGCCAGATCAGCGAGGCGATCGCCGTGCATCAGGGCGTGAGCAAGCGCGAGGCCATGAGGAAGGCCGTCGAGATGCTGCACCGCGTGTCGATTCCGCAGCCTGAGCAGCGCGCGCACAGCTATCCTCATCAGATGTCGGGGGGCATGCGCCAGCGCGTCATGATCGCGATGGCCCTGTCGTGCAATCCCAAGGTTCTGATCGCCGACGAGCCGACTACGGCCCTGGACGTGACGATCCAGGCGCAGATCCTAGCGCTCATGCGCGAGCTGCAGCAGGCCTACGGCATGGCCATCATCCTCATCACCCACGACATGGGCGTGGTTGCCGAGAATGCCGACCGCGTGATCGTCATGTACGCGGGCAGAATGGTCGAGGAAGCCGACGTCGACGATCTGTTCGAGCGGCCGGCCCATCCCTACACACGGGGGCTGCTGGCCTCGATTCCGCACCTCGACGAGGCGGCCAAGGCGAGCACGTCGCGCGCGCGCCTGAACGAGATCAAGGGCATGGTCCCCTCGCTCGTGCATCTTCCGCAAGGCTGCAGTTTCGCATCGCGATGCAGCCACGCCACCGATCAGTGCCGGGAGGCTTTTCCGCCGCTGCAGCAACATTGGCCGGGCCACTGGGTGGCTTGCTGGCATGTATCGCGTCTGTTCCAGGGGGCGGAATGAACCTGGCGCCGGGGTCGACGCACGGACTTCCCCAGCCACAGCCTGATGGCGGGCGGCGAGGCCCGGACGGCTGGAGCGGGCGGGGGCCTTTGCTCGAAGTGCAGGATCTCAAGAAGCAATTCCCCATCGTCAGAGGGCTGTTCTCGCGCGTGTCCGGGCAAGTGCGCGCCGTCGACGGCGTCTCCTTCCACATCGGGCCTGGAGAAACGCTGGGGCTGGTCGGCGAGAGCGGCTGCGGCAAGACGACGGTCGGACGCACGCTGCTGAAGCTGCTGGAGCCGAGCAGCGGCAGCATCCGCGTCGATGGCGTCGACATCACCAGTCTCGATGCCAAGGCAATGCTGCCTTATCGCAAGCGCCTGCAAATGATCTACCAGGACCCCTACGCGTCCCTCAATCCGCGCATGTCAGCAGGACAGATCGTGGGCGAGCCGCTCGTCATTCACGGCGTCGGCGAGGCGCAGGAGCAGCGGGAGCGCGTTGCGTCGCTGTTCGAGCGCGTCGGACTGCGGCCGGAGCTGATCCACTCCTTCCCGCACGAATTCTCGGGCGGCCAGCGCCAGCGCATCGGCATCGCTCGGGCGCTGGCGCTCAACCCCGAGCTGATCGTCGGCGACGAGCCGGTGTCGGCGCTCGACGTCTCGATCCAGGCGCAGATCATCAACCTGCTCATGGACCTGCAGGACGAATACAAGCTCTCCTACCTGCTCGTGGCGCACGATCTGGCGGTCGTCCAGCACATCTCCCATCGCGTGGCCGTCATGTATCTCGGCCGCATCGTCGAGATGACCGACAAGGCGCGCCTGTTCGAGATGCCCTTGCACCCCTACTCCGAGGCGCTGCTGTCGGCCGTGCCCATCCCCAAGGCGAGTGCGCGGCGGCGTGAGCGTGTGATCCTCAAGGGCGACGTTCCGAGCCCCATCAACCCGCCGACCGGCTGTCACTTCCACACGCGCTGTCCCTATGCGCATGCGCGTTGCCGCGCCGAACCGCCTGCACTGCGCGAGGTCGTACCCCGTCACTGGGCCTCCTGCCACCTGCATGACGCGGGGCCGACCATTCCGTTGCGATTGCCGCAAGGCGTCACGGCATGATGTGATTGCCTGCGAATGGGCAAGCCGGGTGGCGGAGATGCCTCCTACGGCCGCCAGGATCAAGCAGTCGTCTCCTCTACTGTTGCCGACCGCCGGGACCTCATTACCGGCATGCCGTTCCGCAGATTCCAACCCTTCACCAGGCCGTAAATGGCCGGGATAACGATGAGCGTCAACAGCGTCGACGAGACCATCCCCCCAATCATCGGCACGGCGATGCGCCGCATGACCTCCGAGCCGGTGCCGGTGCTCCACACGATCGGCAGCAGCCCGGCCATGATGGCAACGACGGTCATCATCTTCGGGCGCACGCGTTCGACGGCGCCGATCATGATGGCCTCGTTGAGGTCCTTGCGCGTGTATGGCCGCCCTTCGGCGGCACAGCGCGCGCGGATTTGCTCGGCCGAATGGTCCAGGTAGATGAGCATCACCACCCCGGTCTCTGCGGCCACGCCGGCGAGCGCGATGAACCCGACCGCCACCGCCACCGACAGGTTGAACCCGAGCCACCAGAGCAGCCACAGCCCACCGACCAGGGCGAACGGCAGCGACAGCATGACGATGAGCGTCTCCGTAAGACGCCGGAAGTTGAGGTAGAGCAGCAGGAAGATGATCATCAGCGTCACCGGCACCACCACCTGCAGGCGGGCTTCGGCGCGTTGCAGATATTCGAACTGGCCGCTCCAGACCAGGTAGGTGCCGGCCGGTAGCTTCACCTGCTCGGCAACGGCTTTTTGCGCGGCGGCGACGTAGCCGCCGAGGTCGCGGTCGCGGATGTCGACGAAGATGTAGGTGGCGAGCCTCGCGTTCTCGGTGCGGATGCTGGTGGCGCCCTGTGTGAGCCGGATGTCGGCCACCTCGCCCAACGGCACCGTGCCTCCGCCGCTTGGGAGGGCCACCAACACATCCTTGGCAATGGCTTGTGGATCGGAGCGCAAATCGCGCGGGTAGCGGATAGCGACGGTATAGCGCTCCCGTCCCTCGACGGTGGTGGTAATGGGCTCGGCGCCGAGCGCCATGGCCACCACGTCCTGGACGTCCGAGATCATGAGACCGTAGCGCGCCAGCCGGTCGCGATTGGGGATGATCTCGAGGTAGTAGCCGCCGACCACGCGTTCGGCGTAGGCGCTGGCCGTTCCCTGCACTGTCTTGAGCGCCTTTTCGACCTCTCTGGCTGTCTTTTCCATCTCGGCGAGGACCTTGCCGATGACCTTCACGCCGACCGGGGTGCGGATGCCGGTGGACAGCATGTCGATGCGGGCCTTGATCGGCATCGTCCAAGCATTCGAGACACCAGGGAACTGCAACGAACGATCCATCTCTTGGATCAGGCTGTCGACGGTCAGTCCCGGCCGCCATTGCGTCTTCGGCTTCAAGTTGATGATGGTCTCGAACATCTCGATCGGCGCAGGATCGGTGGCGGTCTGCGCTCGGCCGGCTTTGCCGTAGACCGACTCCACCTCCGGGAACGAGCGGATGATGCGGTCCTGCATCTGAAGGAGCTCGGCCGACTTGGTGACCGACAAGCCTGGCAGGGTGGTCGGCATGTAGAGCAATGTGCCCTCGTCGAGGTTGGGCATGAACTCCGTGCCGAGGCGCGTCACCGGCCACATCGAGACGGCGAGAACCGCCAGGGCAACCAGGATGGTCAGGGTCTTCGCCTGCAGCACCAGCTGGATAACCGGCCGGTAGATGGCGATCAGGAACCGGTTGAGCGGGTTCCTGTGCTCCGGGATGATGCGACCGCGCACGAACAGCACCATCAGCGCCGGCACCAGCGTGATCGACAGCACGGCGGCCGCCGCCATGGCGAACGTCTTGGTGTAGGCCAGCGGTCCGAACAGACGGCCTTCCTGCGCTTCCAGCGTGAAAATCGGCAGGAACGACACCGTGATGATGAGCAGCGAGAAGAACAGCGCCGGGCCGACCTCGGAGGCGGCTTCAACGAGGATTTCCAGGCGGGGTTTATCGGGCGGAGCACGCTCAAGGTGCTTGTGCGCGTTCTCGATCATGACGATGGCGGCGTCGATCATGGCGCCGATGGCGATGGCAATGCCGCCGAGGCTCATGATGTTGGAGCCGAGGCCGAGCATCTTCATGGCCAGGAACGACATCAACACGCCAACAGGCAGCATGATGATCGCCACCAGGGCGCTGCGGACGTGCAGCAGGAACACGATGCACACCAGCGCCACCACCAGGCTCTCCTCGAGCAGAGTGCGGCGCAGGGTCTCGATGGCGCGGTAGATGAGCTCCGAGCGGTCGTAGACCGGCACCACCTCGACGCCCTCGGGAAGCGAGGGAGCAATCTCCGCCAACCGCGCCTTGATGTTGGTGATGACATTGAGGGCGTTGGCGCCGAAGCGCTGCAGCGCGATGCCGCTCGCCACCTCCCCTTCCCCGTTGAGTTCGGCGATGCCGCGCCGCTCATCCGGGCCAAGCTCGATGCGGGCAATGTCCTTCAAGAGCACCGGCGTGCCGCGGTCCACCTTGACCACGATGCGTTCGAGGTCAGCGATGTTCTTGATGTAGCCACGACCGCGCACCATGAACTCGTGCTCGGCAAGCTCCACCGTGCGGCCACCCACGTCCATGTTGCTCTGGCGGATGACCTCGCGGACCTTGGAGAGCGGGATGCCCAGCGATCTCATCCGGCCGGGGTCAATGACCACGTTGTATTGCTTGACGAAGCCGCCGACGCTGGCCACTTCTGCGACGCCTTCGGCCTTCGCGAGGCCAAAGCGGATCTCCCAGTCCTGCAGCGAGCGCAGCTCGGCCAGCGACTTGTTCTTGGCAACGACGGCGTATTGATAAACCCAGCCCACACCGGTGGCGTCGGGGCCCAATGTCGGCGTTACGCCGGCCGGCAGGCGTTTGCCGGCTGCGTTGAGGTATTCGAGGACGCGGCTGCGCGCCCAGTAGATGTCGGTGCCGTCCTCGAAGATGACGTAGACGAACGACACGCCGAAGAAGGAGAACCCCCGCACCACCTTGGATTTGGGGACGGTGAGCATGGCCGTGGTGAGAGGGTAGGTGACCTGGTCCTCGACCACCTGCGGGGCCTGACCGGGAAACTCGGTGTAGACGATGACCTGCGTGTCCGAGAGGTCGGGAATGGCGTCGAGCGGCAGGCTCCTGAGCGCCCAGAGGCCGCCTACCGTTGCGAAGGCCGTCGCGATCAGCACCAGGATCAGATTGCGCGCCGACCAGGCAATCAGCCGGGCGATCATGGTTTGGCCTCCTTGGGCGGGGCCGTGAGGGCTCGCAGGGCGGCGTTGAGATTGCTTTCCGCATCGATGAGGAAGTTGCCCTCGACGACGACGCTATCGCCATCCTGGATGCCTTCCAGGACCTCGACGTAGCCGGAGCCGCGTCGACCAAGCTTCACGTCTTTGGGTTCGAACCGGCCGTCGCCCAGATCGACAATCACCACCTGCCGGCTGCCGCTGTCGATCACCGAGCTGGCCGGCACGACGACGACTGGCTCATCGGAACCGGTGGCAATCTCGACATCTCCATACATGTCGGGCAGCAGCGCCAGATCCGGGTTGGGCATCTGGACGCGGACCCGCGCCGTCCGTGTTTCCTTCATGAGATGCGGGTAGACGATGGCGACCTTGCCTTTGAACAGGCGCCCGGGATGGGCGCGCATGCGCACCGTGACCGCCTGGCCCGGCTTGACCGCGCCAACTTCCCCTTCGGCAACGTCGGCCATCACCCACACGACCGAATGGTCGGCCAGCCGGAACAGCACCTCGCCCGCCTTGAAGGCCTGGCCATCAACGGCATTGCGTTCGGTGACGATGCCATCCTGCGGCGCAAGCCAGGTGATGGCATCCGGCACGCGCCGGCTCTTCTTGATCTCCTCGATCACCTCGGCGGGGACCTGCAGGTTCTCCAGCCGGCGGCGGGCGCCGACCACACGGGCACGCGGGTCGCGCGGCGCGGGCGGCTTCGTGGCCTCCTCACGTTCGGGGCCTTTCCAGCCGGTGACCTCCTCGACGATGATTTGCACGCTGGCGTTGAGCAGCTCCTGGCCAAACACCGACATCAGCGGATCGCCTTTGCGCACGTGCGTGCCGCTGGTCACCGGCATCACCTTGTTGATGAAGCCGTCGAAGCGCATGGCGACGACGGACAGCTTGGTCTCGTCGAAGGCGATGACGCCCGGTGCCTTGATGGTTTGGGTGATCGGCAGCTTGCCGACCAGCTCGGTCTTGACGCCCGTGCGCTGGAGTTTGCCGGGAGAGACCCTGACCGCCGTGCCGTCGTCCTGCTCGCCCTCGTAGACGGGGATGTAATCCATGCCCATCGAATCCTTCTTCGGCACCGGCGAGATGTCGGGCAGGCCCATGGGATTGCGGTAGTGGATGATCCTTCGGCCGACTTGCGCCTCGTTTGCCGGCTTCGGGTCGACGCTCACGTCCTCGCTGGCGTGGACCGGCAGATAGGCCTTGCCATCGTCGGTGTTGCGCGGCGTCAGCGAGTAGAACGGCCGCCCGTTCGGGTCCTTGTAGTAGATGGTCGGTCCGGAGGGCTGAGCCACCCCGGCCGTCGATGACTTGTGAAGGGGCAAACGGACAATGCCGATGTGCCCGCCCCAATAGCCGGCTGCCGCCGCGACCACGATGGCCGCGGCGGTTGCCAGTCGTCGACTGAGCGGTGTCATTTTGCGTTGACGATCAGCTTGCTCTGCACCGTGCCGGTCTCGCCCTGCACCTTGGCGCCGAGCGTCAAGGCCCAGCGACCGGCCATCTCCAGATTGGCCTTGAATTGGTAAACGCCGGGCTCACCGCCGGGCACCGGATCGAGTTTCGCCTGCATCTCGGCCATATTGTCGGGGCCCATGTCGATGCGCTTGGCAAAGATCACCGCATCGGGAATGGCGCGGCCGGACGGTTTGTGCACCAGCTTCACGGTTATCACCGCGTCGCCCTTGTTTACCTCCCGGCTCACCAGTTGGAACTCGTAGTCTTTGACGTCGGCCCATGCCGGCATCGTGGCCGTGGTCATGGTCAGCGCCGCCGCCACGGCGGCCGCGCGCACGTAGTTCTTGATCATCGTGATATGTCCTGTTGTCGTGACTCCATGGTCGGCCGGTTAGGCCAACGCTAGCGGCGAACCGCGCCGAGGGCGCAGTCGCGCAGGCGCCGAGATGGCGCTGCTCAGACGCTGGGAGGTCGCAACAGGGGTGGGATGGGCGCTTCGGTCATCTCCCGGGAGAGCCCGGGCGGAATAAGGTCGCGCGCACTATGTGTTTGCAGGCTCGCCTCGGCCGGGGCGTTGGATGGCGGCTGGAAGCACTTGAGGAGGCAACTGCCCATGTCCGGACAGGGCTTTGCGCAGCCTGGACATGGATGGTCGCACGGCATGTCGTCCGAGCCGGCGGTCATGGTCGCCATGTCCGACTTCGCGGACGCCAGCGCTATGCCCGCCGGAATGGCGACAAGCGCCAGCAGCATGGCGAGAACCCCAAGGCTCACGAACCAGCGGTGCAGCGATCTCTTCACCCCGTGACAGTGCCACAGCGCGAGGGTGGCGACAAGAACGTGACTGCCTCCTTGCTTAGCAGCGCCCTACGAAAGGCGCCTTTCGAGGTCTTGCCGACCATCATCAATGTCAGCAAGCTCGCCCCAAGCCGAGGAACCTGCCATTGACGGGGCAACCATGCCGACACCCCTGCGTGTTCGGGTCGGAACCGACCCACAGCTTTTGCGAGGGCGTCCTTACCTCGAGGACCTTGTTGAATCTGCTTCTGTCTGAATAGGCTGCGGTTTGACCGCCGTCCGGCTCGAGGCTGACGACTACGCCGGGCGCGTGTAAACGCACAACAACGCGTAGATGCCGAGCATGCTGGGACCCGATACACCGAGCGCCGCCGGCAGGTTCGCCAGCGTGCCAACAATGCGGTCCGCGTCGGCGCGGCGCACGCACTCGACGACAAGGGCACCCGCAGTGAGCTGGTCCTTGCCGCGGCTCCGCATCTCGGCCGTATCGGCCGGCGTCTGCTTCGCTGCGGCGGTCCACAGCTGCACGCGCGCCGCGCCGGCCTCGCCGGCGAGGTCCTCGACCAGCTCGCCCGCGCCCGCCGTCGGCGCCATCGCCCCGTCGGCGCGCAGCACGACGGCGTGCGAGCCGATGAGATCGCCCGCCGCGGCGCGCAGGTCGCACACCGTGCGCACCATGTTGCGAAACGATTTCATGGCCTCCAGCGTCCACGGCGTCGGGTTCTCCAGCCGCGTCACATAGGCCGGAGAGCTCAGCACGTCCGGGCTCTCCACCTCGTAGCAGGCGAAGAAGCGCCGGTCGGCGCCGGAGCCCGGTACCGCCTCGTAGCGCCGGCCGAAGCGGAAGCCAGGCACGCCCACCCGCTCCTGCAGGTGCTCACGGATGTACCAGCGCTCGAAGTGCTCGTAGCCCTCGGGCGCGCAATCGTTCCAGACGGCGAGAATGCCGGCCATGGTGCTCACCGCTCAGGCCGCGTCGCGCCCGGCCTCGGTGCCGAGCAGCCCCGCTTCCACCAGCGCCTCACGAATACGCGCGATCTCGGCGCGGCCGATCTTGACGAGCGGTGGACGCACGTGTGCGCGCGGCAGGCGGCCGAGCAGCACTAGGGCCTCCTTCATGCGGTTGTGCATGTCGACGAACGGGTCGGCATAGAAGGCGCCCGCCAAGGGCTCGATGCGGTCGTTGAGGCGCCGCGCCTCGGCCAGATCGTTGCGCTGCACGGCCGCAAACAGCGCGCTCTGCAGGTCGGGAATGACGCTGCCGCTGCCGGACAAGAGGCCCTTGCAGCCGAGCACCAGCGAGGGCAGCAGCCAGGCGCTGTGCGTCGTAAGCACGTTCACGGGGCGCGGCAGGCTCTGCAGCGTGCGCACGTGCCACTCGTGATGCGGCACGTTGCCGATCCAGTCCTTGATGGCGCGCACGGTCGGCACCTCCTCGACGAGCCGCAGCAGCGTGTCCTTGGGGTAGCCCTGGCCGGTGATGAGCGGATACTGGAAGGCGATGAGCGGCAGGTCGGTGGCATCGGCGATGCGCTTGAAATGCGCCAGCGCCATCTGCGGCGACTGGCCGAGCGTGAAGGGCGCAGGCGGGAACACCAGCAGCGCGGAGGCCCCGCCGTCGGCCGCCATGCGGGCGATGCGCGCCGCCTCCAGGCTGCCGTCGGCCCACACCCCGTTCACCACCGGCAGGCGGCCGCCGATCTCATCCTGGGCGATGGCGAGCACATGGGCCTGCTCTTCGAACGTGCAGGAGGCAACCTCGGTCGAATGCGCGTTGATGGTGATGGCAGAGATGCCGGGGGTGGCCGCCACGTCGCGCAGGTGCTTGCGGAAGCCCGCCTCGTCGATGGCGAGATCCGCATCGAAAGGCAGCAGCACCGCCGGAATGACGCCGTGGGGGACGTAGCTCTTGTGCCGGGGCATGGGTATCACCTCGAGTCGTGATCGCAGGAGCATCGCAGATAGCGGCGGAAAGCGCCAGTTCTTGGGGTTCTTGCGGGTTCCAGCTCCCTGCCGCGGCGCTGGGGCGGCTGCGCTTCGCCTGGGTCGAGAAAAGCTATTTTGCGTCGGCGGGCGGGGAGGAACCGCTCCGTCCTCGACATAGACTATAGTCTCGTGCGCTGCCTCCCCGCGCCGGGCCTCACCCCCACGTCCGACATCGGATTGCCGCCGGCGCAGGCATGTTGCCGACGGTTTAGACCGCCGCAACATCGAAAAATGCGCTTGCCCGCGTCACGCCAAGGCCCTCATCCCTCGAAGGGGCTGAGATCCTGGGTGGTCGATCCCAGCCCGGCGCGGCTGCGGCTTGTTGGGACGGGTTCTTTTGCGCTATCGTTTCAAATACAGGATAGTGCAGTGCGGTGGTCCGCGCCGTCCGCTTACGGCGCCGACAGGGAAAACCAAAGGGAGGATCGGCAATGTCCGACGACTGGAAAGAACAGAAGTGGGCGCAAGACGTCTGGTACAGCGGCAAGGTCACGCGCCGCCGCGTGATCGGCTACGGCGCGGCCGGCGCCGGCGCGCTCGGCGCCACCATGCTGGTGCCGGCACCCTGGCTCTCCGCCTTCGGCCAGGCCAAGCCCTACAAGATCGGCACGCTGCAGCCCCTCTCGGGGGTCGCGGCCGCCGGCGGCAAGACGGCGCTCGTTGGCGTGCAGATGGCCGTCGACCGCATCAACAAGAGTGGTGGCATCAACGGCCGGCCTGTCGAGCTCCTGATTCAAGACTACGAGTCCAAGCCCGACGTCGGCCGCCGCAAGGCCGAGAAGCTGGTGGTCGAGGACAAGATCGACGCCCACGTCGGCGGCTACCTCTCCAACGTGTGCCTCGCCTGCATGCCGGTGTACGAAGAGGCCAAGATCGTCAACATGATCAGCGTTTGCCTCGACACCACCATCACCACCAGCAAGTGCAGCCGCTATACGTTCCGGCCATTCGACTACGCGCCGGCCCAGGCTGTCGCCATCGCGCCTTACCTGATCAACAAGCTGGGCAAGAAGTGGCATATCGCCTACCTCGACTACGCGTGGGGGCAGTCGACCCGCGACGCCTACATCGAGCAGATCAAGAAGAGTGGCGGCGAGTACGTCGGCGGCACCGGCATCCCGCTCGGCACGGCCGACATGACGCCGTTCATCACCAAGATCACCGGAGACTTCGACGGCATCTTCGGCATCATGTTCGGCGCCAACGCGGTCACATTCATCAACCAGGCCTACGACCTCGGGCTCACCAAGAAGTACAAGATGGCCGGTGACGGGGCCATGGCCGAGTCGACCCACCTGCCGACACTCGGCAAGAAGGTGGAGGGCTTCGTCGGCGTCA
>Ga0209726_10004627_pt1 | contig 17397 bp, 16 predicted proteins | sample Subgrocontami54m_FD_187453 | JGI IMG/M metagenome (GOLD analysis project Ga0209726, IMG submission 187453) | Subsurface groundwater microbial communities from S. Glens Falls, New York, USA - GMW46 contaminated, 5.4 m (SPAdes) (version 3) | ecosystem: Environmental > Aquatic > Deep subsurface >... | reverse complement strand
CCCGCCGGTTCCTCCGCCCGTTAACAAGATGCGTTTCGTCATCGCCGTGAAACTGAACGCACCGTGTGGCGCGAGATATTCAATAAAATACCCACGCCGGTGAGGTTGACGATCATGGCCGAACCGCCATGACTCATCAGCGGGAGCGGAATGCCGGTCAGCGGCAAGAGACCGGACAGCGCCCCGATATTCAAGAAGGCTTGGATGCCGAGCCAGGCGGTAATGCCGGCGGCCAGGAGCGAACCGAATTGATCCGGCGCTTGGCGTGAAATCTGGAAACCGCGATACATGACGACGCACCAAGCGGCCAGAAAGGCGACCACAAACAGAAAACCTAATTCCTCGGCCGTCACGGCAAAAATCGAATCGCCGGCCGGCTCCGGTAAGTAATTGAATTTTTGGCGCGAGTGGCCGAGCCCGACGCCAAGCCATCCGCCCGATCCGATCGCCAGCAGCGCCTGATTGATATGATACCCGATTCCCTGCGGGTCAAAATCCGGATTAAGAAAAACGGTAAAACGCTGGGTTCGATATGGCGCAACTTTAATCAGGATGGCAATCAGTCCCAACCCGGCCGTCCCGATCCCGACCAGGTGACGCCACGGTGCGCCGGCCACAAAATACATCGACAACGAAACGAGAATAAGCACAATCGTCGTCCCCAAGTCCGGTTCAGCGAGAATTAGCGCCCCCATCGTCCCGACGGTGATTAAAAAAGGAACGAGTCCGCTGTGGATGTCGCGTAAATTGCCGGCCCGGCGTTCGAACCAGGCCGCCAGATAGATGATGAAGGTGAGTTTGGCAATTTCACTCGGTTGAATAGTCGTGAACCCCAAGTTAATCCAGCGCCGGGCGCCCAAAAAAAACGAGCCGATGCCGGGCATGAAGACGAGGAGGAGTAAAATAATCGTCACCAGGAGAAGCGGCACGGCTAACGCCCGCCACCTTGTGTAAGGAATACGGTAGGTTATCGCCAGACCGATCAATCCGATCACGACGGCGATGCTTTGGTTTTTTAAAAAGTAATTACTGTCGTTAAACCGCTCAAAGCCCAAGACCGCCCCGGCGCTCGAAAGCATCACCAGGCCGAAGAGCAATAATACTCCAACCAAACCGGCCAGCACTAAATCAGGGTGATGTCCGCCGGCGCGCTTCATCGTCGAGCCATGACCGCCTTGATAAACTGCTCGCCCCGATCAAACTCATGACGGAATAACCCGAAGCTGGCCGCCCCGGGCGTCAAGACCACGTCCTCGCCGGGACGGACCAGGCGCACGGCCTGTCGGACCGCCTCGCTCATCGATGCTGCCGTCACGAATTGCCCGCGGAATTTTTTATGTCGGAGGGCGGCGATCATTTTTATCGTTGCCGTTCCCGGTAAAAAGACTAGTCGCGGCGAACGCTTCAACATCAGTTGAATAAGCGGGGCAAAATCAAGATGCTTATCGCTGCCACCGAGCAGGTAGACCGCCCGCGGGTACGTTTCCATGCCGGCAATTGCCCCGTCCGGACTGGTGGCGGTCGTGTCATTGATGAATCGATGGCCGCGCCAGGTGCGAACGACTTCTTGCCGATGGGCGATCGGACGAAATGTTTTTACCGCCCGGCGGATAGCGGTGACTGCCACCCCGCCAGCCCGCGCCGCGGCGATCGCGGCTAAGAGATTATGAGTTTGATGATCCCCCGGCAGAGGAAAATCGCGCCGATGGAGAATCCGAGTCGATCGTCCACCGCGCCGCTCATCGATCCAACCGTCGCGAACAGTATATGACCATGAACCAGCCGCGTGACGGGCGGAAAACCAGACGACTCGCGCCGTGGTCTGATCAGCGAATCGACGGACCACGGCTGAATCAGCGTTCAGAACCGCGATATCATCCGGCCGTTGCCAGCGGATGATCTGGCTTTTCGCACGGGCATACTCAGTTACTGACGGATAACGATTCAAGTGGTCAACGTGAAGGTTGGTCCAAACCGCGATGTGCGGACTGCGATGAGTCCGGGCGAGCCCTTCGAGATGAAACGATGAAAACTCAACCACCGCCCACTGTTTAGCCGTCAGCCGGTCAAGGACTGATAACATCGGAACCTCGCGAAAATTACCGGCCGCGACAACCTGACGGCCGGCGGCTTTGAGCAGATGGGCGATCAGCAGCGTGGTGGTTGTTTTTCCGCGCGTCCCGGTCACGCCAATGGTCGGCCCCGGCGCCAAACTTAAAAAAATGCTGGCCTCATTCAGAATCAATTTACCGCCGCGTTCAGCCGCCGCGATTAAGGGATTCGTCGCCGGAACACCGGGATTTTGGACAACGATATCCGCCCAGACAACATCCCGCCGGTCTTGAACCCCGAGATGCCAGCTGACGGGCAATCCGGCCAGGCTTTTAAGCGAACGCCTCAAATCCCCGGCTATTTTTTTATCGGTTACCCGCACGATCGCACCGTGGCGGACGAGCCAGCGCACCGTCGCCGCCCCGCCGCCGTGCAAACCGAGCCCGACCAGCAAGATTTTCTGACCGGAAAAACGGTCGGCAAGTAAACGTCGTTTCATCCCGCTTAGAGCGTTAAAAAACACAGACCGCTTGATCTATTTGATTGGAAAATTATCGTCGAAACACGGGCCGTTCTAACGGGATTCATAAACGAACTATAACAAAAATATGCCGATTTTGCAACTCCGGACGTACTCGAATTACGGTAATCGCTCCAACAGGACGATGATTATTCCAATCACCGCCGTCAAAGCGCCGATGATCCATGAGCGCATCACAATTTTTGATTCGCTCCAGCCTTTGGCTTCCAAATGGTGGTGCAACGGCGACGATAAAAATACTTTTTTGCCCCGGAATTTCTTTGAGGCGACTTGAATAATAACCGAGGCCGATTCAACGACAAATAGGAGGCCGATGACGGGTAACAGTAAGGCGGAATTAGTCAGCATGGCGATGACGCCCAAGGTCACGCCCAGCCCCATCGCCCCGGTGTCGCCCATAAAAAACCTCGCCGGCGGTATATTGAACCATAAAAACGCCGTCAGCGAACCGACGATGGCCGCGATGAAAGCGGCTAAATCGTATTTTCCTTGAATCACGGCGATGCCGCCAAAAGCGACGAAAGCGGCCAGCAGTAAACCGCCGGCCAACCCATCAAGCCCATCAGCTTCATTGACGGAAAAACTCGTAGCCACAATGACGAGAATAAACAACGGAATATACCAGGCGCCAATGTCGAAATTTCCGACGAATGGAATATGGAGCGTGGTCCAGTCAAGTTTAAAATAAAACCAGAGGGCTCCGAGGAGGGCGATGCCGGCATACAGGAGCAGACGGTGCCGCACCCGCAGACCGCCGCCATGGGCACCGCGTTGACGGACGTTAAAAAAATCATCGACCAAACCGATGAGGGCCGCTCCGAGTAAGGCCGCGGCCGGCAGATAGGTCTCGGAGCGCGACCAAAAATTCAAACTCTGGAAAAAGTCCGATTGGTTCACCCGCGCCAACATCCACCCCGCCGCCAGTAAGATCAGCGTTGTTCCCCAGACCAGCACCCCGCCCATCGTCGGCGTCGCGGCTTTGGCGGCGTGGAGGGCGCTGAAAATCGGCGTTTCACGGGCGTCGCGGATTTGTTTCCCCAGCCGGTGACGATATAAAAAATTCGTCAGAACCGGGGTTGCCAACGCGGCCACGCTGCTGGCCGCAATGACGATGACGAATAAAGCGATGATATCAGTCGAATGCATATTAACGGAAACTAGTGACCCGTAAGGTGATCATCGCCGCGGTCAGAAGTAAACAATTAACCACCGCCCCAAACGCCCAAAGGCGCGACCAGAGGGTCGATGGTTGGAGGACGCTGATGAGCCCGTGGAAAAAAATAATGGCCGTCCCGAAACCAGCCAACCCGTACAATTGCCAGGCCGGACCGGTCAAGTCAATGCCGAAGTATATGGTATAGTGCAACGGCGCCAGCCCGGCCTTCGGCCAGAGAGCAATCGTGAGCCACTGGGCCAGATTGAGGACTATCGCCGCAGCGAAGAACCAGCGGCTGGCCCGATCGTTGAGCTTTGAGAAATGCATATATCAATGAATCTTCCGAAATCCGACCCGAAGCGGCTGGCCCGACTGATCGCCGGTCTGGCCCTGATCAGCGCACTCGTTGTGCAGTGTATCGGCGCTTGGACAGATAGTCAAACGACTGATGAGGGCGCCCATCTCGCGGCCGGCTTGAGTTATTGGCGAACTGGCGATTGGCGCCTTAACCCGGAACATCCCGCCCTGGTAAAACTTCTGGCGGCCGCCCCGCTACTTTTTTCCTCACGGTTGCAACCCACCGCCGATCCGGCCCTGTGGGCGAATCGCGATCAATGGTCGATCGGGCGTCTGCTCCTCTATCAACAATTAACTCCGCCGGGTGAAACAAAAATCGCTTTGTTCCTGGCGCGGCTGCCGATCATTCTCATCTGGCTTGGACTTGGGTTAGTTGTCTGGCGCTGGGCTGCCGCTCGCACGTCGGAGTGGGGCGGAATGCTGGCCACGGTTCTCTATGCCTTTGACCCGACCTTGCTCGGGCACGGTCACCTGGTGACGACTGACGTGGCCGTCGCGGCCGGGATGACCGCGACCTTCTGGTTGGCGACAAAATTAGTTAATCGACCGCGTTGGCGGATGGTCATCTGGCTGGCGGTTATTTTCTCGCTGACGCAACTCACGAAATTTTCCGCGTTAATTCTTTGGCCGTTACTCTTTGGACTGCTTGCCGTCGTCGTGGTCACCGCGCAAACCGGCTGGACCTGGTCGTGGTGGCGACGGACGCTGTTCATCACCATGGCGATCAGCGCGATCACGACTTGGACGGTCTATGGGTTTGAAGTGCAACCGGCGAATTCAGATCCCCGCATTGCCCAGCTCTGGTCGGAACGTGACGCTCTGGCAAGTTCGCCTGAATTAACGACCATGCCCCCCCTGATTCAGAGCCTCACCCGGGCGACCGAACCTGGTTCACGTCTGCGCGCACAGCTTGAAAGCTTCGCCCGCGTTCCGATCCCGGCTTATAGCTACTGGCGAGGCATATTCGCGCTGACCAGTCATAATTTCTGGGGCCACGCCGCCTACCTCTTCGGCGAGCAGTCGTCGCAGGGTTGGTGGTATTACTTTCCGGTCGCGATCGCGGCTAAAACTCCGTTACCGGTTCTGGGACTTGGCGTGGTCCTGCTGGCACTCGCCTGGCCGCGCCGCCGCCAACTCTGGGTACCGCGCCATTTCCTACTGATCATTCCGATCATTGGTTACCTGGTGTGGAGTTTAACCAGTCGAATAAACATTGGCCTTCGCCATGTCTTACCGGTCTATCCGCTTTTCTATATCGCGGCCGCCAGCTTGATCACGTGGATCAACGGCCGGTGGGCTCATTGGGCACTGTGGCTGACGGTGGCCAGTCTGCCGATCATTGTCTGGGCGGCTTGGCCGAACACGATCGGCTACTTCAATGTCCTCGCTGGCGGAACCGGCGGCGGACATCGGATTTTACTCGATTCAAATATGGACTGGAACCAGGACCTCTGGCGCCTGCGCGACGAACTTCAAGCCGCCGGAAATCCGCCGGCCATGATCGCCCTGTTTGGATCAGTGCCAGTCGAGGTGGTTCTTCCCCGCCCCAACCGAATTCCCACTGACAACGAGGTCGCAACGGCCGGTCTGCCTCGCGGATTAGTGGTCATCTCGAAAGGAATTCTGTACAGCGTTGACCAGCCGTTTCATTGGCTACGGAAACTGAGCCCGTCAAAAACTATCGGTTCTTCAATTCTCATGTATGACCTTCGTTGACGACGGGCGCAAGTTATGCTATAATAATCGGCGCCATCTTTCAGAACTGTAGACGAAAAACCGGGCTATGGCCCACCAACAAACAATAAAAAATATCATCCTCAGTAATAATCTCTTAACCGAGGCGCAAGTGGACGCCGCGGTGCGTTCGGCGGCGGAAAAACACGTTAAGCTCGAAGACGAATTGGTCGGCGAGGGATTGATCGTCGAGCAATTATTGTACGAGACCATCGCGACCACCCAAAAGGTTCCGTACGTTGATTTGACCTCGCAGAATATCCGGCGCGATATTCTCACCCTCCTGCCCGAACCGATCATCGCCGCCCATAATGTCGCCCCGTTTGAAAAAACTGACAAGCAGATCAAAGTGGCGATGATTGATAAAGACGACCTCCAGATTCTCGACTTCATTGAGAAGAAGACCGGGTTGCAGCCGATCGTCTACCTGACGACGCCGTCCAGCATCAAGAGCGTTCTGAAACAATACCGGCGCGGCTTGAAAGCGGAGTTTGAGCACATCACCAGCACCCCGAACGAGGAAGCCTCAGAACAGAACCTGAAAGAAATGGCGCATGACGTGCCGGTCATCCGGGTCGTCGACACGTTGCTCGAATACGCCGTTTTTGAAGGCGCCTCGGATATCCATATTGAACCGGGTGAAACCGAAACGATCGTCCGCTACCGCATTGACGGCGTCCTGCGCGAGGTTATGACTCTGCCGAAAAACGTCCAGTCCGGTGTCATCGCCCGGATAAAAATTTTAGCTAATCTCAAAATCGATGAACATCGGTTGCCCCAAGACGGTCGCTTTAAAGTAAAAACTGATGAATTCGGCGTCGCCTTTCGGGTCAGCATTCTGCCGGTCTACGACGGCGAAAAGGCGGTCTTACGGCTGTTGAATGAATCGGCCCAGGTCCTGACCCTTGAGCAGCTCGGCTTACAGCCCCGGGTGATGGAGATCGTCAAGCGGAATATTACCAAACCCCACGGCCAGATCTTTGTCAGCGGCCCGACCGGATCGGGAAAAACGACGACCCTCTACACGATTCTCAATATTCTCAATACGCCGAAGGTCAACGTCTCGACCATTGAGGACCCGATCGAATATCGAATGCAACATATCAACCAAACTCAGATCAATCCAAAAATCGGCATGAGCTTTGCGGCCGGCCTTCGAGCCCTCTTGCGGCAAGATCCGAATATCATCATGGTCGGCGAAATCCGCGACGAGGAGACGGCCGAAATTTCCGCCCACGCCGCCCTGACCGGCCACTTGGTCTTGGCGACGATCCACACCAACGACGCGGTTACGGTCTTACCCCGCTTGACCGAAATGAAAGTCCCGACCTTCCTGATCGCCAGCACGACCAACCTCATCATCGCCCAACGGTTAGTCAGAAAAATCTGCCAACATTGCATCGAGAGCTACACTCTCAGCCGCCAAGCGGTGACCGAACTGGAAAAACAAATTCGGGTCGAATTTCTCTTCCAGACCCTGCTCAAAGAAGGAGCGGTCGAGCCGAACCAGAAAGTCGAGGAGTTGCTGTTCTTCCGCGGCCGCGGCTGTAAACAGTGCAATGACGAGGGGTATAAAGGCCGGATGGGCATTTATGAGGTTCTGGAAATGAACGATGAGCTGGCCAAGTCCATCCTTGAACACGGTGATGCGAACTCGTTGCATAAACTGGCCGTTCAACAAGGCATGATGACGATGATCCAGGATGGCTTTCTTAAGGCCAAATCCGGAATCACCACGATTGAGGAAATTCTCCGCGTGACTCAGGAATAACCCATGATCCCGTTAGTCCCGTTAGAAATCCCTTCAAAAAACACTTCCAAAAAACGAGGAACACCATTATTATGAGGAAATTTCTAACGGGATTAGACAGCTCGGCGCCATTCTCTCCCATGTCAAAAATGTCTTACTTCCTTCATCAGTTCACCGTCTAACGGGATGGCTATTTTTTCATTCTCCGCGAAATCAATCAGCCGGCAGACCGTTAAAGGACTGATGGTCGCTGACTCGGAAGCCGGCCTGAGCGTCAAGCTGAAGGACCAGGGGTTGACTTTGACCAAGGCCGTCGATACTTCGAAAAAATCCTCGGGCTGGGAAGAATTTATCGCCAAATATCGCGGCGTTCCGGTCGTTCAAAAAATATTTTTTACCCAAAATTTAGGCGTCATGTTGCGCGGCGGTTTTTCCATCAGCCGGGCGATGGCGACGTTGGCCCTGCAAACGAATCACGCCTATTTTAAACGGGTTATCTTATCATTACAGCAGGACCTCGAGGGCGGGAGCAGTTTTTCGCTCGCCCTCAAAAAATTTCCCCGGGTCTTTTCCGAACTGTTTACCAATATGGTCGCGGCCGGCGAAGTCAGCGGAAAACTTGACGAGGTGCTGAAAAGCTTGACGATTCAAATGAAAAAAGATCACCAACTGATCAGCAAGGTGAAGGGCGCGCTGACCTATCCGATTGTCGTCATTATCGCCATGATCGGGGCGGGCGTGGCGATGATCACCTTCGTTATTCCGAAATTGCTGGCGGTTTTTGAATCGAATAACGCCGAGTTGCCGTTGCCGACCAGGGTGCTCATTTTTATCAGCAATACGTTTCAACATCAGGGCCTCTATATCGCCGGCGGCGTGGTCGCCCTGATTGTCGGCCTGGTCTGGTTCGGCCGGACAGCGACCGGCGAGAACTTGTATGATACTATTTTACTCCGGGCGCCGATCGCCGGACCGATTCTGCGGAAAATTAACCTGGCCCGCTTTACCCGCAATCTCAGTTCGATGTTGGCGACTGACATCCCGATCATCCAAACGTTCCAGATCATCGGCCGGACGATGAGCAGTGTTCACTACCGCCGCTCGATCGACGAAGCCTCGCAAGCCCTGCGCGGCGGCGCCTCAATCGCCAAAGTGCTTGAACGCAATCCGAGCCTCTACCCTCCGCTAGTTCAGCAAATGGTCAACGTCGGCGAAGAGAGCGGGACGCTCGACGAGGTGGCCGGCGAATTGGCGAACTTTTTCGAAGAAGAGGTCGACCAGACGATGTCCAACCTCTCAACCATCATCGAGCCGGTGCTGTTACTGGTGCTCGGCGCGGCGGTGGCCGGGATGGCGGTGGCGATTCTCTTGCCGATCTATAATCTGTCCGAACAAATTTCCTAACCTATGCATCCATTTGGTCTTGATTTAAGCGACGCCATGATCCGCCTGGTAGTCTTGGAAAAAAGGCGGAAACAATGGCGGATGCCGATTCGCGCCGAGATTCCCGTACCCGAAGGAGTAATTGTCGACGGGACGATCAAAAACCCGGGAGCGACGGTTGAGCTGCTGAAAGAGTTGATGGCGGCGGCCGGATTGAAACAGCGCCAAGCGATCGTCGCCTTGCCGGAACGCCATACGTTTATCAAGCAGTTTCCCCTGCCGGCCGACCACGTCGGTTCAACCGACGAGGCCGTTCACACTGAGGCCAGCCAGCACCTGCCCTATACCTGGGAGGAAATTTATTACGATTGGCAAATCCTCGGCCAGCCCGACACCCTCGGTCAGGACCGCATTGTCTTTGCCGCCGCCCCCAAAGTATTAGTCGACAGTTACCTCTCCGTCCTCGACCAGGCCGGCATCCAAACCACGCGGTTGGAAATTGAATCGGTCGCCGTCGCCCAGGCGTGTTTTCGGGCGGCCGAAACCGGCACCCACCTCCTGCTCGATCTCGGCCGGACGCGCTCAACAGTCATCCTGCTGCAAGACGGCGCGGTTATTTTCAGCGCCACCGTCCGTTACGCCGGCAAAGAACTCAACCGGTACATCGCCGATCGACTGCGAATTACCCTGTCTCAGGCTGAGCGGGCAAAAACGATTTTCGGCCTCGACCCAAAGCGGGGCAAAGGCGTCTTGGCAAAAGTCTTGGCGCCGCATCTTGGTGTTCTGGTCGATAAAATTAACGATGTCCTGAATTTTTACCAGGAACATATCGTCGACCACCCGCCGATCAGCACGATTGGCATTTCCGGCAGCGGGGCGTTATTGCGCGGCATCGATCAAGCCTTGAGCAAGCGGTTGGGCCGGCCGGTGACCCGCCGACCGTCATGGGTATATGACCAACTTCATATCAACGATCGCCAGCCGTTCGCCGAATTACCATACACCTACGCGACCGCCTTCGGCCTCGCCCTGGAAAATGTTCTTGACCATGCTGCGGCTTAATCTTCTCCCCGACGAGCGAAAACGCACCTGGGCTTTAGCCCAGCAGCTTCAGCAATGGCGGGGCGCTATGATGATCGTCGTTCTGGCCTGCCTCGTCGCCACCGCCGCTCTTTTCACACTCGACCGGCATCAGCTTGAACTTGTCACCTCGTCAAATAACGACCTTCAAGGTTGGCAGACGCTCAACGCCAGACGCGAGTCGGGCCAGGTCACCAAGACGACCGGCCAACTCAACGCCACCGTCACCGGCTTGCAGGCTTTATTTTCCCCTTTGAGCACCGCCACGTCCATCGTCGCCTCATTTTCAGCCGACCTCTCTGGCGACATTCAAGTCACGAATGTAACAATTACATCAGACGGCGGGTTTGTCTTAACCGGCACGGCCGCCACGCGAGCGTCGTTTCTCGCCCTGCGAGCGGCGCTTGATAACAATAAAAGTATTACCAAGCTAGCGACCGACAGTACCGCCAGTTTGCGTGAAAAGGTTCCTTTTGAGTATACCGGCCAACTCGTCGTCTCTCCATGACCTTACCCGTAAAAACACAATTCATCGCCTACGGGGCGGGAGTCGGCGCGATCCTGATCGGCTCGATTTTGGCGATGACAATGTACTGGACTCCTCGCCTGAATGAACACCACCACACCATTGCTCAAAACGAGGCCGCGATAACTGCGATCCAGCGGCAACAGCAAAATCTGGCCGGCGTTACTCAACAGCTCAGTGAACGGCAGGCGGATCAAACGAAGCTGAACGAGGAACTTTGGGGCTTTTCTAATGAGGGCGCCTTCTACGAGCTCTGGGATACGGTGGCGGCCGCGACCCAAACCAAAATAACCTTGGAGAGCATTTCCGAAGCCACCCCCGGCAATCTGCCAATCCGCCGCGATGCCACCGTCACCATTTCCGGATCATGGTCGAACCTGTGGCTGGCCATCGCCCGCCTGCCGACCATCAAGCCGATGGCGGTCATCCAAGACTTTCAATTTACGCCCGGTGCCGCGTCGGCGGTCACTGCCCGAATGACACTGGCCACGCTTTGGTATGACGATACCCTACATTAATTCATTTATCGGCCGACTCCGGCGACACCCGCTGGCAATCGGGGTTGGCGTAGTAGTCGTCCTGTTTCTTTGGGTCGGTTGGCTCGCGTACGCACACGTTCTTTCTCCCGCGCCAACCGAAGCTGATATTGCCCAACAAACAGTCCGCTTTAACAAGGCCGGCTTCACGGCAATCACCGCCGCCAGCGCCCAGTACCACCAACCACTTGAACTGCCGACCTTTCCGCGGAACCCTTTCTCACTCAAACTGGCACCGTAGGGCGGGGTTGACCCGGTACTACAACAATTACCAAAATACGCTCGGGTGATTAGGGGCGATGAGGAAATAAAATCCACGACCATCCAAAAAATAGTGCTTGTTGTAGTACCGGGTTGACAGCCTGACGGTGATCAGGTACTCTGTTGGGGCTGAATATATTTTTTTTCTATGGCCCACACTAAATCCGGCGGCTCGACCGCCCTTGGTCGCGATTCACAAAGCAAGCGTCTTGGCGTTAAATTATTCGCCGGCCAACGGGCCAAAGCCGGCAATATTCTGGTCCGCCAACGCGGGAGCTATTACCTACCCGGCGCTAATGTTCGGCGCGGCGGAGATGACACGCTCTTCGCGATTGCCCCCGGCCTGATCAGCTTTATCACCAAAACGAAAATCCGCTACGACGGTCGGCGCGTTCGCCGACGCTACGTTAACGTTGCGGCGTAAGCCTCAGCCGTCCGCCCGACCGGGCGGCGGTTGTGTTTTTGCTTGACCGTCCAAGACGGCGTTTGTCAGCCGCTTTCATAAAAGAGACGAACAATGGGTGGGGCCGGAGCGGATGAGATAAGAGTTCCGGATGAAACTGGGTACCGATGAACCAGGGGTGCTTCGGTAATTCCAGAATTTCAACCAGTCCGCGTTTCGCTTCACGCCCGGCGATAACCATCCCGGCTTTGGTGAAACGGTCAAGGTAGCGGTTTTGGAATTCATAACGGTGGCGGTGACGCTCATTGGTCGCGGTTTGACCGTAGGCGGCGGCCGTCTTGGTGCCCGGGGTGAGATGACAACGATATTCCCCTAACCGCATCGAGCCGCCGAGGTGGTGCTCCCGCAGCAGGGCCGATTGTTCGGGCAGGAGGTCAATCACCGGTTTCGAAGTCTTCGGGTTGACTTCCGTGGTGTTCGCATCCGGCCAATGGAGGACATGGCGGGCATATTCAACCGCCGCCAGCTGCATTCCGTAGCAGAGGCCGAAAAACGGAATGCCTTTCGTCCGGACGTGTTCGATCGCCTTAATTTTTCCCTCCACCCCGCGACTGCCGAATCCGCCGGGCACGACAATGCCGTCAAAGCCGTTCAGTTCCGCCAGGGCCGTCGGATCTTGTTCATAGCTCTCGGCGTTCAACCAGGTCAGCTCAACCCGGCGACTATTGGCCCAAGCGGCATGGCGAATCGCTTCAATCACGGAAATATATGAATCCGCCAGGGTAAACTTGCCGGTGCTAAAATATTTTCCGACTAGGCCAATCCGCACGACCGGACGGCTGGCGTCTCGGGCGACCTGGACCAGCCGCCGCCACTGATGAAGATCGCCCGTGCGGGAGCGCAAATCAAACTTCAGCAAGATTTTTTCGGCTAGTTTTTCCTTGGCAAAATTCAGCGGGATCTCGTAAATGTTCTTAACGTCCGGCGCGGAAATAATGTCGGCCGGGTGCATATTGCAGTTGATCGACAACCGTTCTTTCCGCGGCCGGTCTAACGGCTGGGCGGCCCGCCCCAGAATAAAATCGGGTTGAATGCCGGCGGAATTGAGGGTGCGGACGGCGTATTGGGTCGGCTTGGTCTTCATTTCGCCGAGTTGGCTCGGGATCGGCAGGTAGCTGACCAGGACGAACTGCACCCGGCCAGGCATCCGCAGGTGCATCATCCGGGCGGCTTCAAGAAACAGCATATTCTGATACTCGCCGACGGTCCCGCCGATTTCAATCAGCTGAATCTCCGCCCGGCTGACCCGGGCCGCCGTGGTGATCCGCTGAATGACTTCTTCCGGAACATGGGGGACGACTTCGACGCATTTGCCGCGGTACTCGAGCGCCCGTTCACGTTGAATGACGGACAGGTAGACCTGTCCGGTCGTCATATAATGGTGTCGGGTGAGCGTCGTATCGAGAAAGCGTTCATAATTCCCGATATCCTGGTCGGTTTCCAATCCGTCGGCCGTGACAAAGACCTCGCCGTGCTCGGTCGGATTCATCGTGCCGGCGTCAACATTGATGTACGGATCGATTTTCATCGCCGCCACCCGGTACCCGCGGCTCTTCAGTAACAGTCCGATTGACGAGACGGCAATCCCCTTCCCTAAGCCGGACAGGACGCCGCCCATCACAAAGATATATTTCGTTTTACTGGCGGTTGGCATGGTCAAGATGAATAGTAAACTCTATCAGGTGGTCAGCCAAGGTCAAGCGGGCGGGGTGATCGCCGAGAGTTTTGAACTGCGGCGGTTCGAGGACGGTGTTCGGCGGCAGGCGCAAGCCATGCTGGGCGAGGATCGCCATTTTCACTTGCTCGGCTTTCACCGCCGCGAAGAGCTTCCCTTGCGGATTAGCGCGGGCGGCGAGGCGGACGGTCTGGCCAGTCAGCGTCGCCGCGGCTTGCTGAGCGACCGCGGCGGCGTGGTCCCTGGTCGCGGCGGCCTGGATCACCGCCTGTTTCGATTTGGCGATCAAGGCCGGGGTGGCGACGGCGGCGTATCCTTTCGGGATCAGGAAATTTCGGGCGTAGGCCTGGCGGACCGTGACCACCTGCCCGGTTCGGCCGAGGTCGGCGACATCGTGCAGGAGATAGACGCTGATGGTCATTTGAGTTTCTCAATCATGAGAGCGGTCGCTTTGTCCAACTGGGCATCACCCTCACCGGACTCCGCCGGCGCGATGACGACATCCGGGGTGATCCCCAGTTCGGAAATAGACCGGTTGTTCGGGGTGTACCACTTGGCAATAGTCAGCTTCAGCGTTGAGCCGTCCGGCAATTCCTCGAGTTGCTGGACCGAGCCTTTGCCGAATGTTTGCTGGCCGACAATCGTCGCCCGGCCGAGGTCTTGCAGGGCGCCGGCGACAATTTCCGAGGCCGAAGCGCTGCCGCCGTTGACCAAGACCACGACTGGCTGGTTATCGACGAGGCGCCGTCCGTTCGAACGCAGATCTTGGTGCTGACCGGCCTGATCTACCTCACTGACGATAACGCCATCATCAATAAAGATACTGGCGACGTCAACCGAAGCGTCAAGCAGTCCGCCGGGGTTATTCCGTAAGTCGAGGACAAAGCCCTCAACCGCTTTCGCCAACTGGGCTTGGATTTCTTGACGAACCTTGGCGGTGGTGTCTTCGGTAAAACTGCTGATTTGAATGTACCCCAGCAAATGTTTTTCGACGGTCAGAATTTTCGCCTTAACCGTGCTGACGACAATCGTATCGCGGACCACGGAAATTTCCAGCGGTTCCGCTTGGCCACGGCTAATTTCGAAGACCACGGTTGACGCTTTCGGACCGCGAATTTTCTTGATCGCTTGATCAATCGACCAGCCATCGGTATCCTGCTTATCGATTCGCAGGATGATGTCCCCGGCCTGCAGGCCGGCCCGGGCCGCCGGCGTCTCCGGCAACGGCGCAATCACCGCCAGCTGACCGTCTTTAAAACCAACCTCCATACCGACACCCTCAAAGGTGCCGTTTATTTCGTCGGCAAACTCCTTGGCTTCGGTCGGATCAAAATAGGCCGAGTATGGATCGCCAAGGCCGCCGACCATTCCTTTGATCGCTCCACGGACCAGCGCGGTTTGATCGACCGCACCGTTGACATACCGATTATGAATCGAGGTCCAGACGTCTTCGAAAGTCTGAATCACGGTCGGATCGGCTTGAGCGCGAAAAATGTTCAGTAGTCGGTCGAGCGGCGGGGCGGTGGGGGCTTGGCGGCTGCCGACATTGACCCCGGCGCCAAAGCTCAGGAAAACAACAACCACGCCAGCGAAGAGGAGGAGGATGGAGCGGGAACGCATACCGGAACAGTATACCCTAGGTCGGGCGATTGAGACGAGCGCCAAGGGCCCGCAGGCGCGTCGGCAGATCCTGATAGCCCCGATCGAGATGCTCGACGCCCCGCAACGTCGACTCGCCGTCGGCAATCAGCGCGGCGATCAGATGGGCCATCCCGGCCCGGATGTCGGGGATGTCGATGATCGTCCCGTGTAGCCGAGTCGGTCCGGTGACTCGACAACTATGGAGACACTCCCGGGCCCACCAGCGGCACGGCAACTTACCCCAACATTCAGTCGAGGTGGCAATCTTGGCCCCCATCGCCACCAGCGTTTTGGTGTAGCCAAAGCGATCTTCGTACACAGTTTCATGGACAGTGGAAACGCCCTCCGCTTGCGTCATCACCGTCACCAGGGGCTGTTGCCAGTCGGTCATGAATCCGGGGTGAGTATCCGTCTCGACTTCGACGCGGTGCAACTTTCCGGTCCGAAAAAAACGGATGCCATCAGGCCGGACCTCAAAGTTTCCGCCCATCCGCCGAACGGTGGTCAGGAAGGTTACCAAATCAGCCTGACGCGCCTCGGCCACGAAAATATCGCCGCCGGTCGCCAGCGCCAAACAGCCAAACGACGCGGCTTCGATCCGATCCGGAATCACCCGGTAGGTCGTCCCGTGTAATTCCCGGACGCCGTCGATCACCAATGTCCGATTGGCCCCGAGGTCGATCATCGCCCCCATGGTCTGCAGCATTTGGAGTAAATCCCAAACTTCCGGTTCAACCGCGGCGTTTTGAATGGTGGTCCGGCCCTCCGCCAAAACCGCCGCCAGCGCGATCGATTCAGTCGCGCCGACGCTTGGATAGGGCAACGTAATCGTCGTCCCATGCAACCGCTTGGCGGTGGCCCGAAAACTGGTCGGGGTCGCCTCAATCGTCGCGCCCATCGCGTGCAAGGCGGCCACGTGATAGTCGACCGGGCGCGGTCCAATGGCGTCTCCGCCGACGATCGGTACCTCGGCCTGGCCGGTGCGGTTCAGAAGAATACCAAGCGTCAGGATCGATAACCGGTTTTTTCGGCTCAGCGCGGCGATGCGCGAGCTGGCGATCTGGTCGGTCGTCACGGTCCAACGGTGACCGTCGCGTTTGACGGTTCCGCCAAGCTGACCGATCAATTCCGCGGCGATATCGGTTTCACCCAGCAACGGAACATTTTCAATTGTTGACGGCTCGGACGACAACATCGTCGCCAACAGAATCTTTGAAGCGGCGTTTTTTGCGCCTGAGAGCGTCACTGTCCCGCTCAGCGGGGTGCCGCCGGTAACCTGATAGATGGCCGACATCGTTGCTGAAAACAAATGAATTTGATACCCTGAGATTCGAAGGGCGCTGGTAAGTAGTGTATCGATTGCCTAGCGTGCCGTCAACGTTATGACTGTCCGAGCCCGGCGCATTTATTATTCCCTCGCCATCCTCCTCTTTTGCGTGGTGGCGCCTTTAATTATTGCCCTCGCATCGGGTTGGCGCTGGTCGGGCTGGCGCCAGGGATTCATCGGGACGGGAACGCTGGTTTTAACCTCAAGCCCACGCGCCACCATCATCCTGAACGGGAAAAACTTCGGCCCGACCCCGAAACGAATAAGCGGCTTGGCGCCGGGAATCTATCAGCTGGCCCTCCGCCGGGCTGGCTGGCGATCATGGGAACACATCGTCCAGGTCAATCAGGGAGCCAGCAGTACGATCGGCCCGGTCCAACTCTTCCGCCGCACCTTGCCGCAAACCTTGATCAGTCCGACGACCTGGGATGGCTGGCTGGTCAGCGCTGACCAACGAGCCGTCGCCGGTTGGACGGCGACGGAAGCCGGCGCCGCTCTGCAACTCCTGTGGCCGACGAAGAGCGACCCGATCACGCTACCGTCCGCGCCTAGCTGGATCGCCGTCAGTCGACACAACCAACGGTTGGCGGTGGGCTTATCTGACGTAACCAACGTTTATTCGCTGACAAACCAGGTCTCGCCCTGGACCATACCCCCCGGCCAACCGGTTTTTTGGCTCAGCTCGTCAGAATCCATCTTCTACCGGATTGAGGAGGCCGAACTTATTGCTTATGACCTGCTAACCCAGAGCCGAACGAGTCTGCAGGCGGCGCAAACAGCCAGCGGGAATGAAACAAACATTTGGCTTGCCCGAAAATCCGGCGAGACGACCGGCATCGAACAGCGCACGAACACCTTGTCGGCCAACGCGGCGACTATTGCCACCCTGCCCGGCGAGTGGCAGATTATCGGCTC
>Ga0209726_10004625_pt1 | contig 17406 bp, 14 predicted proteins | sample Subgrocontami54m_FD_187453 | JGI IMG/M metagenome (GOLD analysis project Ga0209726, IMG submission 187453) | Subsurface groundwater microbial communities from S. Glens Falls, New York, USA - GMW46 contaminated, 5.4 m (SPAdes) (version 3) | ecosystem: Environmental > Aquatic > Deep subsurface >... | reverse complement strand
GCAATCGACTGGGCCATTTGGCCCCCTCGTGCATTGTCGCGTCCGTAGCGTAACTGCTGACCTGGAAAACGGTTATGGCTGCCAATTTCGCGACTATACCACAATGCCACGATACTCCACACACACATGTTTGTTACCCGGTTTTGAACCATGCCCGAAATGGCACATCCGGAAAATGCGTGTTTTCCGGCATGGTTCAATTCTTGTCATTTCTGGGTGACAGAGTGAACGCTGTAGGGACTACACTTGCCTGTCATGTGATGCCGACATTTTTTTCGATGTAACATTGGATGGATCAAGGGGATAGGAAGTTGAGTGCGTGCCAACTGTGTCGAAATCCTGTCGTCTCGAAAAGCACCTATGCCTGTGCGCATTTGTGAACCATGCCTGTTTTCCGAAGCGCGCCGCCACCAAGCGAGACATTTCCACGCATCTCTTGGGATCGGGTAAAACTGGCTCGTTGCGCGGCTTTGCGCTTTGTTTCACGCCGGCTTGCGATAAACGCGCATGATCCACTCGCGCAGATGCTCCGGCCGATGCAGCGCCTCCTGCTTCGATAGCCACGCTTCATATTGATCGAGCACATCTTGCAGGCACGCGCTGCGGCCAAAGGCGACATGCCCGTAGCGCCAGCTCAACTGCTGCCGGGCTTCGTCCATGGGCGTGTCGGTGTACAGGAGCAAGTAGATGGTCGCCGCCAGACCGGAGCGATCGCTGCCGTTGCGACAATGGAAGAGTACCGGCCGGGGAGTACTGTCGAGAACTTTCACGAGCAGCCGCAGATCGCGGTGATGGGGCGCAAAGGAGGCGGAGAGCATGACGTTTTCGAAATGAACGCCGCGTTCGAGCACGGCCTGGCGCTCGTTGATGTACCACGGCGTATCGTGGCCGTCGCCGCGCAAATTGATGACCGTGCGGATGCCGTGCTGATCGATGACCTGCCGCAGCCAATCGGCCGACGGTTGGGCGCAGCGATAGGCGGCGCTGGGGGTGATGCAATGGAAATTTGGGCCGGCGAGGACGCAGATCACTTCCCAACCGAGGACCGCCAAGCAGGCACAAGCCAGGCCCCATAATCCGAGACGCTTCCAACCGCGCCGCTTCGCCTGGGCTGGTGCGTTCGCGCACGGGGCAAGCGTGCCGACAGCCGAGTCTTGGAAGGCGACGTTGTCCATGGCTGGCGTGGCACCCGCGGCGGGCATGGTCGATGGCGGCGCAGCGCACCCTGCGCGTCCTGGAAATATCGGCCAAGCTTGCGGGATTCTTGCATATTCGCCAGATCGGTACAATGCGACAGGGATTCATGGAGCCGAGGTTCGGCAATTTGCCTAATTCGCCAGTTTCTTCATCAACAAGCGATATGTCCACGAACCGAGCCGATCGCGGCGGCGCACCAGCCGGAAACTGCGGCCAAACACGCGCGAGTATTGCCAGCCGCCCATGATCGGCGCTGTCATGTAACCCGCCTTGCGCCAGTGCAGAATCTGAAAATCGATCTCCTCGCCGCGCGCGTCGATCAGCCAATACTCGCCGATCTTGGCGCGCTGGTACAAATGGCGCAGTTTGATCGTGTCTTTGGCCACAGAACTGTCGCTCAGAATCTCCATCACCCAATCGGGAGAGCCGATGATCTCCGTTTCGCGCCCGCGCTTGGCGAGAAAGCGCACGTGGCCGCGCTTCAGGCTGCGCCACAGCACGGCGACGCCGTCAGGATTGTTCGACACCTTGGCGGCCAAGTTCACGATCAGCACGCCGTCGATGAACAAATACCCGAAATCGACTTCGACATTCAGATTTCTGAGGACCCCGCCCACCTCGATCTTGACCAGGGCGTGGCTGCGAATCTCTTCTTTGCTCATGTCGAGGTAGACCTTTCCTTGGAGATAGCAGGCACGCAGCTTCTCGGGGCAATCATCGGACAACATCCAGGAACGGAAGCCGGCCAACGTGTGCACGTCCCGAGGAATCTCGACCTCGTCCAAGTAGACCTTCCCCGCCGCATAGGTCACACGCAGCTTCTCGGGGAAGTCATCGCCAAGTACCCACGCATGGAAGCCATCCCAGGTATGCACGTCGCGCGGAATCTCCAGGAGAGCATCGACGCCGTTGACGGCGACACCATTGCTGATTCCTGCCGATCGTTTGCGGATTGCCGTTGCCATAGGACCCTTGGAAATGATGTCATGAGCGTGAACCCCGACATTGTAGCAAACGGTCCATAACGCCGCAGCGCCGTTCAAGAGACATCTCGCCGCCCGTTTTCATAAAACCTTCCTCATGCTCCTGCGCACCCAGCAACTCACCAAGGATTACGGCCGGTTTCGCGCCCTGGACGCGCTCGACCTCGAATTGCAGCCAGGCGAAATCTGCGGCGTCCTGGGACCCAACGGTTCCGGAAAATCGACGGCGCTGCGGTTGCTCCTGGGCTTCATGCGGCCGACGGCGGGGCAGGCGTGGATCGCCGGGCACGATTGCTGGCACGACAGCGTCCACGCTCGCCGGCACGTAACCTATCTGCCCGGCGAGCTGCGCCTTTACGAGAACATGACGGGCCGGCAGCTCATCAGCTTCCTCGGTCGCTTGCGGCAACAATCTCCGAATGGCGACGTCGAACGGCTGGCGAAGACGTTTGACATCGACATCGCCCGGCCGCTGGCGCAACTTTCCTCCGGCATGAAGCGGAAGGTGGCGCTCTTGGCGGTGCTGGCGCCGCGCACGCCGCTGGTGATTCTCGACGAGCCGACGAACACGCTCGATCCGACGATGCGCGATGAGTTGATGGGCCAATTGCGGCACGCGCGCGATCAGGGGCAGACGGTGCTGTTTTCGTCGCATGTTTTGAGCGAGGTGGAGCAAGTATGCGACCGCGTCGCCATCTTGCAGCAAGGACGGTTGGCGCATGTGCAGACGATGGCCGAGCTGCGCGAAATACGGCGCGTGCGGGCGCGCTTCGGCGGCGTCGTCGGGCCGCTGCCGGAGTTGCCGGGGCTGCGGAGCGTTGAACGACACGGGGCGGAGGTGACGTTCGAGTACGCCGGCCCACTGCGCGACTTGCTCGGCTGGCTAGCGCGTCAGGACGTGCTTGACCTCAAGATCGAACCGCTGGGGCTGGCGGGCATCTATCATCGCTATCACGGAACCGAGGCATGATATTGTGGTGCAGGCGTCCCGCCTGCACCTTCCAGCATCGTGCAGGCGAGACGCCTGCACCACAAACCATGACCCGAACCCTCGTCTTCAAACTGTTGCGCGACTACCGCGTCGGCCTGCCGGTCGTGGCGCTGCTGCTGTTTCTCTTTCAACTGCTGTGGTCGGTCGTGTCCAAGCGCATCTCGACCGAGGTCTTGCTGGAATTCTCGCGCCGGGGAATTGATCTGGATATGCTCGGGAATATCGTCTTTCAGGGCCCCGGTAAGATCATCCAGTCGTTGCTCGGCGGCGAGAACATCCGCCTCGATCACACGCAAGACATGCTGTCGATGGCCTACGTGCATCCGTTGACGCAGATCATCTTGTGTGTTTGGGCGATTGGCCGGGCCTCCGGCGGCATTACCGGCGAGATCGACCGCGGCACCATGGAGTTGCTGCTGGCGCAGCCGATTCGTCGCAGCCAGATCATACTCGCCCACTTCATCATCGACGTGCTGACCATTCCCGTCCTTTGTTTGAGCATGTGGGCCGGCACGTGCGTCGGCGCGTATTTGGTCGGTCTGACCAGTGCGACCGATCCGAAGCTGCAAGTTCATCTGGCGGCGTTCGGCCCGGCGCTGATAAACGTCGGCTTGCTCGTTTTTGCCGTGAGCGGCATCACGATGCTCCTTTCGGCGACCGGACGGTTTCGTGGCCGGGTGCTGGGCGCGGCCGTGCTGTTGGCGCTGCTGCAGTTTCTCGTCAACGTGATCGGACAACTCTGGACGCCCATGGAGCCGCTCCGGCCCTGCACCGTGTTCTACTGGTATCAGCCGCAGCCGATCATTTTGGATGCGCAATGGGCGACGCGCGGCATGATCTGGGCGGGCTTTGGCGTGCTCGCGGCGGTTGGAGCGATGGGATATGCACTGGCCTGGGTGACGTTTTGCCGCCGCGATTTGCCGGCGCCGTTGTGACCTGGATTTGGACTGCGGCGCTTTCCCGCCGCTTTTGTTTTGCTTTGGACTGCTCCAAAAGCAAAAAAACAAAAGCGGCGGCAAAGCGCCGCACTCCAAAAAATGGTCACCAATTGACGCGCTCGACCGCTTCGCCGACGCCCAGCCGGCAACAGAGCTGGTCGAATTCATCGCGGCGGCGCGGGTCGGTGCTGTGCAGGTGCTCGCCTTCGGTGATCAACTTCAACTTGTCGTCGCGCGGGATGCCGTAGCCGTCGAGGATCGCGGCGAACGGTTCCAGGTCGGCGGCGTAGACGACCAGCAATTTGTGTTCGTCGAACTGCACTTCCATCGGCGCGGACGTGGACAGCACGGCCACGCCGGTGCAGCCGTCGTTGAGCAGCAGGTCTTCGTAATCGCAGCAGTGGCTCTTCAGCACCGGCAGGTCGATCGCTTCGCGGTAGAGGTCGAGGTGGTGGTTGCCGTCGCGGTCGTGGCTGGTTTCCACAATCGCATCGACGACTTCGCCGAGCGGCTCGAGCAAGTCGAGGAAGACGTCAAACAACTGCTCGCGCGACACCGCGGCCGCGAGCACCGGCACCTGGAAGCCGGCTTTCTTGTCTTTGTACGTCTCGATGCGATAGCCCTGTCGCGGCGTCACGTGCCGATCGAGCGACGGGCGCACGGCATCGGTCAGCAAGAAATCGCCGTAGCGGTCTTGCAAGAGCAGCTCGGTCATGTTCGTGGGGGTCATGGACGCCCTGCGTTCGGGGAGAGGCCAGCGGCATTCCGTCCGCCTTGTGGTGCAGGCATCCCACCTGCAGGTGCAGCCAAGCCGGCCGCACGACCATGCTTTCAGGAAGCCATCTTGGGATCCGACCGCGGGGAGAGCGGTGCTGCCCAAGTATAGTTCGTGAAATAGCACGGTGCCAACCAAGCACTTGGATTCTAGGAAGCGGCCAAGGCGCAAAATGAAAATCATTGGGGACAAGCAGGTTGCGCCGGTAGGACGCTTGGGGAGACGTGAACATCCGTCCGGCACAGGCCGCACATCGCCCCGCGCCGGCATCTTTGGCATTTCGAGACGGGCGAATCGCTGCCTGGCAGCGCCATAAGCGCACCCGCGCCGCTTGCGCAGGCTATGATTACGATGGACTTCAACCTCAAGGAAAGCACTTCGATTGAACCCGATTGCCGATTATCGCCAGGCACTTTCGTTGGTCATGGGGTGGATGATGCGCATCCTCGCTAAGAAGCTGTTTCAAAACGCGGACAGGCCCCCCCAAGCTCAGGGGTCAGGGGTCAGGGGTCAGGGGTCAGGGGTCAGAGCATGTGAAAAAATCAAGACCGTCTCTCGCAAAGTCGCAAAGGCGCCAAGAATACCCAAGAATTCATGGCTATCTTTCTTGTTGCTTGGCGTCTTTGCGACTTTGCGAGAGATTTTTTCACAAACTCTCAGTGCTTGTTTCGAAATAGTTTTTAAGGCGCGGGCGGCGCTCATGGTTCTTGCCGTGTGGATCGGCCTGGGCTCATGGGCCCAGGCCCAGGAAAACGGCAAAACCGTGGCCGATTGGTGGGAAGCCGCCTACCTGCAAGGCACGCGCTCCGGCCATGTGCACACGTTTGTCAAGGAATACGAGCAAGACGGTGTCAAAGTTTACCGCTCCACCATCGAGATGCGTTTCAATGTCAGGCGTTTCGCCGAAACCGTCCAACTGGCGATGGACAGCGGCACCCACGAACTGGCCGACGGCAGAGTCTTCGGCACCTTCATGCGGCAAATGGTCGGCAAGAACAAGAGGCTGGAGATCATCGGCGCCGTGGATGGCCGCCAGCTGACGTTGACGCTTGACCAAACCAAGCTCCTGAAGCCGGCGCCGTGGGACCCGCAGGTGCTGGGCGTTGCTAAGCAAAAATCGCTATTCAAAGATCGCAACGTCAAGCCGGGCGATGGTTTCAGCTACAAGAGCTTTGAGCCGACCATCAACCTCGTCGTCAACATCCACGTCAACGTGAAGGACCATGAGGACGTGGAACTGTTCGCCGGCAAGCAGAAAAAGCGGCTGCTGCGCGTCGAGGCGAAGGCGGACAAGATCGACACCTTTCAGCTGCCGCCGTATGTCGCCTGGCTGGATGACAATTTGATCCCGGTGCGTGTGCAACTCGATGCGCCCAGCCTGGGCAAGATCATGCTTTATCAAACGACCAAGGCATTCGCGCTGGCGCCGAACAATGAACCGCCAGCTCTCGACCTCGGCACCGGCTATCACATTCGGCTGAGCCGGCAAATCGTCCGGCCTTATGATTCGACGGCGGCGATTTACCGCATCACCATCAAAGACGAAGAAGATGTATCCAGTGTGTTCGCCGTAGGTGATCGACAGGAAGTCAAAAACGTGAAGGGGAGCACGCTGGAAATGCACGTGCGCTCGACGGGCAAGGGCGAGGCGGCGGCCGTACCGGGTGCCGAGTTTACCCAAAGTTCTTATTTTATCGCCAGCACCGACCCAAGAGTGCAGGAATTGGCCCGCCGAGCTGTCGGAATCGAAAAGGAACCTTGGAAAAAATCGCTGAAGATTGAAAAATGGGTGCACGACCACATGCGGTCGAACGCCCGTGAGGGGCTCGCGCCCGCCGATGAGGTGGCTCGAAACCTGGAGGGCGACTGCACCGAGTACGCGATGCTGACCGCTGCCATGTGCCGGGCCGAGGGTATCCCGAGTAAGACCGCGCTGGGCCTGATCTACGCCAATGTACGCAGCGGTCCGGTCTTTGTGTTTCACATGTGGACGGAGGTATGGATCGATGGGCGATGGCTGCCGCTCGACGCGACACTGGGCTTGGGCCACATCGGGGCGGCGCATTTGAAGATCAGCGACCAGAGCTGGCACGACGAACGATCGCTAACGCCGCTTTTGCCGGTGCTGCGTGTTCTGGGCAAGTTGTCGATCGAGGTGGTGCGCGTCGAAGGGAAATGACCGAAATTCAGCGAGCCTCCGGGCTTGGCCCGGAGAAAATGATGAACAGGCCTCCAGGCCAAGCCTAGAGGCTCGCCGTCATGGTTTCACGAACTCTACGCAGGAATCTGCTTGAGAATTCGCCGAAAGATCGATACTTTGGGACTTGAACAACGTCTAATACAGGCGCGGTTCGGCGCGGCTGACGCGAGGATTGGTGCCCTCCTTCCGCATATTCGAATCACGGACGACCGCAACGATGGGTGTTTCGGCAAAGGATTTGACTCGCGGCGGCGCGTCGGCATTCCACCGGCGTCTCTGGTTTGTTGTTCAGGTGCTTGGAGCGATGTCCCCGGCATGAAGCGCATGGCAGATTCGATGGACTCAAGAACGGCCGAGGGGGCGCGATGAAAGCGAAGGAGCGCCCCGGCCCGGTCACCATTCCCGCGCCCCCCGGCGACGGCGGCCACGCGGAGACGCACTCGGTGCGCGCTGCCGCTTTTGCCTGGGAAGATTGGTTCCGCCAGGCCTCCACCACTCAGCAAGCCGAAGCCCTGGCCCTGGCGCAACGCCAAGGCTACCTCTACGCCCATCAGCTGCCCGCCCCGACGATCCAAATCAAGCCGCCCCTCACGCCCGCTGCCGGCGACGGCCTGGAGGGTTTGCGCGCACTGTTGTGCGGCAAAATCGCAGCCTTGCCGGCGCTGGCGCCGCGGCCCGTGGCACAAGCGGATCCGTCGCTGACCCACGTTCAACAGCAGGCGGCCGCACGCGCGCTGGCCTCGCCGGACATCGCGCTCTTTCGTGCCCGGCCTGGCCAAGCTGCCGCCGTGCTCGCCGATGTCATTATCCAGGCGTCGCGCTTGGGCCAGCGCGTCTTGCTCTTAACCCAGCAGCCGGGCAAACTCGATCAAGTGCTCCAGCGCCTGCATGGTCGTGATGCGGTCTTGCCGGTGCGTTTTCTCGATCCCGGCGAGACGATTCCGCAGCTGGCGCCGGCCGTCCGCGCCTACACGCTCGACGCCCAGCGGCAACTTTTTCGAACCAACACGCTGGCCAAGGCCCAAGCCGGCCGCGCGCAAACCGAGGAACGCTGTCGCCGCCGCTACGACGAAGCGCCGCTCTGGCCGCAACTCGCCCAACTCGCCGAGCGCCACGCCGTGCTCGAGGACCAACGTCGCGCCTGGCAACAGCGCATCGACGACACGCCGGCCGAAGTGCGCGGCGCGGCCGCGGGAGTGCCCGGCTCCGGCACAGCGCTGCCGTCCGGCCCGTTCGCGCTGCAGGTCGGCGAGCTGATTCAAGGTTTCAATCAGCAGGCCGACGACCTGGACCGCAGCGAGCGCCTGCTCGAGGAACAGCAGGCTCACATCCGTGTCGATCTGGCACGCTGGCAAACGGACAAGGATACTCTCCAGCCCATGGTCGATGCGCGGCAAAGCGGCCGGTGGTGGACCGGAGCATGGTGGCGAGCCAAATTCGCGAAGAACCTCGCTGGCCGAGCCCTGGAACTGGAGAAGCAACACGCCGACTTGCAAGCCGCTCTTGCCGTCGTCACCCAAGAGCTGCAACAAAACGCCGATCAGCGCGCCCAGGCCGAAGCAAGACTCGCGGCCGACCGTGAAGCGCTCGTCACCGCGGAAAGCCAGCGCCGCCGTCAGGCCTGGGCCGCCCAGATTTCAGAGATCGAAGCCGAGCAAGAGCCGATCGTCAACGAATGGCGCACGCTCGCGGCCAAATTGGATCAGGAACACGTCCCCCCCGCGCCGACGCCGCTCGCCGTCACCGACGCCCAGACCCGCTGGCGCGCGACCAAGCAACACGACGAGGCCGACTGTCTGTTCGCCCGGCAATGGGCGAGCTTCGTGCAGGAATCGGCCCCGCACTTTGTCGCCCAGTTGCCGCGCTATGCGTCGCTGCTGGCGGGCACAACCGCCGCGCTGACGAAGAACGCCGACTTCGCCGACTTCGCCGACGGCCCGTTCGACCTGGTGATTATCGACGATGCCGACCGGCTTCTGGAAAACGACCTGCTGCGCCTGGCCCGCAAAGGCCGGCGCTGGCTGCTGGTCGGCAGTGTCCAGAGCGGCGCCGGGCGCCTCAGCAGCTTTGACAAGCTCTGGCAAGCGCTGCACGCCGATCCAACGACGCGTCTGTCGTATCGCTGGGCCAAGGAGGGCGAACGCTGGTGTTGCCACCTCCGCCCCGTCGCCGCTCACGATCGCCGCTTTCTCGAAACGGAGCGCCTCGCCGACTTCCCCGAGATCGAGCTGCGCATCCTGTCGTTGCCCAAGACACGCCCGCAACTCGCCCATGTCGTCTTCCCCGCCGTGATGACGCTCGCCCAGGCCAAGGGCTTCATCCATCGCGAATTACAGGAAGCCGCCGTCCAACCCGCCGGCCGCAGCGCCTGGCTGGAGGATCGCGATTGCGCCTGGACGTTGCACCTGGGGTCCCCGACCACCTCGGAACTGATGGCGATCGATTTGGAGCCGGGCATCCGCGAATGGGCCTGTGCGCGCGGTCTGACCCATCGCCTCGACATCGACAAATCGGTTTGGCAGTACGCCCAGGCAGACGATTGGATTCGCCGCAATTTGAACCTGTGTGATCTGGGGCGGACGTTTGAATTGGCGTAAATCGATTCTCAAGTCTTTGGCCACCAACAATTGCTTGGTCTTTCGCACGCGCTGCATCGCAATCGCAAATTCCGCGACGCTCTTGTCAATGACGGAGACGCCGGCAATAATGCGGCTAACAGTCATGCTCGATTGATCCATCAGGGTGCAACATGATCCAAGGCAAGACAATGCCGAGCCTGCCGGAACTTTTCGACGCCGACGAGACTGCCTGGCTCGAACAAATGGCAGCATTGGCGGGCGAAAACGCCGGTGCCTCGCTGGATTTACCCCACTTGAGCGAATATCTTGGCGACATGGCCAAGCGAGACAAGCGCGAAGTAATCCAGCGATTGACGGTGTTGCTGGTCCATCTTCTCAAATGGGAGCATCAGCCAAAGAAGCGCTCGCGGAGCTGGCAACTGACGATCGACGAACAGCGCGATGAACTTCAGGAATTGCTGGAAAGCGGCAGCCTACGCGCTCACACCGAGCAAGAACTCGCCAAGGCTTATCAGAAAGCGGTTAGGCGCGCGGCGGTGGAAACGAAACTAAAGGAAGAGACCTTCGCAGACGAATGCCCCTTCAGCCTGGAACAGGTGTTGGGCGCTTAGACTGCAACTGAATTCACCCCACCAACTCCCGAATCACCTCTCCCCTCGGCAAGATCGGAATCGGCCGGCCGATCACATCGTGGAGCATTTGCGATGGGTCGATGCCGAAACGCCGATAGATCGTGGCCAGCAGGCAATTGCTGTCCATGGGCCGTTCGACGGGGTGCTCGCCCCTGGAATTCGTGCTGCCGATTACCTGCCCCATGCGCAAGCCGCCGCCGGCGACGAAGACGCTCATGGCGCGCGGCCAGTGGTCGCGGCCGGGGCGGCCGGTGGGGTCCTGATTGGCGATCCGCGGCGTGCGGCCGAACTCGCCGCAGAACAGCAGCAGCACGTGGCGGTTCATGCCGCGCGCATGCAAGTCGTCGATGAGCGTGGCCAGCACCTGATCGAGCACCGGCAGCTTGATCCGGTAGGCGTCGAAGATGTGGGCGTTGACAGAATGATCGTCCCAGTTCGTGGTGCGCGCGACCGACGCGGGCAACCGCGGATACGTCGCCTGACACTGGACGAAACGCACGCCGGCTTCCACCAGGCGCCGGCAGGTGAGCAGGCTCTTGCCCCAGTGCGTGTCGCCGTAGCGCTGCCGCACTGCCGCCGGCTCTTGCGAAAGGTCAAAGGCGTCGCGCGTCGCTCGGCTGGAGAGAATCTCGACGGCGCGGCGTCGATTGCGGTCCCAGGCGTCGAGCGCTGTTGAGCGATCCACGGCCCGGCGAAAGCCGTCGATTTGATTCAGCAGATCGGTGCGCCGCTCCAGTTGCAGCGTCGAATCGACCGCAAGGGAAAGCCCCGCCCGGCCGTCGCCGGATGGATAGATCGGAATCGGATCGTAGACGTTGTTGCCGCTCGCGGAGATGCCGTTGTTCGCATTGGGCATAAAGGGAGCGAACGCTCTGCCCAGATAGGCCGGTCCGCCGCCATAGAATTGCGTGTCGCCGACGAACGCCGGCACATCGTCGCGCCGGCCGTCCAGGTGTTTGGCGACGATCGAGCCGATTTCCGGGTTTTCGGAGTTGGGCAAGTTCGCCGCCAGCGAGGCATGCCCCGTAAGCAATCGATGCGTGCCCCCGGAATGTTCGCCGCGCTCGTGGTGCAGGCTGCGCACGATCGTGAATTTGTCGGCCATCGTCGCCAGGCGCGGCAGATGCTCGCAAATCTGCATGCCAGGGACGTTCGTGCGCGCCGGTCGAAATGGGCCGCGGATTTCGGCGGGCGCGTCGGGTTTCAGGTCGAACGTTTCCAAATGGCTCGGACCGCCATGCGCCCAGAACAAGATGACCGAGAAATCACGATCGATGGCCGCCGTTTCCGCGGCTGCCAAGAGTTGCGCGAGCTGCGGCGCCGGCCCGGCGTAGAGCGCACCGAGACTGAGGCCGCCGAGCTTGAGCCAGGTGCGGCGGTGCATGGGGCCGGGACACGGAAAATTTGAGCGCGAACCACGCACTGGAAGTCACTCTGGAAACTACGAAGTAGATTCGGCCACCGGTGTCGGCAATGATTCTGGCGCCAACGCGGACTCAACTTTGTCAAAACACGGCGGCATGGGCGAAGGTTCAGATCGCAACGGCTGCGTAATATACTTTCCCGGAATCCTTGCATTTCCAGGTCAACAAGTATTCTACGCTTTGTCCGGGACCGCGCCCCAATTATTCCTCTACACCTCTAGTGCTGTGTCAAACCTAAAACTTCGGGTTGAAGGCTGCGAAATCCCAGCAAAACACCACGGTTTGCTGACGGCGTCGACCCTAAGATTAAGGTTTGACAAAGCACTAGTGCTCTGTCACGCATGCTTTGCTGGAAGAAATTGCTGCAAGGGAAGTGGGAAGTCACGGAGGTGGTGTTCGATGGTACGGCCACGGACAACCTCAAGGGAGTTCAGGCGGTCTTCGACAAGGACAAACTGAGTTTGATCGGTGGGGAGGGCAAGCGGGAGTTCAGCATCAAGCTGGATCCGACCAAGAACCCCAAGGCTATCGACATGACAGCCCTCGATGGCGAGTTCAAGGGCGACACCAACCCCGCCATCTACCAGCTGGAGGGCGACACGTTAAAGCTGTGCATGTCGAATGAGCCGGGGAACAACAAGAGGCCGACCGAGCTTGCCTCAAAGGAAGGCTCAAAACTGCTGCTGATGACATTGAAGCGATCAATCAAAGGTGGCAACAAGGACGACAAGGAGCTCTTGTTGAATGGTGCCGGGGGTGACCCGAAAACGGATCTGGCCCGCATTCAAGGATCGTGGAAGGGGATCAAACTCGAAGCGTGTCACAAGTCCAAGAAAGAAAGCCAGTTGTGGCGTGAGTTCGGTGATCATCTCGGCGTGGTTCAAAAACGTGCAGTTGGCAGTGCCAAGCGACAGTGCAATCGACTGGGCCATTTGGCCCCCTCGTGCATTGTCGCGTCCGTAGCGTAACTGCTCACCTGGAAAACGGTTATGGCTGCCAATTTCGCGACTATACCACATTGCCACTTTTGTCGCGCGCGCGCCTGGCTGTAACCCAACTCTGAACCATGCCATCACTCGAGCGATCTGTCGTGACCACAACATTCCGCGCCGGTGTGGCTGAAGAGTTCCGTTTGCATCGCAAACTGTACCACTACCAGTTGTGGAATCGGTGACGCCGCTATTTGAATACCTGATGCAGCGCCATGGCGATTTTGGGCTATCCCACCGCACGGTGCTTGCAATAAACTGAAGTCATCCAAATCCCGGTTTCAAGGCAGCGCCGTCATGTACCAGCAACCGCCGCTCGATTTGCTCGAAAGTTCGCACTCGTTTCCGGGGCCGTACCTCTTCAAAGTGATCGGCAAGTCCGAGGGCGGCTTCCTGGCGCGCACGGTCGCGGCTGTCCGTGAAGAACTGGCGCTGGAGGCCGACCCGCCGTTCAGCATGCGCGCAGCGAAAGGCGGGCGGCACATCGCGGTTACGCTGGAGCCGCACGTCGAATCGGCCGTCCAGGTGCTGTCGATCTACCGCCGCCTGAGCGTGATGGTCGGGCTGGTGATGCTGTGGTGATCCACGAGGGCTGCCGCAATGCGACGAGTTCTTGTTTCCGTCTTGGCAATACTGCTGGTCGCCGTCGGCGCGGCGGACGCGCATGACTACTGGCTGGAGCCTGAATCATTCTTCCCCGCCGTCGGCAAGAGCGTCGCTGTGCGTTTGCATGTCGGCGAACATCTCACCAGTGAGGCGGAACGACCCTTTCAAGCGAAGCCGACGCTCGCCTTTCAATTGATCGGTATCAAGGAAACGCAGGATCTGAAGGCCGCGGGCCGGGAAGGCGAAACGCCGGTGGGTCTGGTGAAGGCATCGGCGCCGGGCAATTATCTGATTCGGATGGAGCGCAGTCCCAGTTACATCAAGCTCGCCGCGGACAAATTCAACGCGTATCTGGCCGAGGAAGGGCTGACCGACATTCTGGAATTGCGCCGCAAGGACGGAGAAGACAAGAAGGAAGGCCGCGAACGCTACAGCCGATGTTTGAAGGCGCTGCTGCAAGTCGGCGCAGCGCGGAATGAGGTATGGAAGCGCGTGCTCGGTCAGTCGCTGGAGATTGTGCCGCTGGCCAATCCGTACGACTGCAAGCCCGGCGATCGGCTGACCGTGCGCGTGCTGTTCGAGGGCAAGCCGCTTGCCAAGGCCAAGCTTCAGTCCCATTGCCGGCCCGTCGCCGACGCCAAGATCGTGACGCAAACGGTGACGACATCGGCCGAGGGCGAGGCGACCATCCGACTCGACCGGCCCGGCGTGTGGCTGTTGCGCCTGGTCCACATGCGCCGCTGCACGGGCGCCGCCGACGCCGATTGGGAGAGCTTCTGGTCCGCCTACACGTTCGCGGTGGCGTCGTCTGAAGCGAAGTGAAGAATCCATCCTTTTTGTTGTTGCGTTCAAGTTTTGTTTGTTATAATTAGCCGGTCCCGTTTCGCTACCTTTCAGATCTTCGCCCCCTGGGGTTCCCTATGGACAGCATGCGTAATTCCCGTGCGGCGTTGAGCAAGCGCGGGCGTAGGCGGCCGGCTTCATTTCGACCCCAGCTGGAAATGCTGGAAGATCGTCTCACGCCGTCCACGTTGGAAGTGCCGCTCGACCCGACGTTGGACGAATTTGGCGATCAATTCGAGACGGTGCAAGTCTATCGCAACCAGGACGGCCTGGGCGACCGCGTGACCTTCGGCATCTTCGACACCGGGGCGTCGCCGGTCACGTTTGGCTGGGCGGATCAATTGTTCTTCGACCTGACTGGCCAGGCGATTCCGGTGTTGCCGGGCGTGACTGTCACGGCTGAGGGCGTAGGCGGCAGCCTGACCGGCCTGGTCTCCGAGCCGGGCACGATCTTGGCCGACGGGCTTCACGCGCTCAATCTGGAAGCCCTCCTCAATGGCCAGGACAGCATCGACATGTCCGCCGCCGCCGCCGTGGACAACGTCCAGGCCATGATCGGCACCGAGACCGGCAGTCCTGATCTGCCCGCGATCGTGGGCACGCCGATCCTGAACGGCGGGCTCGGCGGCGCGCTCGCCGGCGGCGTCGCGGCTTTGATCGATCAACAGGGATACCAGATCGATTTCGGCGCGTTGTTTCCCGACGTTCCGGAATACCAGGGTTTGATCTTGCCGATGCCCGATCTCTCGTTTGTGGCGCCCGGAACTCTATTGACGCAGGGCGCCGAAACCACGGAGCCCGTCCGCGTGCCGGTGCATTTCATAGGCATCGATAACCACCTCGACCCAGGGACAACGATCACCGAGTCGTACAACCCCGTCGTGCACGATGTGCAAGCCGTGAACACGGTGAACAATGTCGCCCTCGAAGTGCATAACCGGACTTTCCTGTTCGATACCGGCGCCCAATTGAGCATCGTTTCAACCGCCGTCGCACAGCAACTGGGACTCGACCTGAACAATCCCGAGACGACCATCGACATCCAAGGAGCGGGCGGCTCGGAGACGGTGCCGGGCTACACCATCGACCGGTTGATCCTGCCGCGCGACGACAATAACGACGGCGTGATCGACGGCACGCTCGAGTTCACGAACGTCCCGGTCTTTGTCCTCGACGTGGATCCCAGCCTGGACGGGATCTTGGGCATGAATTTGTTCAATCCGGCGGCGAAGATACTGTACGATCCCGTCGATCCCGACGGCGCCGGCCCAGCGGGACCATCGCTGCGTTTCACCTTTTCGACGGCGCCACGCGGCGGCGGCGATGGCAGCGTGATCGGCATCCTCAATACCCTGTTCCCGATGTTTGCGGGATCCCTGGGCGGACATAGTTTGCCCGGATTCGACTTCAATCACGCTCCCAGTGTCGCTGCCGACCATGCCGCGGTCACCGCCAAGGAAGGCGAGACGGTGAACAACACCGGCGCCTTCAACGATCTGGACGGCGATCCGGTTCAGATCAGTGCGGATGTCGGCGCCGTCACGCAGACCGGCAGCGTCTGGAACTGGTCGCTGGCGACGACCGATGGCCCGCTCGAGCCGATCACGGTCACCATGACGGCGACGGACGGACACGGCGGCGGCGCTCAGACGACCTTCACTTACTCCGTCGAGAATGTGGCGCCGACCATCGCCATCAGCGGCGCCGGCACCAGCAAAGAAGGCGCTGTCTACACCTTGACCCTGGGCACGGTGACCGATCCGGGCAGCGACACGATCACCGACTATGTCGTGCACTGGGGCGACGGCAGCACCGACACCTACAGCAGCGCCGGCGCCAAGACGCACACCTACGCCGACGGCCCAAACATCCGTGCGCTCACCGTCGATTTGCAGGATGAGGACGGCACATTCCTCGACCGTGCCAACGCCTTGAACGTCACCGTCGACAACGTGGCTCCCACGATCGCTCTGTCCGGCAACACCCAGGTGAACAAACTCGCGCCTTACAAGCTGCAGCTGGGCGCCATCACGGACCCCGGCAACGACACCGTGACCGGCTATCGCATCAACTGGGGCGATGGCCTAGCAACCGGCTTCGTGGCAGGCGTTCCGACCGGCCGAACGGTCCAGCACACCTACGCCGTCGGCGGCGTCGATCGCATCATTACCGTCGACCTCTACGACGAGGACGCCGCTCCCCATTTAGCCGCCGCCGCGAAGACGGTCACGGTGCGCAACGCCGCCCTGAATCTGAAAGTGCAGCAGAAGGGCACGCCGACGACGGTCGCGCGCGGCGGTGTCGTGACGTTGGCCATCACGCTGACCAACCTCGGCAATTCCCTGGCCTCAGGCGTCTTCACGACGTTGCAACTGCCGACCGGCATGTCGTTCGTCCTCAGCGGCAGCACAACCGGCTGGCAGACGATCGGCGTGCGGCAATTTCGCTTGAATGTCGGAACCCTGGACGTCGGCCAAAGCCTCAAGGTCGTCTTCAAGGCCCGCGTCACCAGGTCGGTCGTCGCCGGCAGCAGCTTAACGACGACCGCCAAGATTAGCGACGACGGCTTGAACGGCCCCGACGCCAGCTTGGCCGACAATGTCGTCAAATGGACGACGCGCGTAAGCTGATGCGAGGCATCGTCCTGCTGATCGTGTTGCCATCGATCGGCGCGATTTCAAATCCGCGTCATCGGCGAATTCCACGGATCAACTCTCGGCCGCGACTCCGCGCTGCGGCGACGAGACTCGATTCCATCCGCAAAAGATTCTCGTGGGCCTCATCGCAATCGTCCCGTTAACCAGACTTTAGTGATGTTCCTGCGCGTCGAAGGCCCGTCCGTGATCGGCATGTTCAAAGCCGCCGATGCGGACAAAGGCACGATCGTCATCGCCATTCCCAAGAGCCGCGAGGAAGTGGATGAGAAAACCCTGACGCTCGCCAAGGACGCCCGCGTCTACCTCGACGGCGCCGAAACCAAGCTCGGCAACCTCAAAGCCGGCGACAACGGCTTGATGCTGCAACTGCGGCTGACGCTGGATCAGAAAACGGTGCAGGTTGTGCAGGCCCGTCAGGCGGGCTCGCGCTGAGCTTGGGAAAGGTGTCAGAAAAAGGTTCCTGACACGAATGGCACTGCCGGGGTTGCGTGCTTGCGGCGGCGCGGAGGGCGGACGCCAACACGCATCCGTGCTTGCAAAAGATGCCGCTGGGGACGAAAAGCGGCAGCTGCTCTTGGCCTGGAACCTTCCT
>Ga0209726_10004616_pt1 | contig 17431 bp, 14 predicted proteins | sample Subgrocontami54m_FD_187453 | JGI IMG/M metagenome (GOLD analysis project Ga0209726, IMG submission 187453) | Subsurface groundwater microbial communities from S. Glens Falls, New York, USA - GMW46 contaminated, 5.4 m (SPAdes) (version 3) | ecosystem: Environmental > Aquatic > Deep subsurface >... | reverse complement strand
GGCGATCCGCACATCGTCAATCATCTGCCCTTCATTCATCTCGACCACGTGCACGCGTTCCACCCCGGCCGCGGCGCGGGCCAGGGCCTCGGAGGGGAAAGGGAAAATGGTGATGGGTCGGAAGAGACGGGCCCGGATCCCCTCGCCAGCCAGCCAGTCCAGGACCTCCTCGCACACCCGCGCGATCGTCCCGAAGGCGACCAGGAGGAGATCCGTGCCGTCCCCGATCACCTCCCAGCGGGCCTCCTCTTTGGCCATGCGCCGGTACTTCTCCGCCAGCGTGAGGTTGAGCCGTTCGGCCTCGATGAGGGGGGCCGCCGGCCCCTTGCCCGTCATGGCCCGGTACCGGGCCACCGTCTCCGGGTCCAACTCGTCCGTCTCGGAGGCCTCGGAGAAGAAGTGGCGCGGGATGCGGTTGCGCGCCCGGCCATCGGCACCCGTGGTCGCCCAGGGCTTCGGGTGGGTCACGACCGCGAGATCGTCGAAGCTGACCGGCTCGGCGAGCTGGGCCAGGATGCCGTCGGAGAAGATCGTGGCCGGCGTGCGGTACTTCTCCGCCAGCTCGAAGGCCAGGACGGTCAGGTGCACCATCTCCTGGACGGTGGACGGGGCCAGCGTGAGCAGGCGGTACCCCCCGTGTCCCCCGCTACGGGTGGCCTGGAGATAGTCACACTGGGATCCCTCCACGCCGCCGAGCCCCGGGCCGGTGCGGCAGAAGTTGGCCACCAGGCAGGGCAGCTCCGCGCCCGCGAGATAGGACAGCCCCTCCTGCATCAGGCTGATGCCGGGCCCGGAGGAGGACGTCATGGCCCGCCGGCCCGCGGCCGCCGCCCCGTACACCATGTTGATGGCGGCCACCTCGCTCTCCGCCTGCAGGAAGACCCCGTCCGGGAAGTCTCGCAGCCGCCAGGACAGATACTCCATGACCTCGCTCTGCGGGGTGATGGGATACCCGAAGAAACAGTGGCAGCCCGCCCGCACGGTCGCCTCTGCAAAGGCCTCGCATCCCTTCATCAAGTGCCGTGTCATTCCTTCCCTCCGCCTCCTGCCATGCAGGACCTAGTGGATCTGCCCCGCCACCGTCTCCACCGCCGCCAGCAGTTTCCCAGACTCCATGTGCTCCCGTAGGCGGATGAGGTCCCCCCAGGAGGCCCGATCCTCGCCCAGCGGGGGGAGCACTCCCCGGACGGACGCATGGGCCGCCCGGGTCCCGTGCCCGGCCTGCTCGACCCCCTTGAAGTCCAGCCCCTGGCAGGCGCAGGTGAACTCGATGGCCAGGACGTGCTGACTGTTCCGGAGGATCCCCGCCGCCTTGCGGGCGGCGATGGTCCCCATGCTGACGTGGTCCTCCTTGTTGGCCGAGGTCGGGATGGAATCCACGCTGGCCGGCGAGGCGAGGATCTTGTTCTCGGACACGAGCGATGCCGCCACGATCTGGAGGATCCCGTACCCGCAGTTGACGCCCGGCTCCTGCGTCAGGGAGGGGGGCAGGCCGCTGAGCTGGGGATTGACGAGCCGGGCGATGCGCCGCTCGGAGATGTTGGCCAGCTCGGCCAGGGCGATCCCCAGGAAGTCCATGGCGAAGGCGACCGGCTCCCCGTGAAAGTTGCCGCCGGAGAGGATCTCCCCCGATTCGGGGAACACCAGCGGGTTGTCGGTGGCCGCGTTGATCTCCAGCTCGAGCACGGACCGCACGTACGTGAGGACGTCCCGCACCGCCCCGTGCACCTGGGGGATGCACCGGAGGGAGTAGCAATCCTGGACCCGGGTGTTGACCGCCCGGTCGGCGATCTGGCTTCCAGTGATGAGGTTCCGGATGTTGCCGGCCACGGCGATCTGCCCGGCAAAGGGCCGGGCCTCGTGGATCCGGGCGTCGAAGGCCAGCTCCGTCCCGCCGAGCGCCTCCAGGCTCAGGGCCCCGGCCACATCGGCCATCCTCGCCAGGCGCTCCGCCCCGAGGAGCGCCAGGACGCCGACGGCGCTCATGGCCTGCGTCCCGTTGACGAGCGCCAGGCCCTCCTTGGGGCCGTACGTGAGGGGCGTCATCCCGGCCGCCCGCAAGGCCTCGACCCCGGGCAGGCGCTTCCCGTCGACGCGCGCCTCCCCCTCGCCCATGAGCGCCAGGGCGATGTGGGCCAGGGGGACCAGATCCCCGCTGGCGCCCACGGACCCCTGCTGGAAGATGACGGGGCACACACGATGGTTCAGCAGGCCCAGGAGGGCCTCCACCGTCCCGAGCCGGACCCCCGACAATCCCTTCGCCAGGGTGTTGGCCCGGAGGAGGATCATGGCGCGGACCACCTCCTCCGGGAACTCGTCTCCCACGCCGGCCGAGTGGCTCCGGATGAGGTTCCGCTGCAGCCGGACCAGGTCCTCCGCCCCGATCACCTTCTCGCTGAGATACCCGAACCCGGTATTGACCCCGTAGGCGATCTTCCCCTCACGGACCGCCCCATCCACCAGTCCGCGGGAGGCCTCGACCCGCGCGCGAGCCGCCAGGGAGAGGGCCACGGGCGCGCCGTTGCGGGCCACCGCCTCGACCTCCTCCGGGGTCAGGGTCTCACCGTCAATCACGCACTCACGCATTGGCATTCCGGGACCCTCTTCCATGCCGGGCCGACCGCGTCGCGTGAGGACCCGCGCACGTCACGGGCCGCACTTCCGGCCGGCAATCGAGAATTCGCGGATCAGTCCCAGGATCTTCCGTTTGAACTCCAGGAACTCGGGGGTCACCAGCGTGTCGATCGTCCGGGGGCGGGGGAGGGAGACCGCGATCTCCTCCACGATCCGGCCCGGGTGGGGGGCCATGACCAGGATCCGGGAACTCAGGAGGATCGCCTCGTCCACGTCGTGGGTCACGAAGAGGATCGTCTTGTGGGTATCCTCCCAGATCTTCACCAGGAGCTCCTGCATGGCCGTCCGGGTCTGGGCATCCAGGGCGCCGAAGGGCTCGTCCAGCAGGAGGATCTCCGGGTCGTTGGCCAGGGCGCGCGCGATGGCCACCCGCTGGCGCATCCCCCCCGAGAGCACCTTGGGATAGACGTCCGCGAATTCGTGGAGGCCGACGATGGCGATCCACTCCTCCGCCCGCCGGGCGATCTCCGCCGGCGGAAGCCCCTTGGCCTTCCGGGTGAGGCGGAGCCCGAACTCCACGTTCCGCCGGACGCTCAGCCAGTGGAAGGGGGTGTAGGCCTGGAACACCATCCCCCGCTCCGGCCCGGGATCGTCCACCTCGTGCCCGTCCATCAGGATCGTCCCCGCGGTGGGCCGGATGAGGCCGGCGATCATGCGGAGCAGGGTGGTCTTGCCGCAGCCCGAGGACCCCACGATGGTGACGAACTCTCCCTGCCAGACATCCAGGGAGATCCCGGAGAGGGCGGCGATGTGCTTCCGCCCGTGGGCGTCGAACTCCTTGGAGACGCCCCGGACCGAGAGGATGGGCGGGCCCGGATCCGGATGCCGGCTCATCTCGCCTCGGCCTGCTCGTACCAGGGAAAGCCCCAGGTCAGGATCAGCTTGAAGAGCTTGGCGAACAACACGCCCAGCAGCCCGATGGTCAGGAGCCCGGCGAAGATCTCCGCCACCTTGAGCCCCCGCATGGCGTTGAGGATGCGGTAGCCGATTCCGTGGTCGGCCGCCACCAGCTCCGCGATGACCAGGTAGGTCCAGGCCCCGCTCATCCCGATGCGCAGGTTGTCCACCACCCCGGGCAGCGCCGCCGGGATCAGGACCTTCGTCAGGACGGTCAGCCGGTTTGCCCCCAGGGTGTACGAGGTGTCCACGATCTCCTTGGTGATGGCGGCGGAGGTGTCGGCGATCATCAGCACCTCCAGGAAGAAGGTCCCGATGGCGATCACGGCGACCTTTTGCGCGTAGTCGATGCCGAACCAGAGGATCAGCAGGGGGATGAGCCCCGACACCGGGATGTAGCGGACGAAATTGACCGGGTTGTCGGCCATGGCGAACACGATCTTGTAGCTGCCCATCAGCATCCCCAGCGGGATCGCCGCCGCCGAGGCGATCAGGAAACCGGTGACCACCACGGAGGTGCTGATCCAGACGTCCAGGAGAAAGCCCTCGTAGATGAAGAGATTGAAGAGCTCCACCAGGACCTTGTGGGGTTTCGGCAGGAAGATCCCCCCGACATATCCCCCGTAGGTCAGCAGACACCAGATCCCGAAGAAGGACGCCACGGTGGTCCAGAGGGCCAGGAGGGCAACACGCCTGGAGACCGGTTCTTTCGGCCGCGTGATGTCCCTGAGGAAGGGAAATCGATGTTTCATCGGGATCCTCGCGACGGCATGAGTATCGCCCCGCAATCCCCACCGTGGGAACGATTCAGGCTCCGTTCCTCCAGCGGACCCCAACCCTCCACCGGGCCGGAAAGGGGGTCACTCGGCCCGGCGGAGGGGATGGCCCTCCTCCTTACAGACCGGTCTTGTAGATCTTCTTGACGAAGGTGCTGTCGATGATCTGCTCCAGGGGGGGCGGCTCCTTCAATTCCCCCTGTTCCAGCAGGATCCGCGTGTACACGCCCAAGGCGTCGAAGATGCTGGGCAGGACGCGGTCCCCGCTCCGCAACCCGGTGGTGAAGAAGTAGTAGTTGTCGGCCAGGTCGCGGGGAACGCTCTTGGCGGCCAGTTCCCCGTACACTTTGGGATCCTTCAACCACCCGCCCATGAGGTTCGCCATGGTCGGATTGGCCTGGTCGGGGTTCTTCCGGGAGAATTCCGTGGCCTTGAAGATGGCGCGGAGCACCTTCTCCACGTCCTCCGGGCGATTCTTCACGAAGTCCGCCCGCACCACCAGGGCATCCCCGGCCAGCGGCGGCGATTCCGGATTGCTGGAGTCGATGAGGATCTTGGCCCCAGGCCGCTCCTGGACCGCCTTGGTCAACCAGGGCTCCCAGGTGATGGCCGCCTCCAGATGGCCGGTGATGAAGGCCGCGCCCATGTCGGAGGCCTTCATGTTCACCACCCTGAAGTCCTCCGGCTTCAGGCCCTTTCGCTTCACCAGCTCCAAGAACGCGATGTGCATGCTGCTGAACATGGAGGCGCCGATCCGCTTCCCCTTCAGGTCCTCGAGTTTGTTGATCTCCCTGGCCACCACGATCCCGTCGCCGCCGTAGGATCCCGCCGGGCTCATGACGACCTTCACGGGGAGTTCCGGCTTCCAGAAGGAGACCGCGGCGCCCCCGCCGATCCCGAGGATGTCCACGGTGCCCGAGGCGAGCGCCGCGAATCGCCCGGGGTTGTCCTCGATCTTGGTCAGCTCGACGTCCAGGCCCTCTTTTTCGTAGTAGCCCAGGGCCTTGGCCAACCACATGGGCCCGTAGCCCACCCAGGTCGAGGTAGCGATGCGGATTTTGCTGGCGGCTTCGGCAGGCAGAGCGAGCGCGAGGATGAGGATCAGGGTCAGACCGACGGCGAGATGACGGCTTGTGGCTCTCATGACACCCCCTCCCGTAATGCGAACCCGACGCCATGCACAATTGGGGGGACCCGCCCCCCGTGCTGCAACGAACATCACCTCCGGAGAGGAGCCCTCGGCCCCTCCGGGAGGCCTACGGCCTGTGGAGGGTCCCGAATCTCCTGTACAGGCCCTCGAGGGTCTCCAGGGTCTTCCGGGCGCGCTCCTTGCTGTGCAGGGAAAGCGCCACGACCAGGGCATGGATGACCGCGAGGGGTGCCACCAGAGACTCCGTAAAGGAGATGCTGCGCGTGGTATCGCAGATCAGTGCCACGTCGGCGAACGGTGCCACGGGAGACTTGACCGAGTCGGTGATGGCCAGGCTCTTGGCGCCCTGGACCTTGGCGCACCGGAAGGCCTCGACCGTGGTGTCGGAGTAGCGGCGAAAACAGATCCCGATCACCAGGTCCTCCCGCCCGATCTTCTTGAGCTGTTCCGGGAGGTCCCCCATGGTGATCCCGATCAGGCTGGAGTTGTTGAGCATCATGCTCAGGCAGAAGTGGAGATAGGCGGAGAGCGCGTAGGATTTCCGGAGGCCCACGATGTAGATGTGCCGCGCCTTCAGGATCAGCCGCTCGGCGGCTCGGAAGGTCGCGTCGGGGTTCGTGGCGATCGTTGACCGGATGTTCTCGATATCCAGGTACAGCATCCGATGAAAGATGGAGAGCTTCGACCCGTCGCTTTCCCAGCTCTTGTTCAGGCGTTCGACCGTGCTCAGGTAGCTCAGGAACTTTTCCCGGACGGCCGCCTGCAACGCCGGGAATCCCGCGTAGCCCAGGGCGTAGGCCAGGCGAATCACCGTGGATTCGCTCACCCCCAGCCGGGCCCCGACCTCCCGCGCCGTGGAGAAGGCCAGATGCTCCGGATTGGTGAGCAGGAGGTCGGTGACCTTCCGCTGGTTCCGGGTGAGCCCCTTGTATTCCGCCTTGATCCGCTTCTCGAGTTCGATCATGGGAACCTGATGCAGTTATTGCTGCAAAATTCTCTACAGAAGCAAGAGTTGCTGCAAAATACTTCTGGCCCCCCCGCCTGTCAAGTCCTTTTTTCCACAGTCCTTTTTTCCACACTCCACTGATGCCCGCTCTCACCTCAGGAACGACAGACAGGTAGCCCCGCCGATGCGCGCGCTGCCGGGGCCCCGGGGAACCCTGCTTCGCCTGCGACCGATTCCGCGTGATGGTCAGGGATAAGGACTCGGGCGATCGGTGCTCCAGATCGGCAGGAGCCAGAGAGGCCCGGGTGAATGACCATCCGAAGGGGGTGTGTCCTGTCGGCTGCGGACGGGGGGAGGATCAGGATCCTGCTGTGGGACGGGGAGAGAGGACACCGAGAAGTTGGGGTCATCCCCCGGGATAGCGAGGGGACAGAAAGACACGGAGGCACCGCAGCGGAGGCGAGTTCCTGCCTGCTACCCTGTCGGGGATGAAGATCTATGGAGCGGAGGGCGGTTGCCGGGAAAGAAACCCGTGGGTGGTGCCGGGGGAGCGGACCCAGAACAGAGCCATGGGTCCGATCTGCACCGGGCAGGCGCCGGAAGGGTCTTCGCCCCTCGGGGGAGCCCCCAGGACCCCGCGCCCCATGCGGCTCGGGTCAGTCGGTTTTGGCTTGACAGCACTCCCCTACTGGGCCAGGCTCGAGTTGCTTTCCGGGGGGCGCCCAGACCCATCCCGAGTCTGTGAGCGCATCTGCAGCCCGCGGGCCAAGGGCCACGTTCTCTCAGCCAGACGCTCCCAGGGAGAAATCATCCAGCAACCCGCAATCCGCCGTGGTCGCGTCGCGGGGCGAGACCCCAACGCCGGGAATGACCTCCATGAATCCTGCTGCGCACAATTGCCCCTCAGGGTTGGAGTCGTGAGAACGGGCAGAGCTCTCATACTGGCCACCCGGCCTTTTGCCGTGGAAGTACGCTGGAAGAGCCGCTGGTGTGCGCTCAGCACCCTGGCGTTGCTGATCCTGGTCACTGCCGGGACCTTCTGGAATGTTCATCCCGCGGCGAAACTGCTCTCCAGCCTCTGCAGTGGGCTGGTTCTGGTGAGGATGTTCGTCATCTACCACGACCACCAGCACCACTCCATTCTCCACAAATCCATGCCGGCACACCTCCTGTTCACCCTGTTCGGGCTGTTCATTCTGGCCCCGTCCAGCATCTGGAAACGCTCACACGATTATCACCATAACCACAATTCAAAGCTGTTCAGCGCCAGTATCGGCTCGTACCCGATCTACACCCGGCAGAAATTCCTGCAGGCATCCAAAGCCGAACGGCTGTCGTACCTGGCCGTGCGCCATCCGCTCACGATCGCGTGCGCGTATGTCACGATGTTCATGTACGGGATGTGCATCCAATCGTTCCGCAGCAGCCCCCGGCGGCATTACGATTCGGTGATTGCGCTGGTCCTCCATGCTGCCTTGGCCGGGTCGGTCTCCGTGTTCTTGGGCTGGCAAACCCTGCTGCTTTCCATCCTCCTGCCGTTTTGGATCGCCTGCGCCATCGGAGCGTACCTGTTCTATGCCCAGCATAATTTCCCCGGCGTGACGTTCAAGGGGAACATCGAGTGGAGCTATGAACACGCCGCCCTGGACTCCTCGAGCTACATGGTGCTGCCTCCGTTCTGGGGATGGGTGACGGCCAACATCGGGTACCATCATATTCACCACATCAATTCACGGATCCCGTTCTATCGCCTCCCGGAAGCCATGGCAAAGATTCCCGAGCTCCAGCAGGCGAAAACGACCACGCTGAACCCGCTGGATATCTGCCGCTGCCTCCGACTGAAACTCTGGGATCCCGATGCCAACCGGATGATTCCCCTCAGCCAGCTGTGAGGATCCGGCCGACAGAACGGCAAGAGGGCAAGAGGGACGGCTACGTTGTTGACGGAGTTGAATTGAGCTTTGAGGCTGCCGAGCTGACTGGGTCGATCTCCATGCTCCACACGCCGAGGTCAAGGGACAAGCCCGCGAGGGAGATTCCTCGCCCGCGATGCCTCCAGCCCAAGCCTCTCCCCCAGCTCTGCTACGTCCTGCGAACCCCCGTGCGGTGATACCTAGTGCCCGACAGCCAGACCCGTGTGATGGTGCCCTCCCTGATCCCTTCCCTGGAACTGCTGAAAAGCGCGAACTCCTGTTAGTCCACGCGGTCAACAACGCGTACCGTTTCTTGCCTGGCATACCGAAGCCGTCAGCCATCAGCCGAAGCCTAGAGGATTGGATTTCTTGCATTGCATTTCCCTGCGCCGACAGGCGGGACCCTTGGTATACTCTCGCGCTGCCCGAGGGCGTGCAGGGGCGGAACAACTCCATCACCTGAGGAGAAGATACATGCCGAACTTGCAGGGAAAGGTTGCCCTCGTCACCGGGGCCAGTACCGGGATGGGGCGGGCAATTACGGTCGCAATGGCGGCCGAGGGAGCCACGCTCGGCCTGGTGGCCCGCAATGCGGACCGGTTGGAAGAGGCCGCGGCCCAGGCCAGGACCGACGGCGCCGTGCTGGCCTTTCCCGGGGATGTGGCGGACAACGATCTGGTGAAGCGGGTGGTCCTGGAAATGGTCGAGCAGTTCGGCCGCATTGATATCCTGGTCAACAGCGCCGGCACCAACTCGTTCCACCGCAACCTGGCCGACCTATCCATCGAGGACTGGAACCGGGTGATGAGCACCAACCTCACTGGCGCCTTCCTATTCACCCGGCACGTCCTGCCCCACATGCGGAAGGCGGGCAAGGGACTGATCATCAACATCTCGTCCGGCGCGGGCCTGCAGCCGAGCGCCCCGGCGGGGGCGGCCTACTCCGCCTCCAAGCACGCCCTCCACTCCCTCACCGGCTCGATCAACGCCGAGGAACGGCGCCACGGGATCCGCGCCAGCGTCATCGCCCCGGGCGAGACGGATACCCCGAACCTGGACCTGCGGCCTCGGCCGCCCTCCAGGGAGGACCTGGCGAAGATGCTGCGTCCCGAGGACATCGCCAACGCCGTGATCTACGTCGCCACCCAGCCGGACAGCGTCGCCGTCGAGTTGCTCGTCATCAATCCCACCGTGCGGCGGAACTACCAATCCGATTACGAGCGGTACGTGGCCGAGGGGCATACGCGAGTCGCCCTTGACTGACGACGCGTTCCAGGTTAGCAGGCTCACAAGTTTGCAGGTTTATTCGTGGAGAGGCTTCCAAGAGAGACGACGGGAAGGGCACCGATTAAAAGGGTTCGGCGTCGCCGGTCATCTCCACGTCGCCGCGCGGGGACCGATTCTATTTGCTGTTCGGGATGTACTCCAGGAATACCCGCCGCCGGCCCTCGCCCCGTCAGCCCTTGACCGCCCCGGCCGTCAGGCCCGAGATGTAGTGCTTCACGAAGAAGGAATAGACCAGGGCGATCGGGAACGAGCCCAGGACCGCTGCGGCCATGAGCGAGCCCCAGAACAGGGTGTCGGCCTTGATGAGGTCGCTCACGACACCCACCGGGATGGTCTTCATGTTGCCGGAGGACATGAAGATCAGGGCGTAGAGGAACTCGTTCCAGGAGAGGGTGAAGGAGAAGATCCCCGCCGAGAGGAGGCCGGGGATGGACAGGGGAAGGACAATTCGGACCAGGATCTGCAGGCGGGAACAGCCATCGGCCATGGCGCTCTCCTCGATCTCCTTGGGGATCGTGCGGAAGTAGCCCATGAGGAGCCACGAGGCGAAGGGGATGAGTTGGGTGGGGTAGGTGAGGATGAGCGCCCAGTAGGTGTTGTAGAGCCCCAACTTGACGATGACCTGCGCCAGTGGCAGGAACAGGAGCGTCGGCGGCACCAGGTACGCCAGGAAGATCCCCACGCCCAGGAAGTTGCTGCCTGGGAACCGCAGGCGGGCAAGGGCATAGCCGATGAGGATGCTGCAGACCAGCGACACCACCGTGGAGACGACCGAAACGATGAGCGTGTTCTTGACCCATTCCGGGAACGAGGTGTTCTGGAAGAGGTAGAGGTAGTTCTCCAGCGTGAACCTCTGGATCCAGAAGGGGTTATATTTCATCTCGAACAGGTCGTTGGTCGGCTTGAACGAGACGATGGTCATCCAGTAGAAGGGAAAGAGCAGGAAGACGAGATAGAACACCAGCGGCAGGTAGATGTTCAGCAGCCGGTTGCTCGGCCTCTCACTCCCGACCATCCTACTCCTCCCTCCGCAGGTACACCAAGAGGATCACGGCGAACATCGACAAGATCGGGAACATGTAGAGAGCGATGGCCGCCCCCATGCCGATCTCCGTCGCCGAGAGACCGATCTGGTAGGCGTACGTGCCGAAGATGTGGGTCTGGTTGGCCGGCCCACCTTTGGTCAGGACGTAGATCAACTGGAAATCGGCGAAGGTCCAGATGATGGAGAGCAGGGAAGCGATCAGGACGACCCCCTTGATGTGCGGCACCGTGACGTGCAGGAACCGATGCCAGACGCCCGCCCCGTCAATGGCCGCCGCCTCCTGGAGCTCCGCGGGCACGGCCTGCAATCCGGCCAGGATGATGATGCCGAAGAACGGGACGCCGCGCCAGATGTTGACCAGAGACACCGAGGAGATGGCGAGCTTCGGATCCCCCAGGAAGTTGATGTTCGCCTTGATCAGGCCCAGTTGCTTGAAGAGCCAGGAGATGGGGCTGAAGACCGGGTCGAAGATCATGAACCAGCCAAGGGTGCTGAGAGCCGTGGGAACGATCCATGGCATCATCACCGCCGCCCGGACAGGATTGCTAAACCGCATGCGGTTGTTCAGCACCAGGGCCAGGCCCAGGCCCAGGGCGCACTTGAAGGGCACCGTCACCAGGGCGTAGATCAGGGTGTTCCGCGCAGTCTGGTGGAAGATCGTGTCGCTCAGGAGGTCAACGAAGTTCTGGAGCCCAATGAAGCGGCCCACCCGGCCGATCCCGCTATCCGTCAGCGACAGCCAAATCCCCAGGAAAAACGGATAGGCCATGAAGACCATGAGCAGGAGGGCGCCCGGCAACATGAGGATGACGCCCAGGCTCGACTCGCGCTCCAGCAGCGACCCGGTGGTCACGGCGCCGCCGCGCATCTCACCTTTTGATCGGCTCAACCCACCCTCCAAAGCGAGGGCAGCCACGCCCCGCGTGGCTGCCCTCGCCGTCCTAACCAGAACCAGCACTCACCGAGGCAATGGACCTACACGCCGTACGCCCGCTTGAGCTGCTCGGCGCCCCACTCGATCGCCGCCTTGGCGTCACCGCTCTGCACTGCCTTGGCGAAGGTGTCCACCACGATGTACTTCGACCAGGCGAGCGCCGCCTTCTCGTTCGGCGGCCCAGGCCAGCCTACGTCCACGCCGTACTTGGGCTGCTCGCGGAACGGCAGCATCTTCGGGTCCTTGGTCCAGGTGGGGTCGTTGTAGTACTTGACGACCGGCTGCAGCATGTAGCCTTCCTGCAACCGCCACCAGGCACCGAACTGCTCGTCCTGGAACCACCACTTCAAGAACTCCTTCGCCCCGGCGATGTTCTTGGAGTTCTTCAGGATGGCAAAGGTCCGGCTGCCCAGCCAGTAGAACCGGCCCGCCGGCCCCTTGGGGATCAACATGTGATGGGTGTCCTGGGCGATGTCCGGCTTGTCCTTCTTGGCCGCAAAGTAGATGCTTGAGCCGTTGTACGTGCTGGAGATCTGCTCGGACAGGTAGGCGCGGTTGTTGTTGCTGTCGTCCCAGGACGTGCCGGTCTCGTCGTAGCCGTCCTTCCACGCCTGGACGAACTTCTTCATCGCGTCCACGAACTCCGGCTTGTTGAATGCGATCGACTTCTGGTCCTTGGAGACCTCCATCGCGCCGTTGGACCACATGTAGGGGTAGGTGAAGCCCGGCGGGTCCCCGGTGCTGTGGCCCAGGGCCTGGCCGAAGGGCTTCCCCTTCGCCTTCAGCTTCTTGGCCACGGCGAAGTACTGGTCCCAGGTCAGGTCCACCTTGTTGCCGTCCTCGACGTTGGCGACCTCGGCCTCCTTGAACCAACTAATCCGGTAGGCCATGGATGCGTTCGACATCCCGTGGGGGATACCTAGCCACCGTTTCCCCACCGGCCCAGAGTTCAGGACGTACTTCTCGAAGCCGCCGCCGCGCTTGCCGAACTCCTCGGCCTCCTTCGTCATGTCCACCAAGCTGTCCTTGTAGAGGTGGTTCCACGAGGGCCACAACTCGACGATGTCCAGGCCGCCCGCCTGGATGGCCGCCCCGATCTTCGGCTGCAGATCGGGCCAGTTCAGGAAGTCTGCGCTCACCTCGACGCCGTTGGCCTTGCCCCACTCTGCGGCCTGCTTCTTGTAGAGGTCTTGCCCGGGGGCGATGAAGTAGCTGGCCTGCAGGATCGCTAACTTGGTCCCCTTGATGACCGCGGGCGCCTGGCCGCCGAACACCTGGCGGGGCAGGGTCCCCAGCGCGGCGACGCCCAGGCCGGCCGCCCCCGTCTTGATGAATTCTCGCCGACTCAACTTCCGCCGTGTCTTCTTCTCCATGAAGAGCCTCCTTTTAAAACCATTGCAGGGATCCGGGTCATCGCGGTCCCCCCGTGCCGGCGACGGGGGTCTCATCACCTCCCTTCCTGATGCGGTCGAATGTCACCCGTGACACTCGAATGGGACGCAGGGTCGTCCTTACACTTATTGGCAGCCTTTCTGCGCGAGAAGCAAGGCCCGTTGGCGGGCCCTGCCGAGGCGAGACCTTGAAGACCGATCTCCTCCAGAAATGCAACGGCCCTCTGGGTTTCATCTTCCCAGAGGGCCGTCCGTGGCCACAGAAAACGTTTCCTTGGCGGCATCTCCGTCCCCTCCAGATCAACCCGGGGACTGCTGCTACCGGTTTACGGTAACTCTCGCATCGGGAAGTGTCAATGCGATTCTGGGTATTATCCCCAGGGCCAGACCATTGAACCGGCCTGACACGCCCTCGAGGATGACCCCCGGCCAGCCTGGCTGTTCCGAGACCAGGGCACACGCTGGACGCTTGTGATACGGAGGGCGGTCAGAGCTTCTTTCGGAAGGGCTCGGCGTAGCCGATCATCTCCACGTAGCCGCGGCCGGTGAGGCGGCGATCCTGGGCCGTGCCCTCGGCCGACACCGTCCCCTCCCAGTAGATCACACGGGTGCTCTTGGCCGTGTCCAGCTCCTGATCGGAAAAGGCCGGCGTCACCGTCACGTCCAGACCGATCGTCGGCAGGCGAAGGCGCCACTTCATCGGATAGATCCCTTTCCCCCGGGGACTCTTCCAGCGATCCAGGACCTCCACGCTGAAGTCCGGCTGCCGGATTCGCACCGTGCGGCCATCCGCCCCCACCCACGTCCCGGCGGAATAGGGATCGGGCTGTCCGTCCGCCTTCCGGATGATGTAGAGCATCAGCTCCGTCCCATCGTCGAACTGGAGGCTGAACCAGTCCCATCCCACCTGGTCGGGGTTCAGTTGGGTGGAGCCGAATTCGTGGTCCATCCAGCTCACCCCCATGACCGGCACACTCTTCCCGCGGACGGTCAGGGTCCCCTCGGTCGCGAGCCGCGTCAGCGAGTAGTAGTGCGAGGCGTGGGCGCGCCCTTCTCCCTTCTGGCTGATGCCGCCCTCTCCGTGGAGCACGGGGGCTTTCTGCGAGACCAGCTTCAGGTCCACGGCGAACCCGCCATCCTTGGCCCGGAGCCGCTGCGTTGTCCCGTCCCCGCTGACCGACCAGTCACCGATCCAGACACGAAACTCCTTGTCGCTCGCCCCCGCCTGCCCCAGACCCGCACGGTTGACGCGCTCGAAATAGCGAAACGTCTTCCGTGGAATGTCAGAGATGGCGAAGTGGGCCAGGTAGAGGTTCTTCGCAGCCCAGCGGGACGGGTTGGCCCGTGCCTCGGTGATGCCGCTCCGGAAGAACGTCACCTGGTAGCCGTACTCCTCGCCGCTTCCTGTGCGCAGGTGGCCGGTGTAGTACCACCATTCGGTGCGGAAATCGTCGTGGGAGTAGTGATCGCGGGGAAAGGAGAAGGTGTAGCCCGGCAGGGCCAAGCGGAACTCCGCCGCCTCGATCGCCGGAGCGGAGATTAACCGCCAAGACGCCAAGGACGCCAAGATTATCAAGCTCAAAACAAAGCTTCGGATTGTCACGGTCCAGGATTTTCTTGGCGCCATGGCGGTTAGTCAGTGTCTCTGGCCGGGGCGTCCTGGAGGCGGCGCCGCAGGTTCTGCAGGAAGGCTTCCGGATCCGGCGGGGTGATGACGATGGCCCGCCGCTTCCCCCGCCGCAGGTGGAGCGTGACCCGGTTTCCCAGACGGAACGAGACCCAGTGTTCGTTCAAAAGGGAACCCCCGCGATCGGCCGACCTGATGTCCTCGTACCGAATCGTCCGGAAGGGGACACCCAGCGCCAGGATCTCCAGCGCCTCCGCCCCGAGACGAAACTTCAGCGTGGCAACGCCGTACACCGTGATCGCGCCGAGCGCGGCAGCCGTCGTGAGGAGCCACACCCAGACCTCAGGGATCATGAGCCACTGTCCCGCCGTCACTGTCCCACCCGTGGCGAGCGGCCGAGGACCTCCAGACGGACCGCGCAAACCTTGACCTCGGGAATCCGGGCCACCGGATCTACGGCCGGGTTCGTCAGCAGGTTTGCCGCCCCCTCCGCATAGTGAAACGGCAAGAAGAGAACGCCCGGGGCCACGCGGCCCGTGACGGTCGCCCTGACCTTCACCCTCCCACGTCGGGAGAGCAGCCGGACCCAGTCGCCAGACCTGATGCCGAACTCCTCCGCATCCTGGGGATTGATCTCGACCTCTGGCTCGGGGCGCAGGGCATCCAGGCCAGGACTCCGACCAGTCATCGTCCGCGAGTGGTACTGGTACATAACCCGCCCCGTGGTCAACACCATGGGAAATTCGGCGTCAGGCCGCTCATCCGGCGGGATATAGTTCACCCCGTGCAGGCGACCTCGGCCGCGGGGAAAGCTCGTCACGTGAAGGATCGGCGTCCCCGGGTGATCAATGGTCGGGCACGGCCACTGGAGGCCTTCGCCATCCAACCGGGCATAGCTCGCCCCCCCGTAGGAGGGGGTAAGTCGGGCTATCTCGTCCATGACCTCGGCCGGGCTCCTGAAAGGCATTGGGGAGCCAAGGCGGACCGCCAGATCGCAGATGATTTCCCCGTCCGATCGTGCTTCCCCCTTGGGAGCGATGGCGCGCCGGATCCGCTGGATGCGTCGCTCCGTGTTGGTGAAGGTCCCATCCTTCTCGGCGAAGCTCACCGCGGGCAAGACGACGTGCGCCAGCTCCGCCGTTTCGGTCATGAAAAGATCCTGAACCACCAGGAACTCGGCCCTGCCAATGGCCTCTCGTGTGTGGCTGAGGTCCGGGTCCGTCAGCATGGGATTCTCGCCGATGACGTACAAGCCGCGCACCCGGCCGTTCCCCAGACCATCCACCATCTCCATGACGGTGATTCCCGGCGCCTCCGGGAGGGAGACCCCCCACGCCACCTCGAACTTCCTCCGGGCTTCTGGATCGTTGACCCGTTGATACCCGGGAAGGAAATTTGGCAGGGCGCCCATGTCGCTGGCCCCCTGGACGTTGTTCTGTCCGCGGAGCGGGTTGACGCCCGCCCCGGGCTTCCCCAGGTTCCCGGTGAGCATGGCCAGGTTGGCGAGGCTCAGGACGTTCAGGTGTCCCGTGACGTGCTGCGTGAGGCCCATGGTGTAGAAGATGGCTGCCGGTTTCGCCCTCGCATAGGCCCTGGCCGCCTCGACCAGGGAGTCCACAGACACTCCGGCGATCTCGGCCGCCACCGCCGGTGAGTAGGCCTCGACGGTCGCCCGCAGTTCCTCGAATCCCTCGGTTCGGTCCTCTACGAACTCCCGGTCCCAGAGCCCTTCCGCCAGGATCACGTGCGCCATTCCATTCAGGAGGGCGATGTCCGTTCCCGGCCGGAGCGCCAGGTGGAAGTGGGCCAGGCTGGCGAGCTCCGTCCGGCGGGGGTCCGCCACGATCAGCACGGCGCCGGCCCGGAGCGCCTTCTTCATCTCAATCCCGATGATGGGGTGCTGCTCCGTCGTGTTGGAACCCACGACGAACAGGGCGCGCGAGAGGGCGATGTCTCCGATGGAGTTGGTGGCGGCGGCGCTCCCGAAGGCGGCGGCCAGACCGGTCGCCGTGGGCGCGTGTCAGAGGCGGGCGCAGTGGTCTACGTTGTTGGTGCCCAGGACGGCCCGGGCGAACTTCTGGATGAGGTAATTCTCCTCATTCGTGGCCTTGGCCGAACTCAGGATCGCCAGGGCGTCCGGCCCGTATCGATCGCGGATCTCACGCAGGCGGGCTGCCACCAGGTCCAGGGCCTCGTCCCACGAGGCCTCCTCCCATCGCCCGTCCCGCCTGATCCGAGGCCGGGTGAGGCGGTCGGGGCTATCCACGAAATGGTAGCCGAACCGGCCCTTGGCGCAGAGGCTTCCGTGGTTGGCTGGCCCATCGAAGTTGGAGGACACCCGGAGGAGCTGTTGCCCCGAGACGTTGAGATCCAACTGGCAACCGCACCCGCAGTAGGGGCAGACGGAGGTGACCACGGCGTCTGGCCGGACCGGCGGGCGAATCGGTTGCTTGTCACGAATCGCCCCCGTGGGGCAGTGGGCCAGGCACTGGCCGCACGAGACGCAGCCACTCTCCCTGAGCGGGAGTGACAGGGCCGGGCTCACGCGGGAGGCATCCCCCCGCTCCATGATCCACAGGATGTCCTGGCCCTGGACCAGGCTGCACGCCCGGGTGCACCGGCGGCAGAGGATGCACCGGTTCAAATCAATCGTCATCACCGGGCTGGACTCGTCCAAGAGATAGCGGGCCTCTTCCCCCACAAACCGCTGCTTGGTCACCCCATAGCGTCGGGCCAGCTCGCGAAGCTCACATGGTTCTCCCGTCTCCCCGTTCAGGCACTCGTTGGGGTGATCCGCTACCTGGAGCTCCAGGGTGAAACGCCGGGCGCGC
>Ga0209726_10004613_pt1 | contig 17435 bp, 19 predicted proteins | sample Subgrocontami54m_FD_187453 | JGI IMG/M metagenome (GOLD analysis project Ga0209726, IMG submission 187453) | Subsurface groundwater microbial communities from S. Glens Falls, New York, USA - GMW46 contaminated, 5.4 m (SPAdes) (version 3) | ecosystem: Environmental > Aquatic > Deep subsurface >... | reverse complement strand
CGGCCAACTTGAGGGGCGGGCTGCAGAGAACCAATCACAACGGCGGCCGACTTGGGAGAAGTTTTTTCTTGACAGCCCTTTCATAGAACCGCTCTCGGTTCTGACACGCGGCCACGGATTTACTTGCCGCGCTGGTCTGCGTTAAGGTTGGCGATCTCTTGTAAGGATCTGATCTCCTGGATATGGAGCCAAATAAATGGAGCAAAGAAGCGTAACGCATTATCGCTGGGCGGACATCCCGAAAGAGCGGCTGTCGGATGTTATGGATCGCAAACTGATCACGGGCGACCGCATGATGCTGGCGCACGTCTATCTGAAAAAGGGCGCGGTCGTGCCGCAGCATTCACACGAGAACGAGCAGATCACCTACATCCTCGAAGGCGGTTTGCGCTTCTGGATCGGCGCGGATGAATCGCAAGTGATCGACGTGCTGGCCGGCGAAGTGCTGCACATACCTTCACACGTTCGGCACAAAGCCGAGGCGCTCGAAGACACTCTCGACGTGGACGTCTTCAGCCCGCCGCGCCAGGATTGGTTGGATAAGACGGATGATTATTTGAGAAGTAAGTAGCGAACTGCGGGGCACTAGCCCGACCGTGAGGGAGGGCTCTATTCGACTAAGGACCGAGTAATGAACGATTGCACCCATCTCGATCAAGTTAAGGAAGTCACGCCCAGCGCGAAGGGTTGTGAAGACTGTCTGAAGACCGGCGACATGTGGCTGCATCTGCGCCTGTGCCTGACCTGCGGCCACGTCGGCTGCTGCGACTCTTCAAAGAACAAGCACGCCACCCGCCATTTTCAAGAGACGAACCATCCGATCATGAAATCATTCCAGCCCGGAGAGAGTTGGGGCTGGTGCTTTGTCGATGAAGTAATGTTTGATGAGTTGTGATCTGGGTATAGACCAACCCGCGGTAACAAGCCTTCTGCTATTTTCGGATTTCGGAGGAACACTATGCGGCTATCAAAGAAAACATTTTCGATTGCGGCGTTGATTCTTTGCTTCTCAGCCGTCGCTTTGGCGCAAGCGCCGCGAGGCATCACACCGGAAGATTACTACGCGTTTGAGTTCATCAGCGATCCGAATATTTCTCCGGACGGAAAACTCGTCGCTTATGTCGTGACCAAAGTCGATCGCGCGCAGAATCGCCGCAACGCTTCGATCTGGATGGTTGCGACCGACGGCAGCCGCGCGCCGTGGCAATTCACGACGTCGCCGCAATCATCGAACTCGCCCCGCTGGAGTCCGGACGGAAAATCGCTCGCGTTTCTCTCGTCGCGACCGGAATCAACGGCGACTGCTTCAGCAACAGCGACCCCCGCGGAACCACCACGCAATCAGGTTTACCTGCTGTCGATGAACGGCGGCGAAGCCAGACGCATCACGAATCTCAAGAACGGCGTCAGCACGTTTCGCTGGTCGCCGGACGGAAGTCGATTCGTAGTCGTTAGCCGCATCGGGCCATCCGACAGTAGGGGCGACAGTCGCACCAGCGACAACAAAGATCGCAGCGACGTGCGTCATTACCAAAACTCTTCTTACAAATTCAACGACACGGGTTGGTTCGATGATCGGCGCACGCATCTTTGGGTTGTTGACGTGAAGACAGGCAGCGCGAAACAGATCACCGAAGGCAACGACTGGAACGACAGCGACCCGCAATGGTCGCCGGATGGAATGCGAATCGCCTTCGTTTCGAATCGCAGCGGAAAAGAGTACGACGAGAATCGCAACACGGATGTGTGGGTTATCAGCGCTGAGGGCGGACTGCTCACGAAGATTTCCGACCACGACGAAGCCGACAATCAGCCGCGCTGGTCGCCCGACGGCAAGTGGATCGCCTTCACCGGCGAAGTTCACGATCGCGATCATGCGAAGATTTGGCTGGCGCCTGCGACTGGCGGCGCACCATCGACGCTGGCGGCGAACGGCCTGGATCTAATTCCCGGCGGACTGGAATGGTCAGACGACGGCAAATCTCTCTATTTCGAAACTGGCGTCAAAGGCGAGAACCATTTGTTCCGCGTCGATGTCACAACGAAATCGGTGGCCCAGGTCACCTCGGGCGCGCGCGCCGTGCGCGGCGTCGATTTTAACTTTCACGGCAGCACGATGGCTTATCTCTCCAACGATTTCAAGCAGCTCGATAACTTGTACGCTTCAGATCTCAACGGCCACAACGAACGGAAGCTTACTAATCTAAATGAAGCGTTGTGGAAGCAACTACAACTCGCTGACGTTGAGCGCTTCACTTACAAGAGCGCGGACGACTGGGACATCGACGGCTTTCTGGTGAAGCCAATCGGCTGGCAGGAAGGCAGGAAGTATCCGCTGATTCTCAGCATCCACGGCGGCCCCGCCGGACAATACGGCGTCGATTGGTATCACGAGTTCCAGGTTTACGCGGCGAAAGGCTATGCGGTGCTGTTCACGAATCCGCGCGGCTCGACCGGCTATGGTCAAAAGTTCGAACGCGGCATAGTGAACGAATGGGGCGGCAAAGACTATCTCGACGTGATGAACGGCGTGGATGCGGCGCTGAAAAAGTATTCGTGGATCGACGCGGATCGCATGGGCGTGACGGGTGGCAGCTACGGCGGCTTTATGACCAACTGGATTCTGGGTCACACCGATCGTTTCAAAGCAGCGGTGACGTTGCGCAGCCTTTCCAACTTTATTTCCGACGACGGCACGCGCGACGGGGCTTACGGACATTCGCCGGATTTTGGCGGCGACATCTTTCAGAAGTTTGATCTCTTCTGGGACCGCTCGCCGCTCAAGTACGCGAAGAACGTGAAGACGCCGACGTTGATTTTGCATTCAGACAACGACTATCGGGTGCCGATCGAGCAAGGCGAGCAATGGTTTCGCGCTTTGAAGCACTTTGGGGTGACGGCGGAAATCGTTTTCTTTCCGAGGGAGAATCACAACCTTACGCGCACCGGCGAGCCAAAACATTTGATCGAAAGTATGAACTGGCAGCTCTATTGGTTTGATCGATTTCTGAACGGCAACCCGAGCGCCGTGCCGCCGGATCAGAAGTAAGAGCAAAGTGGTAAGGGCTAGGAGCTAAGCGCGAAGGGCAAAGCGCAAAGAGCAAATCGATTGCGCTCGCTCTTAGCACTTGGCTCTTCGCTCTTTGCCCTTTGCTAGTTCTTACTCTCGTCCAGCTTCTCTTTCGCCTGCACCATCATCCAACGCAGCCGTACCAGCTCATCGAGGGTCAGGTAAAGACGCGACCGATCAAAGAAGCCGCCCTCGATTGCCGCGGCGATCGCGTTGTCAGAGAGTTGCTTGAAAACCATGACTTCAAAGTCGCCGCGGGTGCGATAGCGAACTTCGAAGTGCGTGAGTTTGGTGACGGCCTCGCTGGCTTTGCCAGCTGTGTCTATGGCCTTCACCAGCGCGTCAATTTCTTCATAGTCGATTAACGAACGAATCTCGCCGGGCGGGCCGCCATCGGCCATGATCGTTATGACTACTCCGGCAGCGCGCGTCGAGGCTGCTGGATCGCGAATCTCTGTGGCTTCGACTCGCGCCGATCCGTTTTGCGCTCGCACAGTGCCAACCCATGAACGGCCCTTGATAAGGATTGTCTCCATCCGGCCGTCGAAATCTTCGAGTTTGTTGCGCGGAACGTAGAATTGGGGATCGCGGGGCGCCGGCAGACGCTCCCAGCGTCTTTGCGCACAAACCGAACCGCACGACGCGGCAATCATTAGGGCTCCGAGAATCAGCGAGCGAGTCAGGGTCATGGCTTCACCTCTTTCTCTGTTTCACACTTCCGAAGAACGGGCGAGAACTCGAGGAGAGAATATCCTGATAAGTGTAACTCAAGAAGTCGGGTAGAGTTCCAAAAAGGTATTTGTCCGCGAAGCGGACGGACGAAAATAGCCCAGCGATTCATCGCTGGGGACGCGCGTCAACCAAACATGAATAAAGCCCGTGAAACGGGCGACAGATACGGAACCGGTAGCGATAGCGACCGGATCGCAAACTAAACGTGAGTGGTTGCATCCCCTCGCTACCGCTCCGGGTTCTGTACCAGTCTGCCGTCCGCTTCGCGGACTTCAAAAGCTAGTGGACTGTAACATTGAATACGCTAGTACAATATAGTATCATGAGGCATGTCCAACGAAACAGTTCGATTGACCGCCTCGGAAGAAAATGAACTTAGGTCCCGTGCACGGTCCCGCACGTTGCCTGCGGGCGAGGTGCGGCGGGCACGTTTGCTTCTGATGTTGGCTGAAGGAAAATCCTACCAGATGATCCAAGCAGAGTTGCCTTGCGATGCGACCTTTATTGTGCGTTGGAAGCAGCGCTTTCTGAAGGACCGTCTGGCCGGTTTGTACGCGCGTCACCCCGGACGGGCTGTAGAAAAACGGACGCCGAAAATGGAAGCCAGGATTTTGGAATGGACGCGCCGCAGGCCTCGCGACGGTTCGACGCACTGGAGCACGCGTAAACTGGCCGAGCACCTTGGCGTTCATCACATGATGGTGGCCCGAGTCTGGAAACGAGCGCGACTTCAGCCCCAACGGATCGAGCGCTACATGATGTCCGACGATCCCGACTTTGAGCAGAAAGCGGCTGACGTCATTGGACTGTATGTGAAGCCGCCGCAACATGCGGTCGTTTTCTGCGTTGATGAAAAGACCAGCGTCCAGGCGTTGGACCGGCTGGATCCGGTATTGCCGCTGGCGCCCGGCAGAGCAGAGCGACATGGATTCGAGTACTACCGTCACGGCACCCTCTCTTTGTACGCCGCGCTGAACACCAAAACGGGAGAAGTCATTGGGAGCACGGCTCCGCGCCATACCAGTCAGGAGTTCGTCGCCTTTCTCGCTGACGTCGTGGCCAGTCAGCCTCGGGGGCGCGAGATTCATATCATTGCTGATAACTTCTCGGCTCATAAAACCAAACTTGTCCAACAATTCTTGGACTCTCATCCTAAGGTGAAACTGCACTACACGCCGACATATTCTTCCTGGCTCAACCAAGTAGAACTCTGGTTCGCGAAAGTCGAGCGCGACGTGATTGCTCGCGGCGTCTTCACCTCGGTCACAGATCTAAAACGAAAACTCATGAACTATATCCGTCGCTACAATGAGACTTCGCGGCCCATCAAATGGAAATATACTGACGTCTCGAACCGGATTAGTGCTAGCAATTCAACTGTTACAGTCCACTAGTAATCGTTTGTTGCCAAAAGTCCTTGCCTAATCCATGGCCTGGCGTTAACATGCAGCCGTCAAAAAGGGATTCATACGGGCCGAAGGCTTTTTCGGTAACCTTCATCGAAATCTGAGCGAACGGGGAGGTTAATTATGGTTGACTTTCTGTTGTCGATTGTCGGTCTGGCCGCGCTGGGCGGTGCGGTTTTTGAATTCTACAAGTTCGTCACCGACACCACGCCCGGCGGCGGACATATGCAGGGATGGATTGCCGCCGTGCTGGCGTTAGTGTTCTGCGCCTGCGCGCTGTTGGTGTTCCTGCGGCATGTGAATAAGGAAGAGGAAATTCACATCACGCAATAGAAAGGTTTGCAAGAATCACTGCGCGAGACCGGATGATTGCTTGCGACAGACTCGCGGACGCGACCAGATGCCGGTCCGAGTTGCGCAGATTCGCGCCGGCTGCGAAGCAATGACTATAGTGACGCCGTTTGCCCTTGGAATCGAACCACTGGCGCAAACGGTCGTTTTGTTTTTGCGCGATTTCGATATCGGTTTATAGCCCAACCCACCCGCTAACGCAGGTGGTACTGACAAGAGCTGGGATCCACTCGCTCTCGACCACCCCACGCGGGCTGCTCGCGCGGGGACCGCGGTTGCAGGTGCTGATACAGGAGAAAAGGAAACAATGTTGCCAACCTTTGCTTTAATGCTTTTGCAAAACGGAATCGCCGCCAAACAGCCCGGCTACTTTGCGCCGGTGTTGCTGGGCTCGCTGGTCGCGGGAGGCGTCGGTTGGCTGATTGCCGCCGTGCTGGGATTTGCGCGCGCGCGGGCCTTTGGGGCGTCGACGCGATGGTTTAGTTTCGCGGCCGTGTGCCTGCTTATCTATCACGTTCAATTCATTCTCCTGGGAATCGTTGCGGTCATGGGCGCCCAACAGAACGACTTTGACTCAGTCCTCTCATTCGGCGCGTTCTTCAATGTTTTCGTCGTCCTGGGAGCGTTCTGCGCCATCATGGGATTTGTGAGACTCACAAGCCCCCCGCGCTAGCGCAATCAAGCGAACTTCATTTCAGCCTTCATGGGTAAGAGAAAGTTTCTTTTCGCCGCGGCTGCTGTGATTGCGGGCGCGGCGGTTTTGTTTGCGCTGTCGCGTTGGCGCGGCGGCGAAGATCGCGCCCGGTCCGCGCGCCCCGGATTCGTGCAAGCCAACGGCGCCAGGTTCATGCTCGACGGAAAGCCATTTCGCTTTGTCGGCGCCAACGTGGCGGTGATGTATCGCGATGACGATCGCCGCATGATGGGAGAGACTCTGCGGCAGGCGGCGCAAGCCGGAATCAAAGTCGTGCGCGTGTGGGCTTCGGGCGAAGGCGGACCCGACGACGTCAAGCCGATCGCGGATTACAACGACTGGCCGCGCACGCATTCATTCCGCAACAAGCCTGATGAGTGGAACGAAGACGAGTTTGCGTTTCTCGATCTCGTGTTAGAGCAAGCGGCGCACAACGGTTTGCGCGTGCAACTCTGTCTCGGGAACTGGTGGCGCGACACCGGCGGCGTCACGCAGTATCTGCGCTGGTCCGGCGTCAACGGCGCCGATGACGACAAGTCGCCCTTCGGGATCAACAACGAAAAGGCGATGCAGTTTTATACGAACGAGACGGCGCGCCGGCTTTATCGCGCGCACGTCGAGCGGATTGCGACGCGGCGCAACAGCGTCACCGGAGCGATGTACCGCGACGATCCGACCATCTTCGGTTATGAATTGATGAATGAAGCGCAGTGTCTGACCGGACGTTGGGCTGAGCGCCGCGCGTGGTTGGCTGAGATGAGCGCTTATCTGAAGTCGCTCGATCCCGATCACCTGATCGCGCCGGGTGATTGGGGCTATCGCTCGGCGGCGGAGCGGCGCGAGTGGCTCGCCGATCATGCGTTGCCGCAGATCGATTACTGCGACGTGCACAACTATCCGCGCGACGATCTGGACAGCTTTGTCGATTCACCGCAAGCGCTGGGCGAGTTCATCGAGAATCGCGCCGCGGCCGCATTTTCGATCCGCAAGCCTTTGGTGTTTGGCGAATTTGGCATGGGCCCCGACGGTTACAAAGGCTTTTCGCAAGCGGCGTGGTTTCATGCTTACTTTGAAGGCGCAGCTCGCGCCGGCGCGGGTGGCGCGATGTTCTGGATCCTAACGCCCGACGCCGGGCGTGGTTACGGCGTGACTTATTCGGCGAAGCGCGACTGGCCTCTGATTGCCGAAATCGGCAGCGGCGCGCGCCTCTTCGCATCTCTGACAGATGCCTGGCCGCCGGCGTCGGTGCTCGATGCGGGAAAGCATCTGATCCCGCGACAATTTGCTTTTGCGGGAGCCGAAAGCGATCGCGCAGTGCAACCGCAGGTCAACTATCAACCCGATCAAACGATCTTGTATCGCTTCTGGCCCAACACGGTCGTGCGCGGACGATTTGAAAAGCTCGGCGGAGGCTACGGGTACATCTGGGGCGCGGGCGCGGGTTACTTTGAATACGTCGTTCCGGTTCGGAATGACCACCGTCGCGTCGGGCAAATCGTCGTGCGCGCGCACATTCAACCGGTGTTGCCGGTGGACGCAAAGCCCCAGTGGATTCGTACGCGCGTCACGCTGTTCGTCAACGGAACCGACTGCGGCTCGCGTTTGATTCCAGTCGAAGATCCGAAGGCGCCTTTGATTCAGGAATGGAAGATCGATGCGTGGTCAGCGCGTCTGCGCGCCGCGCGTGGCTTGCCGTTTACGATTCGCTTCGCGGTCATGCCCGAATCGGATTGGCTTTACGGCGTGAACATCTCGAACTGGCCGCTTGGTTACGAGTCACACGACGCCGCGCCGGTGGAAGTCGAGCTTCGCTGAAGTTGCGATGTGTAGTGTCAGAAGCCCGACCGTGAGGGAGGGCTACGCTCGGAATAGGAAATCTTTGATGAGCTAGGAGGTCTGATACCCAAACGAGCCCTTGCTGACGCGCGGGCTTCTGATACGTTGGCTACTTAAAGCCGTAGAGCTTGCGCGCATTCTCATGCAAAACCATCCGCGCCAATTCCAGTGCCCGTTCACGATTGATCTCGCCGTCGTGCATCATTCCTGTTAAAGCAAGGGCGAGCGCTTGGCGCGCGGTGGTATTTGAGAGCCACGCCGTCTCACCCCAATCGACTGCCGGACCAAACGCGAACGCATCCGTACCGAACAGAACCTTGTCGGGATAGCTTTCCAGCCAGTTGCGCAGAGTCTCACTCAGCTCTCGCGGATAAGAGAAAAACGTCTGCGCGGAAAAATCTGCATAGACGTTCGGCTTGCTCAGCAGCTGGCCCATCTCTTTCGTGTACGGATAGCCACCGTGCACGACCACGAAGTTCGTTTTGCGCAAAGTCGGATCATTGAAAGCCGCTTCCAACAGCAACGGGTTGCTCCCGCTCTGTCGATAGAACCCGCCCGCGCCAGAGATGCAATGAATGTGAATGGCAATGCCCAGCCGCCCGGCTTCGCGCGCCACGTAATAGAACAGAAAATCCTGCAACGCTTTGTAATCAGCGGCAGGTGGTTCGCCGCCGGTCACGAATCGCGAATAAGTCGCGCGGGCTTTTGCTTCATCGGGATTATCAAAGTCGAGCTTGCGCAAGTATGCGGCTTCAAACTTTACCGCCACCGCACCGTTCTGTTTCTGTCGCTCGAGGGTCGCAGTAACCACCTTGTTGAGATATTCATTCAGCGATGATGGCAGCTCGGCGAGCTTTAGGTCGGCTAGATATCGCTTTAGCAAACGCTCTTCGCCGGGATAGAACGCGGCATAGTCACGATTGGATCGCTTGGCTGCGTCGTTGTTGAGCGGAAAGATCAGCGCGTCATCAAACGCCACCCAGCGAAAGCGCGGCGCCGTCAGCCCGCGGCCCATCGCCACGCGATTCGCGAACATCGTTTCGATGTTGAGTCGATCCAAGACCCACGCGGGAAAATTGTCGGCGCGTTCATGCATCACGCGTTGCTTGGTCCTTAGCAACTCAGCGACATGCGCCTCGCTCATGTCGTTATAAGCGTAGCCGTAGAGATCGTGCCACGCGCGTATGAATTCCGGATTCGTCGGGCTCAGACGCAGTGGCAGCGAGAACGCTTCGATTGCCTCCAGCGGCAGCGCATCGTATTCGTCGTCAGGCTTCTCGCCTTCCGCAACGTACTTCAAAGGATGCGCGTGATTGTCGATGGCTTTGATTTTGGAAATCTCGGCGAGCAGATCGCGATCGACTCCGGATTGAGCCTGAAGCTGAAAGCTCTCCGAGAGTGCAAACGCAAGTATTAACAGAAGAATGGGTTTTGTCATCGCAACGCTTTTTACCACAGAGGCACAGAGATCACACAGAGATTCACGGAGAAAAACTCTGTGGCCCTCTGTGAGGTCTTTGTGTCTCCGTGGTGGAGTTCAATCGGAGAGCGCAACTCTGATGAAAACTGATCCCCTCAGTGCAGAGTATGACCCTTCGTCGGATCTTCGATGTACATCCCAAGTTCCAATGAATCGAGCGCGTCGTCCCAGGCTTTCACCGCTCGTTCCCTGTCTTCGGGCCAGTACTCCATCGTGATGATTGGTTGGATGTTTGCGCCGCGCGCCAGGCAAAGGCGCGTCCGGGCTTCGCGTTCGCCCTGCTGGCGGTCAATAAACATCGATTCGAGCCAGGCGATTTCCACTTCGCCGTGGCGTTGCTCCTGAATTTCTCCCCGCCACTGAATATCGCGCTCGTCGCCGTGGACTGCGGAGGGAATCAAATCGCGCAAAGGCAAGCCGGCCCAATCGATCGGCGGCAAGCGCATGATCGAGACTTCCATGTGAATATCGTCGTCGGGCGGCTGTCGATCGTGAAAGTTGATTGAGTTCTCACTGGGAATCACAACCCACGTCTCAGGATAATCCAGTCGCAGTGCACCGCGATCGGCGACAAAGATTTTGCAGCCCGCCTTTGCCCGCCAGGTATGATCGTCGCGCAGCGTCAGCTCGTCTTTGATCCAATCAGCCATCGTTGTCTGAGACTGACATAAACTGCATCTTTTCCAACACTGGATCCAGCTTGGATTCTTTTTTCAAATAGACTTTATTCAGTTGCTCTGTCACGCCTGCGTTATCGTGCTCGACTACAAAAGACGCAAGAGCCCTGGCACATAGCTCGCTGCGGCTAATCCCCATCGACCTGGCTAACGCGTCTGCCTTGCGTAACACGTCGTCAGGTATTGAAACTTCGGTTCTCATTACGTCCAGATAGCCAGAGTTATACAATCACTTTGTTAAGTGCGCGAAGATCACTTGCATGAACCCTGGTTCTTCACCGCATCGACTCGCTTGATCCTTCCATCCGTCTTCGGCGCAATCGCCGGCACGGTCGCAATTGCTTTCTGCAGGATCTCGGACTCTAGTTGTGACTGTTCCGGTCGAATCAGAAGCGTCGCGCCGCGGAACATGTCGTATCCATCGCCCGCGTCCAAAACAAGATACGTGGTCGCAGCCAGAGTGTAACTGCGCTGTTCATCGAGCGGCTTTCCATTGATGGTGATGCTCGTGATGCGCGCGCCGGGTTTGCGGCTGGTATCAAACGCGTAGCGAAGGCCCGAGACCTGGGGGAAGCGGCCGGGTTGCTCTTCTTCTACCGCCGTGGCCACGCCGTGTTCCAACGCAGCGCGAATCACCGCGCCGGTTACCTGCACCTTCACCACTTTATTATTGAACGGCAACATCGAAAGCACGTCGCGCTTGGTCAGAACTCCCGGATTGATGATCGCGTCCGCGCGAATCGAGCCGCCATTCTCCAGAGCCACATCAGCGCCGGTGGCCTGGCGAAAAGCATCGGCGATAAAGTCAGCCATGTTTGTTTCTCGTGTGCGCACGTTTGCGCTCTTTACATCGAGTTCGACGGCGGCGCGGCCGACTGGCTGTTCCAAAGTTTTCAGCAGCGCGCCGTACTTCTTATTAACCGAAGCGAACGCCGCATCGTCCTTCACCTGATCGGTTACGGGGATGACTTGCCAGTCGATGCTTTCCAACTTGCCGGTTGATTTCGAGATGTTCAGATCGATGCGGCCGAGTTCGCGCGCGTCGGAAGTCATCTTGAAAATCGGCGCGTGACCCGACATCGATTCCAGGAGCGTATGTTCGTGGCCGCCGATGATCACATCGACGCCGGAGCAACGCGCGAGTTGTTTGTCCTCGGCCATCGATAGATGCGTCAGCGCGACGATCACTTGCGCGCCTTCCGCGTGAATCTTTGGAATGACGCGCGCGGCGGTCGCGCACGGATCGAGAATGTCCACGTCCGCGCCGGGCCGTGAACTGGTTAAGGTTTCCGGCAGGACGATCCCAAAGATGCCAACCTTCACTCCGTCAAATTCGCGAACTACAAACTCAGGCGTGCCGCCAAACGTCCTGCCGGTCTTCTTATCGATGACGTTTGCCGCCAGCCATTTGAAATGCGATTCGCTCATGCGCGCGCGCAACACGTCGGGGCCAAAGTCGAACTCGTGATTCCCAAAGGTCGCATAGTCCAACCCGCTGGAGTTCCAGGCGTCGATCATTTGCCTGCCTTGATAAGTGTTCGATTCGACCGACGGCGAAATCGTGTCGCCGGCCAAAAGGAAAAGCGCGTGCGGCGATTCGCTCATGATCTGTTTGCGCAAAGTCAGGACTCGCGCCAGACCGCCGCGCGTGCCGCCGTCAACCGGCGCGAACTGATAGACGTCGTTTAGCTGCAAGAGCGTCACGCGGACGTTGCACTCGCGCTGGGCCTGCGCCGTAGAGAGGTTGAGCCTGAGGCTGGCCGCGCTGATTGCGGCCAGCGCCAGAACTAATCCCGCAGCGAGCGCGATGCGCCGCGCGGTAATGCGTCTATGAATCATGTTCGAAACCTTTCAGCTAAAAGCATTGCGGTAAGACTGGACCTGTGTCGGATCAAAACGACTGGATTATACTGAGCGGGAGTTGATCGCGACAATCGTGCGATCCAGAGTTAGTTCAGAGTTCAAGCTTTAGCTTGCTGGATCGCGGCTAGCAACCTAAAGGTTGAACTCTAAACTTGCAGATGACTTTTTCTGACGAAACAATTTTCATTACCGGCTTTCCGGGGTTCATCGCTAGTCGTCTGATCAAGCACCTGGCGGCGGAGGGCGTGCGGTTTATCTTGCTCGTACAGCCCGCGTTGCTCGAACGAGCTCGTGAAGAAGTCGAGCAAATCGCGAGTGAAACCGGCGCCGCGCGCGACAGCTTTCAGATCGTTGAGGGCGATATTACGCAAGGAAATCTCGGCATGGCGAGCGCGGAACTCGAAACAGCGCGCCGCGAAACGACGACGTTGTTTCACCTCGCCGCGATTTACGATCTCGCGGTCGAACGCGATCTCGCGATGCGCGTGAACGTGGGAGGCACGCGCAACGTTAACAACTTCGCGAAGACGATCAAGAAGCTGCGTCGCTATCACTACATCTCGACTTGCTATGTTGCCGGCAGACGCAAAGGTTTGATCCTTGAAACTGAGCTGCGCCACGACGCAGGTTTTCGCAATCACTATGAAGAAACAAAGTACGCGGCCGAGCTGGAAGTTGAGGCGCTGAAATCGGAGTTGCCGGTTACGATTCATCGGCCGGCAGTCGTCTGTGGCGATTCACACACGGGCGAGACCGCGAAATACGATGGCATTTATTATCTAATCCACTACTTGCGCAAATGGCCCGCCGCATTGACGCTGCTGAACATTGGCAATCGCGAGGTGCGTTTGAATCTGGTGCCGATCGATTTCGTGATCGAGGCGATGGTCGCGCTGGCCAAAGACGAGCGCGCCATTGGAGCCACCGTGCAGATTGCCGACCCCGCGCCGCTGACCACCGAGCAGCTATTTGACGAGATTTCGAAAACTCTCGGCGGTCGGAGATCCGCAGTCACGATCCCGGCCCGCATTGTTCAGCCGTCGCTGATGCTGCCGTTCAGTCCGGCGCTAACCGGCTTGCCGCATTGCGCTGTGCCGTATTTCTTTCTTGAGCAGACTCACGACTCGACGCGCGCGCGTGAGTTGCTTGAGCCGCACGGGATTCGTTGTCCTAAGTTTCCGGATTATGTGGGAGCGTTGATTGGCTTCGTGGCCGAACATCCGAGGCTGTAGAGCAAAGCGCAAAGAGCGAAGGGCAAGCCCGCGGTCTTTCGGCCCTTTGCCCTTAGCCCTTTGCTCTTAAGGTCCCAATCGCTCGATCAACCACGTTCCGTCCGCCTGCACACGGTAACGCAGACGATCATGCAGACGATTGTCGCGCCCTTGCCAGAACTCGATCACCTCTGGATGAATGCGATATCCGCCCCAGTGAGGCGGGCGCGGAACATCTTCGCCGTAACGCTCTGACAAATCCGCGTAACGCTGCTCCAGCACGTCGCGGCTTTCGACCGCTTCGCTCTGGTTCGAAGCCCACGCGCCGATCTTGCTTCCCAATGGCCGCGTTTGAAAATAATCTTCAGATTCTTCTTCGGAAACTTGCTCGACCGATCCTTCAATGCGCACCTGTCGCCAAACTTTCGACCAGTAGAAAAGCAAGCATGCCCGTGGGTTCTCGCCCAGCTCTTTTCCCTTGCGACTTTCGTAGTTCGTATAGAAAACAAAGCCCGCTTCATCAAAGCTTTTCAGCAGGACGATTCTCGCGTCTGGTTCGCCATCCTTGGTCGCGGTGGCGAGCGTCATCGAGATCGCGTCCTGCTCTGACACTTCGTGCGCGCGCACTTCGTCGTACCACTTCGCGAATTGCTTTATGGGGTTGCGGTCAACGTTCGACTTGTTTAAGGCGGGAAACATTTCCATCATCGAATGATCCGAACTCAAACTCCAGCGTCTTCCTTCTTCTTGGTCCACATGCCCGCGATCTGCTGGGCTTCCGCGTACGTCAGATTGTCATAGATGTCTTCGTTTTTCTTCACCACGCCATTTTCCAATTCAGCTACTTCCCAATCGGGCGCTTCGGGATCGGTGCCGGCGCGACCCTCTGACACGCGGATTTCCCAGCTTAGGTTTACGTTCTCTTCTTCCATAAATGTATGCCTTCTGCGAGTTGTGTAATCGAACCGCGAAGATAATAAACCAGGAGCGGGTCGAAAGTCCTGTGGGGGATTCCGGTCAGTATGCGATATGCTGGCGAGTCCGAAGTCCGCCAGCACGAAAGAAGGACAACCGATGAGTACCTCAAAAGCCGTAAACCAACTCAAGGGGAAATGGATCTATAGGAGCCTGGTTAACGACAAGACCCTGAAAACTCCGTTTGCGAATCTTCAGTTCGGGCTCGGCGTTATTGAGTTCAAAAAAATTGCGGGCGGTCGGATTCTGAATGCATCCCTCGATCTGGGAAACAACTTAATCCTCACTATTGGCGGTGAAATATGTAAAGAGGGCGGGGTCACGTCTTTGAAATGGCGCGGCACGGGGGTGGAGGGCAGCCCGACCGCCGGATGGATTTACGACTATCAGGCGTACCTTGCGCCCAAGTGGAAAAAAGCGACCGACAAGACCCCGATACTGGCTGGCTCAGTCCTCCGCGTAGTCGCTCACGGAGGTTCGCCGGCCGGCGTGACCGGGACCTTTTATATGGTGAAGATCGCGTGAGCGGGCGGCGGCAAAGGCAATGCATGCCTTCAGATCGTCGCGGGTGAGGCCATTATGAACAACGTCGAAAGCAAAGAACAGCTTAAAGAGCGCGCTCCGGGCCCGAGTTGTTCGGCGCGGTCGTGAATGTCCGAGCCAAGTTTAAGGCCGCGGCATTTTTTTGGACAGGTCAGAGATAAACTTTTGGTCGATTGACTTTCCGCCGAGCTTCTCAGCCTCGCTGATTTTCTCCCACGCTCCTTTATAGTCTTGCTTGAAGAACAAAGACACCGCCAAATCGAAATAGCTGCGGTCATACGACGGCTCAAGGCGAGAAGCTTGATCAAAAAGTTCGATAGAGCGGTCAAGACGTTTAGTCCTTTGGGTTTTGTCTTTCGTGCCCTTCGTCGCCCAAAACTGATAGAGGAAACCAAAGTCCGTAAGCAAGTGTCCATTGTTTGGAACAAGGACGAGTGCTTTCTGGAAATAAGATTCTGATTCCTCAAATTTCCCCTGATACGATAAAGCGGCCCCAAATCCCCATATAACTTCCGGTTTGTCCGGCAACAACAACCACGCTTGATTAAAGCGCTTCATGGCCATACGCCAATCAGCCTTTGCTAAGAACTGAAAGCCTCGGCGTACTGCATCGTCTGAGGCTTTCTCCCGGGTTCCGAACTGTCTTACCGCCCACGCAACGAAATCGTTATCAGCTTTGACTTGGTCAGGTGTTTTCTGTTTGGCGCCATACATTGGGAGCTCATTTATTTCCTGCGCATGAGCGAAGCAAGTTCCTGCGAAGAGCAGGGCAAGAGCTAAAATCACTTTCTTCATTTTTACCTCAAGACGATTGGACAGCGCCGAACTACTGTTTTGACTGTCCGTTCCGCATAATACGCTCCCTCAGGGTATTATCAAGATTCATTCCGCCTAAGTCAGGATCGAACCGCATTGTCCAAATCAAACACCCCAGCATTGCCGCTAATCGCCATCGTCGGCCGGCCGAACGTGGGCAAGTCCACGCTGTTCAATCGCCTGATTGGACAGCGGCGCGCGATTGTCGGCGACGAGCCGGGCATCACGCGCGATCGCATCTATGGCGAAGCCAACTGGCGCACCACGCGATTTGCGATCGTAGACACCGGCGGCATCGTTCCCGACGACGATGCGACGATTCCGTCAAACATTTTCAAGCAGGCGGGCGTCGCCATCGAAGAAGCGTCCGCGCTGGTGTGGGTCGTGGATGTGCGCAAAGGCGTCACGCCCCAGGATGAAGAACTCGCGCGTTTGCTGCGGGCCACCGGCAAGCGCGTGTTCGTCGCGGCGAACAAGGCTGACGCCGCGCGTCTGGAAGCGGAGGCGGCGGACTTTTATCGTTTCGGTTTCGACGAAGTGTTTCCGGTTTCGGCCGAGCACGGGAATGGCATCGGAGACATGTTGGATGCGCTGGTGGAAATAATTGCCGGCAAAGGGCAAAGGGGAAAGGGCAAAGGGCAAGATGCTGGTTTAGAGGCGGCACTTGTGCCGCCGAATGCGGACGAGACGTCCGCACGGCCAGCAAGAAGATCACGCAAAGGCGCAAAGGCGCAAAGAGAGCGAGTGAAAGATGCAGACAAGATGTCTGCGCTCCCGGCGGACGAACCGCCGCGCGAGCTCAACCTCGCCATCATCGGTCGGCCCAATGTCGGCAAGTCATCATTGCTGAACCGCCTGCTCGGCGAAGAGCGCGCGATTGTCTCGCCGGTGGCCGGCACGACGCGCGACACGGTCGATACTCTACTCGAAACACCGGAGCAAACTTTTCGCCTCATCGACACGGCCGGCATTCGGCGCAAAGGCAAGACACTCGCGATGGCGGAAAAACTTTCCGTGGTGATGGCCCGCAAGAGTCTTGAGCGCGCCGCCGTGGCGATCGTTCTGCTCGACGCTGAGCAGGGAATTGCGGCGCTGGACGCGGCGATCGCCGGTTATGCCTCAGAAGCCGGCTGCTCGATAATCGTCGCGCTGAATAAATGGGACTTGCTTGGAGATAAAGACACACACACCGGCGCCGCGTTCGAGCGCAAGGTGCGCGAGCAGATGAAGTTTCTTGCCTGGGCGCCGGTCGTGACGATCTCGGCGCTGGTTGGCCAGCGAGTGCAGAAGCTCTTGCCGCTCGCCATTCGCGCCAACGAAGCGCGCAGCCGGCGCATTCCGACTTCGCAACTGAATCAGTTTTACGAGCGCATGATCGAGCGCAGCGGCATCGTCCCCGCCGGGAGCCACGGCCGCTCGCGTTTGCACGTCCAGTACGTGACGCAGACGAGCGTGCGTCCGCCGACGTTCGTCGTTTTCACCTCTGGCGGCAAAGCCGGTTTGCATTTCTCTTTCCTGCGTCATCTGGAAAATCGTCTGCGCGAAGAGTTTGATTTCTTTGGCACGCCGATCAGGTTTGTAGAGCGGCACAAGAAGAAAAGAAGTCGGTAACAGGGTTGAGAGGCGTATAGAGTACCAACTTCAGTTGGGTGTTTCAGAACCGAGAGCGGTTCTATGAAAGGGCTGTCAAGAAAAAACTTCTCCCAAGTCGGCCGCCGTTGTGATTGGTTCTCTGCAGCCCGCCCCTCAAGTTGGCCGAAGCGGCTCAACTACCGTGGCCA
>Ga0209726_10004600_pt1 | contig 17465 bp, 20 predicted proteins | sample Subgrocontami54m_FD_187453 | JGI IMG/M metagenome (GOLD analysis project Ga0209726, IMG submission 187453) | Subsurface groundwater microbial communities from S. Glens Falls, New York, USA - GMW46 contaminated, 5.4 m (SPAdes) (version 3) | ecosystem: Environmental > Aquatic > Deep subsurface >... | reverse complement strand
CGCGAGCGTCGACATTCGGAACGACTCACCATCCCACTCGTACCAGATCGGCATCGCGTGTGGATACCCGTCTGGAGAAATCGATACAAGATCAATGAGCGCTTTTGAGTTGAGAAACTCTTTTAATTGCTCCGGGGTCATGTCATCCATAGATTTATATTACGTTTATATTTTTATACAATGTTTTTTCGAGCCAATTTTTTATGACGCGATGCGAATGGGGGAACATCGGAGTCGGAAGATCGTTCGGATCGTACCACGTCCAGTTCTTTGATCGATCCGGTTCAGCGTCTCGGATGTCGCCAGATCGGTACTCGGTAAGAATTCCGATGGAGACATAGTGCTTGTCGAAAGCGATGTCGTTTCCGAGCGATACAATTCCGATGACGCCAATAGTATCGATGTTTGTTTCTTCGAATACTTCCCGTTTCGCCGCCTCTTCAAATGTTTCCCCGAATTCGAGATGGCCTCCGGGTATCTCAAATGTGCCGGCGCCATGGCCGCGAAGCCGCGCCTGTTGTTGATCGACGAGCCGTTCTCCGGACTCGATCCGATTACGTCATTGACGATCGACTACCAAATCATCAAGCTGCGCGATCTGGAGAATGTCACGTCGGTCGTGGTGACCCACCAGCTCCGCGACGCGTTCTACGTCGCGACTCACCAGGCCGTTCCCGGGAACGGCCGCCTCACCATCGTTCCGGCGGATGAGGGCAAGGCAAACGCCGTCGAATTCATCATGCTCAAGGACAGCAGGATTCATTTCCACGGAACCGCTGCGCAGCTGCGCGCGTCGAGCGATCCGTACCTGAGGAAGTTTCTGTCCTGAGGGCCGGCTTCAGCCGGCCCCCACGACCTTGAGGCAGACGGATGCGTACGTAGGGGCCGGCTTGAGCCGGCCCAGGACGTGAGCCACATGTTATCCGCGTCGGAATGTGCGCCACCCGGTGAAGAACCCCGTCAGGCATCCCAGGGTCACGCCGGCAGCGGCCGTCGCGGCGATCGCGGTCAGCGGATGGCGGCGCACCAGCAACGCGGCGCCTGCCGCGGCATCCTCGGCCGTGTTCCGCGCGTCGACGAGTGTCCGCCGCGCCTTCCGCAGGTCCGCCTCAATCGTCTCGGCGGACAGCCACGACCACGGCTCGCACGGTGTGTCGTTCGGTGCCGTGGATTTCAGCAAAGTTGCCATTGTCACACCCTCCTTCGCACGTTACGCCGCTGACGGCGCGTGCTCGGCCAGACACTCCCGCTCGCGGCCAACGACCACTCGCTGACCGATGAGGGGGCCTCGCGTTGCGGTGATGACGGTGTGCTGCCGCTCACCGCTTCCGTCGTCGTGATAGAGGACCACCCAGTCGTGCGTCTTTCCTGCCTGATGCGCGTGGCTCGTGTTCGAGAACATCGCGGTGTACGTCCGAGGGCCGCGCTGCGTGTGCAGGACGGGAAGCCACGCTTCGCCTTTCGGATTGAACCGCCTCGGCGCAATCAGACGAAGCTGTCCGGCGCTGGCCTTCATCCGGTACTCGCGGTCGACGTCGAGCAGTTCGGTGACAGTCGGTTCCACGGTTGTTCCGCGGGGCGGAACCCGCACTCGCCCCAGGCGGTGTGCCAGTGAGTCGCGGATGCCGGCGAGCCGCTTGTCGCCGAATCCCGCTAGCGTCTCCAGCCGGCCGTCGTGCGCCGCGGCTTCGAGATCGGCCAGCGTGCTGAGCCCGAGCTCGTCGTGCAGACGCTGCGCCAGGCGGCGACCGATGCCTGGGACGGAGGCCAGAAGCGCCACCACGTCCGCCTCCCGCCGCAGGCGGTCCAGCATCGGCAGATGACCGTGGACCAGCAGCTCCCGAATCGCCCGGGCGATGCTCTCGCCGACCCCGGGCAGCTCCATGAGGCCGCGGAGTCCCCATTCACGGTATACGGCGTCGACCGAACGCACTGAGCGGCGCACGCTCGCGGCGGCGCGGCGATAGGCGTACACGCGATACGGGTCGCTGCCTTCCGCCTGGAGCAGTCGTGCGGCTTCTTCGAGTCGGCCGGCGATTTCCTCGTTGATCGTCATGGCACAACTCGCGCGCTCAATGCCGGGGCGATCGCGTCGGGCAGCACATCCACGATGAGGTCCGCGTGCTCGTCCCACAACAGCAGGTAGGTGTACGCGCGACGATACACCAGTCGCCGCGGCAGCGGCGGAAGCGCGGCGAGCAGCGGTGGCGGGACTTCGTAGAAGAACATGCCTGTAGGAAACCTGTTGTCGACCTGTGGCCGCACCAGCGCCGCCTGAGGATGCTCAGCATTCAGCTCCGCAAGAAGGCGCCAGACGTCGTGTTGCGCGAGCGCCGCGTTCAGACGTCGCTGAAGAACCGCCGCCACATCCTCGGTGAAGATGTCGCCTGCCCGCGCGGTCGGCCGTTCGGCGATGAGCGCTGCGGCCAGCGCGTCGCGCGAGCGGGCGATGGCGGCCGGGTCGCCGGTCACCTCGCGCTGGGGCACACGCAGCGCGAGCGCTTCGTGCAGCGCCGCATATGCCGCAACGCGTGTATGGAAGGCCGCGAGCGCGCGTTCTTCATTGGGGTCGTGCAGGGCTCGCGCGACAGGGGGTATCGCCAGCGAGGTCAGCACCCATCCGAGCTGCAGGAAGGCATGCATTGAGGTGCCCGCCATCATGCGCTCTCCGCGAGCCGGCGCGCCGGCGCCTCCGTCGACAGCGTGACGTTCACCGGGATTCCCTGGCGCACGCTCTCGGTGACGATGCAGAAGTCCTCGAAGAGGTTTTGCGTCGTCGGGCATGAGTGGACGCTCCTGGTTCTAAGAGGGCAAGGGTCACGCCATGAGGTCCACTGCGATTTGCACGATCGTGTGCACGACCGCATGCCGCGCCGCCTCGAGTCCGCGAACTAATGCACATCGCGTGCGGAAAATGTTCGCTCGTGGGACCCGTGCCGCGTCTGTCGTCGCACGCCGGGAGCGCGGAACATGCTGGCACCGCCGTTGTCGTAGTCCTTGTCATGAGATCCGCATTCCGATGGGCAGCGGCGTCGGTGCTCGTCGTGGCCCTGGGAGCCACGGCCTCATCGCACCAGACTGTGCGTCTGAGCCGTGTCATGCGCGAGAAGCTGGGGCACACCCAGGCGGTGCTGGGCGCCGTGATTACCAGTGACTGGAAGACCCTCGAGGAGCACGCCCTGGCGCTGAGACTAGGCGCAGCAGCGCCCGGTGTCGGATCGCGCGTAGACCGGGCCGCTGCGCTGCAGGAAGCCCGCATCGACAAGCGACTCCAGCACACCGGCGCAGAGCTGCGGCTCGAGGTTGAAGAGCCGCGAGGCCTGCGGCAGCGTCAGTCGCAGGCCAGGCATCTCGTTGTATTCAGCCCGCGCGCGCAGGCTGATGTCGTGAGGCAGCAGCGTCATGCTGCGCCAGCTAGGCAACGGCTGTGCCAGCAGCAGGGTGCAGGCTGCGGGCTGCAGGCTACAGACTTCGGGCCGGATTTGGCCTGTGGTCCGTAGTCCGCAGTCGGTGGCCGGCAGCTTCGCCCTGCGGAATTCTTCGCTGCGCCGCGGGAATATTCCGTCCTCGAACCCCGAACCTCAACACGAACCCAGAACCTAGAACCCTGAACCTCGAACGGGCTCTTGCGGCACACGATTCGCTTCCGACCGTCCGCAGATGACCACGCGCGTATCTGTTCACGTCGAACCCCGCAGCCCGATCGCCATGGCACGGCATTACATTCGCGACTTGGTCTACGGCGCCAACGACGGCATTATCACCACGTTTGCCGTGGTCGCCGGAGTCGCGGGCGGCGAGCTGTCGGCGACGGCGGCCGTGGTCGTGGGCGCCGCCAACCTTGCCGCCGATGGCCTGTCGATGGGCGTCGGCAATTTCCTCGCGATCCGCGCCCACGAAAGCGCGCGGCAGGCCGATAACCTGCCCGAGGAGGAGGCGCATCCGTGGAAACACGGGTTTGCCACTTTCGCGGCATTTGTCGCCGCGGGTGTGGTGCCGCTCATCCCTTATGTGACAACGGTGCCGTCGCAGCGGGTGTTCGCAACTTCCTGCGTCCTGACACTGATCGCGCTTTTTGGCGTCGGGGCCTTGCGCGGCGCTGTGACTACCGACCCGTGGTGGCGCGCCGGGCTCGAGATGCTGGTTCTGGGATTGATGGTTGCCGCCGCGGCCTATGGCGCCGGCGCGCTCGCCGCGTGGGCGGTATGACGAAAGGCTGCAGGACTGGCTACAGGCTATGTCGGCCGCGAGACAGCGCGACACGGCCAGAAGCCGGCAGCCTGAAGTCTGTAGCCGTCATGGCTTTTGCACAGGCATCAACACCGGCACCTTGGCCAGCGTGAGCACGCGGTAGGCGATGGTTCCCGGCGTCATGTTGCCATGGGCGCGGGTGGCGCGGCCCAGCACGAGCAGCCCCTTCGGCGCGCGTTCCGCGCCTTCCGCGATCGCTTCAGGTACCGCGCCGGCCTCCACCTGCACCCGCGCCACATTGCCGGCGGGCAGGCCACGGGCCACCCGTTCGAGCTCCGTGGTGGCTGTCGCCACGTTCGCCTGCAACGCCGCCTCCGCGTGCGCGCGCCACCTGTCCAGTACTCGCAGCTCGGGTACCACGTGGAACAGGATCACCTCGGTGTCGAGCAGCGCCGCGAGCCACGCGGCTTCCCGCGCGGCGACGACCGACGTCTCCGTCATGTCGACGCCAACGATCACCGGGCCGGTGCCGGAGAGATCTGTAGCCGCCGGGTTGGGCGGCGACCATCGGTCTGGGACGACGAACACCGACAGCTCTGACCGGCGCAGCAGGCCTTCCGTCGTCGACCCGAAGATGAGCCGCTCGGCTCCTGACATCCCGTGCGCGCCGACGACGATCATGTTCGCTTGTTCCCGTCGGGCGACCGTGAGGATCGCCTCGACCGCGCTGCCGACGTGCACGTGGCACTGGGGTATCCGGCCGCCGATGGCTGCGGCGACCGTGGGCGCCTGCGCCGCGAAGCGCTCCAGCTCCTCCCGCGCCTCCGCCGCGATGTCGTAACCCTGTTCCTTCGCGGCCGCCGCGAGCAGCGGATCCTGCGCGTGCATCACATGGAGCTCAGCTCCACTCTGGCGGGCGAGACGGGCGGCAAAATCGAGCGCCGGGCGCGACGATTCTGAAAAATCCGTGGCCAGCAGCAGTCGGGCAAGAATCATCGCGTCTCGACGGTTACGCCACCGATGCGGCCCGCTCGGTCACTGCCGCCTGTGTGGTCCAGACGGTGTCGCGGACGGTCAGCACCGGGCATGGTGCCAGTCTAAGCACCTTCTCCGCGACGCTGCCCATCAGCAGATGCGCCAGGCCGGTCCGCCCGTGGGTACCCAGCACGATCAGATCGCTCCGCTGTTCGTTGGCATACTCGACGATCGTCGCCGCCGGGTGACCGATGCGGACCGTTGCCGACGCCGGCACTGATTCGGCGAGTGCGGTGCCGCGGCACGCGTCTAACCGGTCCTGCGCCTCGGCGACCAGGTTCTCGTGGAGCTCCGGCATGTTCGGCACGTAGATCTCGCCGGTCCAGCTGCCCAGCGGGACCGGGCTCTCCACGACGTTGAGCAGATCCAGCGATGCGCCCAGGCGGCTGGCCAACGTCGTCGCGTAGCGCAGCGCCGTGTCCGAGTACGCGCTGAAATCGAGCGGTACCAGGATGCGAGAGATGTTCGGGGTCATGGTCAGTCCTCCACTGTGACGTTGCCTGGATTCCCGTAACCCTGCTGAGCATCGATCGTACCAAGCGGCTGTCCTCTGCAATGCGCTGACGTCCAATGCCTCCGCGCCTCCTTCCGTCTGACGCCGGGAGTTTTTCAGCGCCGACCGGGAGAATCACAGAGTTGCGGGATGCGCTGCGCGCATTCGGTCGAGAAAGTGTCGCCGCAACCATGGCGACAACCTTGCACAGTGGCGAAGCATCGAGGGCAGACCCGTGAGGTTCCTGAGATTCATTCATTCGATCGCCGGACGCGCGCTGTGGATTGCCGGCGGCGCAGCCCTCATTGCCGCCGGCCTGCAGCTGGAATCGAGGACAGGCCTACTGCTGGTCATGATCGGGTTCGCGCCGATCGTGATCGGCCTGGCCGACATGAGCGTGTTCGACGACGTCGCGTCGGCGTTCGGTTGGCGGCTGACGCCGCGCAAGCCCTGAGGCCCGGAGGGCAGGAAGAGGAGATTGTCATGTTCGAGCTGATCAGCGGCGAGCACCGCCAGGTGCCGCACGGGGATACGGTGCCGATGCTCATTTCGAGTGGCATCCACCTGATCGTGCTCGGAACCATCGTCGCAATTCCGCTCTTGTACGTGAGCAGCCAGTTGCCGGAAGTGCCGGACATGCTCGCCTTTGTGGCGACGGCGGCGCCGCCACCACCCCCGCCGCCACCTCCGCCGCCAGGCGGTGCCAAATCAGCGGTGGCCAAGCCGGTGCCCACGAGCGGGCCGGACGCCGCGCCCGTTGAAGCGCCCACGGATATCCTCCCCGAATCGGAAGTAGATTTCGGTGCAGAGGGTGGCGTGCCTGGCGGCGTCGAGGGCGGAGTACCTGGCGGGGTGCTGGGCGGCATCGTTGGTGGCCTGCCCTCGGATATTCCGCCGCCCCCGCCGCCTCCACCACCTGCGCCGGTGGAGCGTGGACCAATCCGGACCGGCGGGGAGCTGCAGGCACCCGCGCTCGTCCGGCGCGTTGCGCCGGTGTACCCGGAGCTCGCCGTGAAGGCGCAGGTGCACGGCGTGGTCATCCTGGAGGCGATCGTCGACCGCGAGGGGCGTGTCGAGAGCGTGAAGGTCCTTCGCTCGATCCCGGTGCTCGATGATGCCGCGGTCAATGCGGTGCGTCAGTGGCAATACTCGCCGCTGCTTCTGAACGGCAAGCCTGAGCGGTTTATCGTGACGGTCACGGTGAGCTTCAGCATCAAGACGTAAGGTCCGGGGATGAGCCGGCGAATAGATATGCGAGTTCCCAGATAAAGCCCAAGTCCCAATAAATCGGGTTGGTTTTTTGGGCGTTGGGTCTTGGACCGCTATGCGGCTCGTTACGAGAATTTTGTACTCGTTGTGCCCCGCATAGCGGTCCTAGGCGCGCGAAGCGCGCCAGAACGATGCTGTCTAACCAGCCGAGGGCTCTGCTGGGATATCAAGGGCAGAGCCTCTTGGCTGGTTGGGATTTGGGTTTTGGGACTTAACGAGTCTCAGACCTCGACCCTTCGACAAGCTCAGGGTCGTCCCGAGCAACGTCGAGGGACGACAAGGCTCAGGCCAGCCCGAGCGAAGTCGAGGGGCGCTAAAGCGCTGCGCCATCGGCTCAGGGCAACGTGTGTGCCATGGGTGTGAGCCATGTGCCCGGCGAACGGCGCGTGTTTCACCGCAAAAGCGTTCGCCGGGGGCGCGCCAGCGCCGCGCCGACTGCGTCCGCGAACTTTCGCGCACCACTGCGAACTCTCTCCCACCGCCGGGCCATCCCGCAGCGGGCGAACGCGCGCGTTTACGCCGTTTGCCTCGGCTTTCGCGCGAAGCAGGGCGTGGCACGAGTCTCGCTCAAGGTGAGTGCACGGTGCACCGGTGCCCGGTGCAGAGGAGGCGATATGCAACGAACCGAGCGCGGGGTGTTGAACCATCTGATTGAGACCTGCAAGGACGGCGAGCGTGGGTTCCGCTATGCGGCCAACCACGTGGAGAGTCCGCCGATCAAGTCGCTGTTTCTCGACATCGCGTCGCAGCGCGAGCGATTCGCCGAGGCGCTGCTGCCGCACGCGCACCGGCTTGGCGGCGGCAACGAGTCCCACGGCACGGCGGCGGCCGCGCTGCATCGGGGGTGGATCACGCTGATGGACGCGCTGAAGGGACACGACGAGAACGCGGTGCTCCATGAGGCCGAACGCGGCGAGGACGCCGCGCTGGCGGCGTACCGGGATGCGCTGGCCGAGGCGCTCGCGCCGATGACCCGCGAGATCGTCGAGCAGCAGTTCCACGAGATCGAGGCGATGCAGGAGCGGCTTCGAACGTTCGAAATGGTCTAAAGCCCAGCCCGGGAGGGCGTCGTGCGATTTCGGTTCTTCGTCGTGCCGCTCGGGGTCTTTGCGGTCGTCCTCGCGGCCGCCCGGATGCAGCGGTGTCTGGGCGGCGTGTGGCGGCGCGGCGGGCGCACACCGTGGCGGTGGCCGTGAATCGCGCGCATGCCAAGCGGGTAGGACTCAAGCCGCTGTACGAGCAGATCACGTCGGGCACCGATCCGGAGACGTTGCCGGTGGTCGTGTGCGCGCTGGAGGTGCAGTCGGCGAAGGCGAGTGCCCCTGGTCGAGATGCGGCACGTCCGGCTGCTGGAGCAGACTCTCGAGGATGGCGTCTCGCGCAGTCGATCAGCCGCCGCCGCAGGCGCGTCGTCGCGCGGAAACACACACGGCCTCGCCGCAGAAAATTCCCCGGTGCCGAGAAATTATCCCCAGGGGGGAGCCCAGTCGCCGATTTCTTCGCCGAAGGCTTAAGTATTTCGCTCCGGCCGAGCGCCACTAACGCGGTACCTGACTTGCTGTAGCAGCCGGCGACACACGCTTCCTGTTAAGGATCGAACCACCATGCGCATCGCCACTATCGCTCTTCTTTTCAGCGTCTTTGTCCTGACCAACGCCTCCAGTGCCTACGCCGATGACGCAGCTCAGGTCGAAAAGGGCAAGCAGGTGTACGCCGCGCAGAAGTGCGGCATCTGTCATTCCGTTGCCGGCGTCGGGAACAAGAAAGGCAGTTTCGATGGCGTCGGCTCAAAGCTGGCCGCCGCCGAGATCCGCCAGTGGATCGTGGCTGCTCCCGAGATGGCGGCTAAGACAAAGGCCGAGCGGAAGCCGGCGATGAAGGCCTTTCCGAACCTGGCCAAGGACGACGTCGACGCGCTCGTGGCGTACCTCCACAGCCTGAAGAAGTAGCCACTACCGAGCCGATCTGTGCCCCGGCCACTCCCATCGGTGCTGTTCCGCAACGGTGTTGCGCTGCTCGGCACCGCGATCGCCACGGCGATGGCGGTGTTGTTCGCAGTGCTGCTGTTGCTCGATGCGGCCGGGTATCTCTCCAACCCGTACCTGGGGCTTGCGCTGTTCGTCGCCGTTCCGGCGGCGTTCGTCGTTGGACTACTCCTGATTCCGCTGGGTGCCTGGGTCGAGCGGCGCCGCCGCCGGCGCCAGCCGTCCGTCGCGCATCCGGATTGGCCGGTGATCGATCTCGGTGTCCCGAAACAGCGGATCACGATCCTCGTGGTCCTGATCCTGACCGTGGTGAACCTGGTCATCGTGTCGGTGGCGGCGTATGGCGGCGTGCACTACCTGGAAAGCGCCGAATTCTGCGGCAACGTCTGTCACACGACGATGGAGCCGCAGTTCGCCGCCTATCAGGTGACGGCGCATTCGCGCGTAGCATGCGTGGAGTGTCATGTCGGACCGGGCGCGGGCGCGCTCGTCGAGTCGAAGCTGGCCGGCACGAGGCAGCTGTGGCAGGTGGTCACGGGCAACGTGCCCACGCCCATGCCGTCGCCGGTGCACTCGATGCGGCCGGCGCGCGACACGTGCGAGCAGTGTCACTGGCCGGAGAAGCAGCACGGCGACAAGACGCGCCTGATAGAGGAATTCGCCGACGACGAGCAGAACACCGGGACGGTGACGAAGCTGCTCGTGCACGTCGGTGGGGGCAGTGCCGCCCTCGGCATCGGGACCGGCATCCACTGGCACATGAACGTGGACAACGAGATCGAGTACGTCGCCGCGGACGAGACGCGGGCGACGATTCCGTACGTCCGGCTGAAGGACCGGTCCGGGAAGGTGCGTGAGTTCGTCGCGGAAGGCGCGACGCCGGATCAGATCGCCAGCGGTCAACGGCGCCGCATGGACTGCATGGACTGCCACAACCGGCCGGCGCATACCTTCACCGCCACGCCGCAGCGGGCGATCGACACCGCCATCGCCCTTGGGCAGATCCCTCGCGAGCTGCCGTTCGTGCGGCGCGAGGCGGTGGCGGCCGTGTCCGCGGAGTACTCCAGCCGTGATGCCGCCCTCGAGGCGATCGCGGCGCGCCTCAACGCGTTCTACCGGGAGCAGCCGGTGGACGGGCGTCTGCTGGCGCGTGCCGTGGCCGCGACCCGGGATGTCTGGACGCGGAACGTGTTCCCGGCTATGAAAGTGACCTGGGGCACCTATCCGAACCATCTCGGTCATGTGGAGGCTCCCGGCTGTTTTCGGTGTCACGACGACAGCCATCGGGCCAGGGACGGCAGCGTGATCCGGCAGGACTGCGAACTGTGTCACGCGATGCCGGCGGAGTGAGCGTGGATATGAGTGGACGACGAGCGTTTGCAATTGCGGCGGCTTTGTTGGGAACGATCATGGTGTTCGCCTGGACGAATGTGCCTGCGCAGACGTCCGCGCCGTCCGCAGCGGCGCCGCAGGCAGGAGTGCAGGCGCCTCAGGCCGCCTTCGTCGGCGAGGAGACCTGCCTCGGCTGCCACGAGGATCGGGCCTACAAGGGCACGCGGCACGGCATGGCCGCCAACCCGAGAACGCCGGCCGCCAACCATGGCTGCGAAAGCTGCCACGGACCGGGGAAGGCGCACGCCGAATCCGGCGACGCGGCGCTGATCCTCAACCCCTCGAAGGTGACGCCCCAGGAGGCGAGCGAGACATGCGTGTCGTGTCATAACCGGAGCACGCACGCGCTCTGGACGGGCAGCCAGCACGATCAGCGCAACGTCGGCTGCGTCGGCTGTCACAGCGTGCATGCCTCGAAAGGCCCCACGCTGCTCAAGGCGAAGGACCAGAAGGCGCTCTGCAGCACATGCCACAAGAACATCACCAACAAGCAGCACCGCTTCAATCACATGCCGGTGCGGGAGGGGGCGCTGACGTGCACGTCGTGTCACAACGTGCATGGCAGCACGAACGTCAAGCTGCTCAAGACCGGCACGACGGTCGATGAGAGCTGTACGAGCTGCCACGCGGAGAAGCGCGGCCCGTACCTCTGGGAGCATGCGCCCGTCACCGAGAGCTGCGTCACCTGCCACGATCCCCACGGGTCGAACAACGATCGCATGCTCGTCAGCAAGCTGCCGTTCCTCTGCCAGCGGTGTCACGTGACTTCGCGGCACCCTCCCACGGTGTACGAGGGCTACACCCTGCGGAACTCCCAGAACGCCAACAAGATCTACGGGCGCGCCTGCACCAACTGTCACACGCAGGTGCATGGCTCCAACGCCCCATCCGGCAAGGCGTTCCTGCGGTAGGCGAGGAGACAACGATGCGCTGCAGACTCATACCTCTGACCGTGCTCCTCGCGCTGGCGCCCCGCCTGGGGTTGGCCCAGACGCCGGCGCCGGAGCCGTCACAGACGCCGGCCACTGTTACAGGGGCGCCGTTCAGCGGAACTCTCGACCTCGGAGGCCTCTTCACCTCCACCGAGGGCGACGAGGCGCGCTTCGAGCGCTTCCGCGATACGCGCGACGGTGTGTACTCGGGCTTCAGTCTCAACCGGGACACCGGGTCGTCGCTGTTCAACGCGAGCGCCTCGCACATCGGCTACCGCGATCAGCGATCCTCCGCGAGCCTCATCGGCGCGCGGGTGAACGCGGCCTTCGACTGGACGTCGCTGCCGCTCAACTTCAGCTACCTGACCCGGACGCCGTATGTCACCAACGGCAGCACGCTGACGCTGGACGACAACGCGCAGCGTGCGGTGCAGGGGCCGACCAACGCCACGAACGACGGCACGGCTGTCGGGGTACCGTGCGCGCCCGGCGCGCCGCCGGTGAGCTGCAGCACGCCGGCCCTGGCCGCACAGGTGCTTGCCGCCGGGTCGATCTACAACAGCCTCGCGACGCAGTTCGACCTGCGCCACCGCCGCGACACAGCGGCGTTCGGCCTGACATACGCCCCGACGCGGGCGGTCGATGTCGAGGCGAAGTTCACCTCGGTCGGACGGGAAGGACAGCAGCCCTGGGGGGCGTCGTTCGCGTTCAACGATGCGGTACAAGTGCCGCTGCCGATCGACCAGCGCACCAACGACCTGTCGCTCGGAGCGGTATGGGCGGACGAGCACGCGATGTTCCGCCTGGGGTGGGACGGATCGTGGTTCAACAACGAGTTCCAGAGCCTTGTCTGGGACAACCCGATCCGAATCACCGACTTCAGCAACGGCCTCCTGCCGCCGGCCGGGCCGTACGACCCAAGCGGCTACAGCAACGGCAACGGTCCGGCGCAGGGGCGCATGTCCGTCGCCCCCGACAACATGATGCACGTCGTGAGCGCGACGGGGCTGTACAAGATGCCGGGCCGGACGACGCTGAACGGTACCGTGCAGCTCACGTCGCAGCACCAGGACGATACGTTGATCCCCTGGACCATCAATTCGGTGATCGACACACCGCTGGTCTACGCGGCATTTCCGCACCTTGCGGCGCTGCCCCGTGCGACGGCGCAGGCCGAGGCCAAAGGGCTGAACACGCTCGTGAACCTCACCACGCGTCCGGTACGGGCCATGAACGTCACCGTGCGTTACCGGTACAACGAGCGTGACGTACAGACGCCGACTTTCGACGCCACGGAGTACGTCCGCTTCGATGCCGTTCCCGAGGAAATCGAGGAAGGGCTCTCCCACCAGTACGACACCTCGCGTCACCTGTTCGACGCCAACGTCTCCTTCACCCCCGCAGGCGCCGGCACCATACGGGTCGGCTACGGGCACGAGGCGGTGGAGCGCCACGGGCGCGGATTCGCCGACGTCGGCGAGGACCTCTTCCGGGCGTCGTACGACGCGTACTCGACCCAATACGTCACGGTCCGCACGAGCTTCGACACGGGACGCCGGCGGGGCGAAGGCTTCGTGGAGACCGGGATCGACTACGAGCTCGGCCCGGGAGGGACCCAGCCAACGCTCAGGTACTATGACGAGGCGGACCGCGACCGGATGCGCGGGACGCTCCTGGTCACCGTAATGCCGCGCGACACGATCGACGTCTCGTTTCAGTTTGCCTCGGGGAAAGACGAATACCTGCCCGACACCTCGGTGCCGGTCAGCCGGCCCGGGGAGCTGTTCGGGCTCCACGAGCAGAGCGTCGCCAGCTGGAACATCGGCGCCAGCTTCCACCCGAGCGACGCGATCGCGGTCGGGGCGAGCGTTGGCCGCGACACGTACGGGTCGCTGCAGCTGTCGCGTAACGCCAACCCGCCGCCGGACCCGAGCTGGACGGATCCGGCGCGCAACTGGACACTCGACAACGACGACACGGTCAACACGTTCAGCGTGAACGTCGACCTCTTGCGCGCGGTTCGCGACACAGATATCCGCTTCGGCTATGACTACAGCGACTCGAGAAACAGCTTCGTGCACGGCGGACCGCGTATCGCCGCCCTGACCTCGCTCGGTCAGTTCATCCCGCTGCCCGACGTCGAGAACACATGGCACCGGGCGACGGCCGACGTGCAGTACTTTTTCACCAGCCGTGCCGGCGTGGGCCTCGGCTACTACTTCGAGACGCTCGAAATCGTCGACTTCAACACGATCGACACGAACGGGCCCGTCGGCTTCACCGAGGCCACCGGGGAACCGCGTCTCGACTGGCTCGGCGGGCTGACGACCGGCTATGGCAACCGGCCATATACGGGCCACACGGGATACGCTCGGCTGCTGTATCGCTTCTAGCATGTCCGTTCCTGAGATTGGGAAGGGGGCGCCCGCGACGCCCGATGTCGACGGCCGGCGGCGCGCATTCCTCGATGCGGTGCTCGCCTTCGGCTTCGTGTCGACCGCGATTGCGATCGTCTATCCTGTTTCCCGGTACCTGGTCCCGCCCGAAAGCGAGGAGCCGGCCACGGCCAGCGTGGTGGCCGGTAAGCTCTCGACGCTGGCGGTGAACTCAGGCGTCATTTTCAGGTTCGGCAGCAAGGCCGGCCTCGTGCTGCGGACGCCGGAAGGGGAGGTGCGGGCGTTCAACGCCACCTGCACGCATCTCGATTGCACCGTGCAGTACAAGGCCGAGACGTCGCAGATCTGGTGCCCGTGCCACAACGGCTTCTACGACCTCGCCGGGAACGTGACGTCTGGGCCGCCGCCGCGGCCCCTCGAGCGCTTTGCCGTGAACCTGCGCGGCGAGCCTGGCGACGAGGACATCGTGGTGTCGCGCGCATGACGAGGGCACGGTGAGACAGCGCGCGCTGAAATGGCTCGACGAGCGGCTGGATCTCGGCGGCATTCGCGGCTTCATTGCCGAGAAGACCGTCCCCGTGCAGCGCCACGAGGTCTGGTACTACTTCGGCGGGCTGACGTTGTTCCTATTCATGGTGCAGGTTGCGACGGGCATCCTTCTGGTCCTGTATTACCGGCCGAGCGCGGAAGAGGCGTACGAGAGCGTCCAGTTCATCGTCGCTGAAGTCGAGTTCGGCTGGCTCATTCGCAACGTGCACAGCTGGTCGGCCAATCTGCTGATGGCGACGGTGTTCATCCACCTGTTCAGCGTGCTGCTGCTCAAGTCGTACCGCAAACCGCGCGAGCTCACGTGGCTGACGGGAGTTGCGCTGCTGTTCCTGATGCTCGCGTTCGGGTTCAGCGGGTATCTGCTGCCGTGGAACGAGCTCGCGTTCTTTGCCACCAAGGTGGGCACCGGAATCGCCGGGGCCGTGCCGGTGGCCGGCACGTTCCTGATGCGGCTGCTCCGCGGCGGCGACGAGGTGACGGGGGCGACGCTGTCGAGGTTCTACGGCCTCCACGTGGCGATCCTCCCCGCGGTCACGACGGCGCTTGTCGCGCTTCACCTGCTCCTCGTCCAGCGGCAGGGAATGAGTGTCAGCCTCAAGGACGAGCACCGTGCGCGGGCGGGCGTGCCGATCCCGCAGCGTCCCTTCTTTCCGAACTTCATCCTCCGCGACGTGATGCTCTGGTACATCGCCGTCGGAGTGTTGGCCGCGCTGGCGGCGTTCTATCCCTGGGAACTCGGGCGCAAGGCGGATCCGTTCGCGCCCGTGCCGGCGGGCATCCGCCCCGAGTGGTACTTCCTGGCGATGTTTCACACGCTGAAGCTGCTGCCGAACCACGTGCTCGGGATGGAAGGCGAGCGCCTGGGCGTGATGGCGTTCGGCGCGGCCGCGGCCTTTCTGCTGCTGGTGCCCTTTCTCGACCGGCGCGCCTCGCGCGGCGAGGACAGCCCGCTCTTCACGGTGATTGCGGTCGGGGGGCTCCTGTATCTGGTGGTGTTCACCGTGATCGGCTATGTGGCGGCCTGACATGCGGACCTGTGCGATCGCGCTGCTGGCATCGCTGGGTCTCGGTTCCGGCGCCGCGGCCCAGACGTCGGGCAGTTCCCCGAACGAGTGTGTGCGGTGCCACGAGGGCCTGCCTGAAGCGCGCCTGTCGGCGCCTGCCGCGGCCGTGAAGGATGACGTGCATGTCCGCAGCGGGTTCACCTGCGTGGACTGTCACGGCGGCAACGCGGCCGAGGGCGACGCGCAGCGGGCGAAGGCGCCGGCAACTGGCTTTCGCGGCGTCCCGCGGGGAGCAGCGCAAATCGCGACGTGTGCGCGATGCCACAGCGATGCGGAACTGATGCGGCGGTTCTCCCCGCGCCAGCGGATCGATCAGGCCGCCGAATACGCAGTCAGCGGTCACGGCAAGCGGCTGGCCGCCGGCAATGCGACCGTGGCGACCTGCGCCAGCTGTCATGGCGCGCACGGCGTTCGGTTCGCCTCCGACCCCAAATCGCCTGTCCATCCGACGGCCGTGGCCGCGACGTGCGGCACGTGCCACACGCAGCGGAGTGATTACGAGAAGAGCGTGCACTTTCACGCGCTCACGAAGCGCGGCGACCTCTCGGCTCCGACCTGTAACGACTGTCATGGCAACCACGGTGCCGCGCCGCCCGGAGTGGACGCGGTCGCGAACGTGTGCGGGACGTGCCACGCCGTGTTTGCGTCGAAGTTCGCCGCCAGCACGCACGCGCAGATCTTTACGTGTGTCGAATGCCACGGCAACCACGCGGTCAGCCCTTCGTCGGACGAGATGCTGGGAGCGACCGCGCCGGGTATCTGTACGCCCTGCCACGGCGGTGCCGACGACCTGGGGTTTGCGACCGCGGGGACGATGCGGTCGCAGATCGAGAGGCTCAAGGCGTCGATTGCGCACGGTGAGGGCCTCGTCGAGCGGCTCCGGCTTTCCGGCATGAGCGTGCGCGATCAGGATGTCGCGCTCGACGAGGCACGCAACCGGCTGGTACAGGCGCGCATGGAGGTGCACGCCTTCTCGCCGTCGTCTCAGGTCGAGCCCGTGACGTCGGAAGGCCTGCAGATCCTGTCCGGCGTGGAGCGCGCCGCGCAGCGCTTGTTGGTGGAGCTGCGGTTCCGGCGCCGCGGCCTCATCGCGTCGGTGGCCCTGATCCTGATCGTCGTGGGGGCGCTCGCCTTGAAGATTCGGCGCCTCGAGCGCCGAGGAGACGTGTGATGACGATGACCATTCCAGCGCTCGGCACGGTGCTCTGTCCGGTGGACCTGTCGGAGCATTCGCAGGCCGCGCTCTATCTGGCCGCGGGGCTGTCGATGGCTGCCGAATCGCGACTCGTCATCCTCCGCGTGGACGACCGGTCGGACAGTGAGACCGATGTGATGTCGGCGCGCGTGGAGCTCGAGGAGTTCATGCGTCAGACGTTGCCCGGCTCGGCGGGGTATCGCGCGGCCACCGAGACGATCATCAGCCATGGCAGGCCGGCGGAAGTGATTCTGGCGCACGCCGCAGGTAGGGAGGCCGGGTTGATCGTAATGGGCACCCGCGGCCGCGGGGCACTCGGGCGCGCGCTCCTCGGGTCCACGACCGAGCGCGTGCTGCGCGAGACATCCGTGCCTCTGGCGATGGTTCCTCCAAGTCACCCCGAGGTGATCTCGCTGGCGGAGACACGGGCCGTTCCGCATGTCGGGATCGTGCTTGTGCCCGTCGACCTCGCCATGCCAGCGTCACGCCAGCTCGAATGGGCCGGGCGGTTCTCGGTGGCGTCCGAGCATCACTTATTGATGATGCACGTGGTCCCCAACGGAACCGATCGAGACACGGCCAGGGAACGCCTGGACGCACTCGCGCGCACGACGCCAACGGCCAGAGGGATCCGAACGCTGGTGTTGGACGGCGACGTCGCCGACGAGGTGGTTAAAGTCGCCGCCCGGGACAAAGCGGGAATGATTGTGCTGGGCCGGAGCGGTCAGGCGCCGGGGAAGATGGCCTACGAGCTGGTCCGCCGCACGAGCAGTGTCGTCGTCTTGGTCCCGTAATGGCGCGGTCCTGAACTCAACGCGGCATGTCCTTGAGCGCACACCATCCAAAGCTACGTCACATCCGGTCGGGCGCGCGCCTCGCGGACAGAACTCTTTCAGCTCGTCTCGTTTTCCTTCATTTCACGCCCCCAACCTCCGCATCATGGTCACGAAGCCGCCGACCAGTA
>Ga0209726_10004596_pt1 | contig 17480 bp, 15 predicted proteins | sample Subgrocontami54m_FD_187453 | JGI IMG/M metagenome (GOLD analysis project Ga0209726, IMG submission 187453) | Subsurface groundwater microbial communities from S. Glens Falls, New York, USA - GMW46 contaminated, 5.4 m (SPAdes) (version 3) | ecosystem: Environmental > Aquatic > Deep subsurface >... | reverse complement strand
CGTGCAGGCGAGCCGCCTACACGACGATGGCAAGCGGAAGTCGCTTCCCATACGTCGTCATATTGAGTAGATTGGGGATACGGCATGCCATCCCCAACCGAAGCTTGTGTTCGTTCGCAGCGAGAGAAGTGAGCATCGGATCTTGTGGTGCAGGCGTCTCGCCTGCACCGGTGCAGCCGGGACGGCCGCACCACAATCGCGAGCGCGAAACGGCAAGCAATTTCCTGAGATGCGATTATGCAACGATTCATGGTTTCCATCAGCACGGCGGCTCTAATCGCTGCCTGCACCTTCGCCCAGGGCCCCATTCCCGGCGAGCAGACCGGCGATACGTCGGCGGACGATCAGAAGACGCTGAAGGCGGTTGGCCTGGGCGTCGATGGGCCGGCGCTGCTGGACTACTTTCGCAAGCGCACCTTCAAGGAAGCTAATCCCAAGGAGATGGAAACACTCATCAAGCAGCTTGGCGACAACGATTTCGCCGTCCGCGAAAAAGCCTTTGGCGGCTTGATCACGCTTGGCCCCAGCGCCCTGGTCGGCCTCAAGCAAGCCGAGGCGAATCTGGACACCGAGATCAAGCAGCGGGCCAAGGACCTGCGTGACCGGCTCGAAGCGAAGGCGGAGCCCGCGATTCAGGCCGCCACCGCCCGCCTCGTCGCCAAGACGCAGCCGGCCGGCGCGGCCGAGGCGCTTTTGGGCTTCCTGCCGTTCGCGCCCGATTCGTCCGTCACCGATGAAATCTGCAAAGCCTTGGGCAGCGTCGCGGCGCCTGGCGGCAAAGTCGATCCGGCCATCCTGCAGGCGCTCGGCGATAAGCTGCCCATCAAGCGCGGCGCCGCGGCGGAGGCGCTGGTGCGTGCCGACGTCAAGAAGCGGCTCCCCGAGCCGGACAAGCATCTGCCGGAGATTCGCAAACTGCTCAAGGACAGCGAGCCGACCGTGCGTCTGCGGGCCGGGCTGGCGCTGGTGAGCCGCAAAGAGAAGGAAGCGTTGCCGGCCCTGGTCGAGCTGCTCAATCACTTGCCGCCCGATCAGATGTGGCCGGTCGAGGAAATTCTGATTCGGTTGGCAGGCGACAAGACGCCGCCCGTGTCGCTGGGCACCGCCGCGGATTCGCGTCAGGCTTGCCACGCCGCCTGGAGCAAATGGCTCAGCGACCATCCCACGCTCACGCTGGCGAAGCTCGACGAGATTCCGCCGATGCTGGGCCGCACGGTGATCGTGCAGCAGAAAGTTCGCGTGCTTGTCGGCGGCGGGCGCGTGACCGGCGAGGTCATCGAGCTGGGCAAGGACAACAAGCCGGTCTGGAAGTTTGATGTCACCAACTATCCCGTGGACGCCCACGTGTTTGAGGAAAAGGGCGAGACGCTCGTCGTGATCGCCGAGTACCAAGGGAACCAGGTCAGCATCCGCAACACCAAGGGCGACGTCAAGAAAGTAATCAACGTCGGCGGCAACCCGATCGGCGTGCAGCGCATGCCCGACGGGAATATCTTCGTCGTCTTGCGGAACCGCTTGGTTGAGTACGACATGAAGGGGACCGAGAAGTTCACCTTCAATCGTCCCAACCAAGACATCTTCCGCGCCAAGAAGCTGGCCAACGGCGAAATCGCCATCATCACCGCCTCCGGGCAGTACCTGCGCATCGAGGGCGCCACGCAGCGCGTCCTCAAAAACTTCCAGGTCGCCCCGGTGCCGGTGCTGTTCGGCAGCATGGATGTGCTGCCCAACGGCAACGTGCTGGTGCCCGATTTCCAGCAGAACCGCGTCGTCGAGTACAACGGCGAAGGCAAGCTGTTGCCGCTGCAGATCAACGTGCAATGGCCCAACTCGGCGATTCGCCTGCCCAACGGCAACACCCTCGTCGCCAGCCAGAACACCCGCAAGATCATGGAGTTCGACCGCGCCGGCCGCAACGTGTGGCAATACGACAGCGACGGCATGGTGTTCAACGCGCGGCGCAGGTGATTTGGGATTTTGCAAACGAGCATTCGCTGCGAGCGCGCAACGGTAAACAATCCATGGTTTACCGTTGCGCGCTCGCAGGACACTTTCCGCGAGAGCATCCTTCATGCAATGGCTCTCCACTTTCGTCGTCGGAGCGCTCGCCGCCGACGGCCGGGCGCTGCGGGCGCTGCGGGCGCGCGGGCGGTGATACTGCTATCCGCAAGAAGGCAACCAGCTGGTATGATGAATCCCACCATGGACGGCCTTTGCTCTAACTGAAGGACTCCGCGATGAAGTGTGGCATCGGATTCATCGGCCTGGCGCTGCTGCTGTCCGCATGGTCGTGCGGTCTGTTCGCACAACTTCCCGATCCGACGGCTGCCGACGAAAAGCTGCTGCAAACCGCCAAATTGAAAACCGACGCCGCCGCGCTTCTCGAATTCTTCCGCCTGCGCACTTTGCCGGACAACGAGCGTGAAAAGTACCGCGCCTATGTCAAGCAGCTCGGCTCCGACGTTTTCCGCCAGCGCGAGCAAGCGATGAACGAACTGGTCAAACGCGGCGTCGTGGTCGTCGAGCTGCTGCGCGCGGCGCTCCGAGACGCCGATCTGGAAGTCGCGCGTCGGGCCGAACGTTGCCTTCAGCGCATTCAGGAAAAGGACGTCGGCAGCGAAGTTCCCGCGGCGGCGGCGCGGCTGTTGGCCTGGCACAAGCCCGCAGGCGCCGTCGAGGCGATGCTCGTCTACCTCCCGTTCGCCGACAATGACCAGACCGCCGACGAAGTCCGCAACCTGCTGGCAACGCTAGCGCTCACGGACGGCAAGCCGCATCCGGCGCTGGCGGCCGCGCTCCTCGACAAGTTGCCGGCGCGGCGCGGCGCCGCCGGCGAAGCGCTGGCCAAGGGCGGCGGCCCCGCGGAGCGCGCCCAGGCGAAAAAACTCCTCGCCGACGCCGATAGCCTCGTCCGCCTGCGTGTCGGCTTGGCGCTGGCTCACGCCCAGGAGCGTGAAGCGGTGCCGGTGCTGATCGACGTGTTGGCCCAGGTCCCCTTGCAGCATGCCTGGCTTGCCGAAGACGTGCTCTACCGCCTCGCCGACGGCATCGACCCACCGAAAGTGTCGCTAGTCAGTGATGACGCCGGCCGCGCCAAATGCCGCGACGCCTGGCACGCCTGGTGGCAAGAGCACGGCGCCAAAATCGATCTCGCCAAATTGCAAGATTCGCAGCGGCTTTTGGGCCACACCGTGGTCGTGCTGCTCGATCTGGGCCGCGTCATGGAGCTGAGTGTCGGCGACAAGCAGGTACGCTGGCAAGTCAACGATCTGCGCTTCCCGCTCGACGTGCAGCCGCTGCCCGGCGACCGTTTGCTCGTCGCCGAATATCACGCCAACGTCGTCACCGAGCGCGACGTGAAAAGCGGCGAGATCAAGCGCAAGTGGGAAATCACCGGCCCGCTCGTCTGCCAGCGGCTGCCCAACGGCAACACCTTCATCGCCACCGACACCGACCTGGTCGAATACGACCGCGCCGACAAAGAAGTGTTCCACATCGTCAAGAACGCCGGCGAGCGCAACATGAAGGCGCTGAAACTGACCAACGGCGAGATCGCAATCCTCACGTCCGACTCGCGCATCGTCCGCCTCGACACCACCGGCAAAGAGCTGAACAGCTTCACGATCTCGCTCGGCACGCGCCTGTACGGCGGCCGCCTCCACATGCTCGCCAATGGCCGCGTGCTGGTGCCGCATAACAATGAAAACAAGGTGATCGAATACGACGCGACGGGCAAGCAAGTGTGGGAATTGAACGTGGAGCAACCGGTGGCGGCGACACGGCTGCCCAACGGCAACACGCTGGTGACGACGATGCTGCCACAGCGCGGCGCCGTCGAATTCGACCGGCAGGGCCATGAAATCTGGTCGTATCGCTCGACGACGCGCGTGACGCGGGCGGTGCGGCGCTGAGCGCAACCTTCGTTTAGCCCCAATACCGTTCGTATTCGCGCAAGTCACAGCCATCTGATACTTGGTGTTCGCTTACAACCAAAGTTTCAGGGAGGCCGTGACGCGGCATAGACGTCGTCGAGCGCCGCGGGATACGCGTGCTTGGGATCGTGGCGAAACCCGACCGCGACGGCCGCAAAACCGTGTTGCGCCAGCGCCAGCGCGTAACCTCTCACGCCCAGCCGAGCTTTGGTGATGAGGCCGGTGCCGTGCAGGATGATCACCGCCGGATAGGGGCCTTGGCCATCCTTGGGCAAGGCCAAGTCCAGCTCCAAGCGGATGGCGCCTGCCTTGGCATAAACCAGATCGGCATGGAAGACGACGTTGGCCGGCACAACGACTTTCGCTGTCCGCTTTGCTTCTTGCTGCGGCGCCGGCTGGTCATCCGCCCGGACCGTACCCGGAAAGAAAAGGAAACTGCCCAATAGGCCCATGAGCAGGCATAGACACGGGCATCGTCGTGTCCGAAACCGCCGGCTGCGGGACGAGGCGTGCGACTTTACGACCAAAGATCGGTTGGCGAACATGGGTGGGCTCCTTCGGTGGGAGGGGTTCGAATTGCCAATGAGAAAAAGGACGGGGACAGCCGCGCTCTGACCCGCGCGTTCGACTTGTTTTCGGAAATTCTTTTGACCGCCGCGTTTTCGCAGCCGACAATGCGACCATTCCTATCCGCCATGGCAATTTGGCGATTCAGAATTTCGAAAAAAAGCGCGGGTCAAATCGGCCCGATTCTCGTCCATAAAGAGAGAGGTCGCCCATGGCGGAGACGCCGCGATGGCAGCTGGATCGTTATGGACCGGTGCTGCGGCTGGAAGTGCGGAAACTGCACCTGGATCCGCGCTTGCAACGGCGTTTCGATTCCTCCGACCTGGTCCAGGAAACCCTGGGCATGGCGCCCGGCGCATGGATCGCGCCGGCGTGCATTTCGTTTCACACACATACAGAGGGGATCGTGAAACGAAATGGCACGTGGTGAAACGAAAACGTGTTTTTCGCCACAACCCCAAGACCGGCTGAGAGTTATTTCGTTTCATCACAGCGCGTTTCGATCGTGAAACGAAAGCGAGGTTGCGCCCATGGAACTGAGCGCCGGGCGCCACGCCGCGGCTTTGCGTGGGTATGCGACGTATCGCGCCCGGGAAGGGACGAACGGCCGCAAACGTGGGATAGAACTCCGGTTCTGTCCGATGGAATTCTGATTTCGGGCGGTCCGGTCAGAAGCGGAGTTCTGACCTACGTTGACCGGACAAACGGCCCCCAAGCAGGAATTCGGATCCATTTCGGAAGGTGATCCGATTCGCCATTGCAATATCATGGCCGCCGGAGCAGGGGAAAACTAAAACCGAGGCTGTCGGTCCTCCCATGGCCGCGCAGGCCTGAAGAGGATTACATCAGAGCACTAGGCGCAGGTCACAGTTGATGGTACTGTGACAATGCCGAAGGTGATTTCCGCACGACCTTTGGACTGCTTTCGCCGAGGGGCTTGCGAACATGCCACACTTGGAGTTCGTGGTCCCCGGCCCGCCTGTCTCCTATCAGACGAGCGACAGGGCGAACCTCAAAGCGTGACAGGCCACGATCAAGGCAGAAGCGGCAAAGGTCTGGACGATCGCTCCGCTCCAAAGGAAGCTGAAGTTTCTACTCATCAACTTCCACGAAGGAGACAAGCCGCCGCTCGACGACGACAACATGGTCAAGCCGATCAGGGATGCGCTGAACAAACTCGTCTACGACGACGACCGGCAGATTCGCTATTCCGAAACTGTCCAGGTAAGCATCGACGACCCGATCAAGATCCGCAGGGCGTCCAAGATTCTCCTCGACGCGTTCTGCAAGGGCGATGAGTTCCTGTACGTGCGGATTGAGGACGCGCCCGAGATCATTCAATTGCCACAGTGAAAACCATGGATTTTGACAAAGAGCTGGAACGGATCGCACAGCAATACCGGAATGAAGGGTATGCCGTCCTCACCCACCCGGGCGCGGACCACCTTCCGGCGTTCGCTGCGGACTTCGGCGTGGATATGCTGGCGACCCGGGGCGACGAGCGTCTCCTGGTCCAAGTGAAAAAAGACCGGGCGGACTTGGAGGACGCCCCGAACATTCCCCAGCAGGCAGAGATCACCAACGCGCAGCCGGGATGGCGGTACGACCTGGTGGTGTTGGAGCAGGACAACCCCGTACGGAGGATAGCCAGAATGGCCGGCGAACCAACGGTCGAGCAAATCGGGCAAATGCTCGACGAGGCCGATAGGGTTTTGAAAGTCGTCACGCCGCGGGCCGCGTTTGCGCTCGCTTGGGCGGGACTTGAGGCGGCGATGCGCCGGACCGCGCAACGATCGGGATTGGGAGGGAGAATCGGAACACAACCGCCGATCCTCATCCGCGAACTATATTCGTCGGGCCGGATCTCCCCCGAGGAATTCCGTCGTCTCGAAGCAATTCGCCATCTTCGAACCGAAATCGTTCACGGGCTCGCTCCGCCGGCCATCGATGCCGGCACGGTGCAGTCCATGATCGACTTGGCACGTAGGCTGCTGGCCGAAAGCGAGTCGATGCAGCCTGTGGCAGGGTAGATGCCGTCATGCGGTCAATGCAGCAGATGGGCCGCCGCTTATTTCCGAATGAGCGGCGGCTCCTTCATTTCTCCCAGCCGCGTGTGCATCGCCGACGGTTTTGCGTCGGCATGCGGCGTATCGTGGCCAGGAAGGAACGAACGGCCCCCAAGCAGGAATTCGGAGCCATTTCGGAAGGTGAGCCGATTCGCCAATACAATATCATGGCCGCCGGAGCGGTGACAAAACAAAACCGAGTGTGACGGTTCTTCCATGCCCACGCAGAGCCGTGGGTATGGCACCCGGCGATGCAACTCCAAGTACAGGCCTAGCTGAGTAAAGCGTCGTCTCGCGAATCTATCCTCTCATGCGGCTAGCGCGAGCAGTGCTTTTATTTCAAATCGAATGGCTTGCTCCATGTTTCCCCGTTCTAATTCCTTAACTGCTTGAGAGAGGTACACGTCTTCAACGCCGCCGCTCTTCAAGGTAACGAGCAATTCGTCCTTCCGTTTTTGATCGTGCTCCGCAACAGCCATATGCAGTTGTAAGACCTTCCAAAGATATTCGACATAACGATCAGATACCGCAACGACCTTTTCGAGAACAAGACTCGCCTCAGAGGTTTCGTTTCTTGCAAGGAAGGTAACCGCAGCGGCCAATCTCTGAATGTCGCGTTCCTCACCAGTGAGCAATGCCGAATTCAGATTCTCGACGAGACGCGTCTTGGCATCTTCGAACCGCCCGAGTTTCAACAACAAAAGACCGCGATAATACTGCTGTAGCCATTCGCGATAGGCGCGTGGTTTACCCGAATCTGGAAGGCTATCCAGCCCGATGCTTTCGCGGTCCATCAACCCCCAAATCGCTGCACGCAACAACTTTGCTTCCATTAGAAAAGGAAACTCTTCGATGAGCGATTCCACAATCTGAAATGCCTCGGCCAGTTTACGCTGTTGTTTCAGGATTCCCGCAAGGGCCAGCTTGTATACCCAAGCGTCCTGTTGGTCACGTTCGGCTGAAACGACATTTCGGTAAATGGCCTCGGCAAGGGGAAGCTCTCCCAGACGCTTCGCGATTTCTGCTTTGCCAATTTTAGAGCGATATGATCCAAGTCCTTCCAATTCTAGTTCCTCATACGCTTTGCGGGCAGCATCAAACAAGCCCAGTCGCCTAAGATTATCCGCGATCGCTGTGCGAACTATAGCGATCGCCTTCCAATCGGGAATGCTCTTATACATCTCGATTGCCGTTTCGAAATGGCCTCGTTGAGCGTAAACATCGGCCAATGCAGATGCGGCCACTAGCGAATCGGCACCGGGTTCCTGAATCACCTGGTTGAAGACCTGTTCGGCATGCTCGTATTCGCCACCGCGTTTTAGGTGGTCGCCAAACTGAATTAGTGTCCATGCGTCGCTGCGATCTAAATCAATCGCCTTTTCAAGAGTGGTGCGCTCAAAATCTGTTCGGAACATTTCTGCACATTGTTGGGCGATATTGCACAGGGACTTAATGGCAAACTTCACCCCAGACGAGGTTGCCGCTTGTTTTGCTACGAGTTCGTCCATGATCTGTTTCGCCCACTCGTCCTTTCCCTCCGCCACCGCCTTGACGATCGCGTCAACCTGAGAGAGAGCGCTCTGGTGCGCACCAAGGGCACTTACAGGACGATGGGTTTCGGCGTCCTCCGTCGTCTCATCGTACGACGCCAGGGCGGTCGACGAAAAGCCATCACCAACTTGCAATCGTTTTGCCAGTTCGTTCGCAATGCTAACAATGACCTTCCTTTTCGCGATGCTGGGCTCATCGAAAAAGATTGGGCTGAACAAACTCGAAAACGCTTGGCTACTTCCAGCCTCAAGCAACTTTGGGACTTGGCCGGAAAAGACTAGCCTCATCCACAGCTCCCGGCGAGCATACGAAAAGCTCGTGAATAGTTGATCTGGCAGGTTCAGCCAATAACCGACAAATCTTCGAAGCAACGGTTGGAGTTCCGCAACCCGTTTGAGGGAATTAGCAGTGGCTGCAAACCCCAATGACAGTGCTTCCTTGGCCAATTCTTGCATCGCCTCGGAATCAACCAAGGGCGCCAACAATAGTCTAGCAATCAAGCGCTCTGGCAGAACGCGAGTAGCCAGGTCGGTTTCAATATCGTGTAGAACTTCCTTTCTGAGTTCGGCATCGTCGAACGATAAGCAAATTTGAGTAAGCGCCCGGGCCCGCTCGAGGTAGAATGCGTCGCAAGTAGTTTGAAGAACTTCTTCGATGTCAGCGCATTCAGTTACGTCCCAGTCATCCGCAATACATAGAGCGTGGCGATCGAGTGCTGGGTTGAGCCGCTTGGATTCAGGCGCATAGACAACCTCTGGCACCCCGCCTGAGGAGTCGAAGACGCAGACACCAGTAGACCGGGAGTAGGTGGCCTTCATGATCTTGCTTGCATTTTCTCGAACTTCGTGATGACTGCTCTAACCAACGTACGGCGACCCCTGAGGATGTTGGCCGCAGCGGTCATCGCCTCAATACTGAAAACATTGAAACCCTCGTAGATGTGGGCTTCAATAAAATCGTCCAGTGTACGGTTCTTGCCATCCGAAACGACGAGCATTCCTTCCCAGTCTTTCTCCGTTTGACCACATTGCAATTGTGTGCCCAGCTTCACCGCTGCTAGGACGCTTCGGCGTTCCCAATCCGCGCGGTAACCAGGAGGAAACTGGTCGGTTGCGGACGGTTTCTTTTCGCTTGCGAATCTGTACGAGTTCCATTCTAAAAACGACACACGGGTATCAATCGTTATCGGTTTCAGCCGGCAAAAAATCTCCCCATATGTTGGCAACCCGTTCTTTGTGAGGGAAAGCACACCATATCTCAGTTTTTCACCATAACTCCCAAAAAGGGAACCCACAACCGCCAATCGATGGCTGTCGTTTTCGAATTTTGCTGGCACCCTCGACCCGCCTCCGACCAGTTGCTCGTAATTGGCGTAAAGGTTGCCTTCATTGGCAACGAGCTGCAGGGCGACTTCGGCGGTCATTGAAACGACAACCGAGGATCGCTCAGCAACCAATTTTGCAAATGCGTCCAATTCCGCAGAATAGCCGGATTTCTTGGCAATTTCCAGTTCATTCTCATACCTGACTTGTAGAGCCGCGACCTCTTTCGCAGTTCGGCTTGCTCGGACATTCGGCGGACCGAGATCGAATCCGCATGCCTGGCAATGCCGCACCGCCTCATTGGCGCGCATTCCACATTTCGAGCAGCTTTCGTTTGGATTCGCAATTTGCATACCATTCCCGCCGCTAAACAGAGCGACGGCACGATACGAGCGTATACTATGCGCGTTTGCTTCTGGCATTGCATTGTCAAGGCCCTGAAGCAGAAAAACAAGTAGAAAGTTGAATTGTTTCTCCGTCAGAGTCGGCCGCGCGCGTCGCCGGGTAGCACGCCCTGAGACTTCGAGGGCCGTGCCGGACTCGCGGGAGCGATAGCTACTCGCAACCTCTGCGGCGCCGGGTGAACGTCGTGCCTATGAGAATCGTCGATCCACCAACGGGACGAAGGAAAGTCAGGAGGCAGAAGGCAGGAGGCAGGAGGCAGAAGGCAGAAGGCAGGGGGCAGGAGGCAGGAATCAGGCAGCTACTGCACCCGCGCCGAGCGCGCTGGCTTGTGGTGCGGCCGTCCCGGCTGCATCCATGCAGGCGAGACGCCCGCACCACAAATGTTTCTGCCGGTCCGCCTAGCGCGGCGATCCTTTCCTCTTGTGGTGCGGCCGTCTAGGGACCGGTCCGCGGGAATGCCCCAAGAAGTGGCAAGGTTGCCAAAAGCTGGCAACGTTGCCAAAAAGTGGCCGCCTTGGTTCGCCAAGGTTGCCAAAAGCTGGCAACGTTGCCAGGGCGTGTGTGTGCAGCAAAAGTGGCATTGTGGCCCAGTCGCGAAATTGGCAGCCATAACCGTTTTCCAGGTCAGCAGTTACGCTACGGACGCGACAATGCACGAGGAGGCCAAATGGCCCAGTCGATTGCATTGTCGTTTGGCACTGGCAACTGCGTGTGTTTGAATCACGACAGATGCTCGCTTCGGCCGTTGCAGCGAGGAATTCACGAAACGGGGTCGCTTGGCGCGTTGGCGAGTTGGCGCGTTGGTCGCCGCTTTGAAGAGAGCCATCAACGAGAGTTTTTCGGCACAACCGCAAACAGAACATGCAGGTGCGTCGTTCCGCGTTCATCGCCCTTGTGACGCACGGTGGTCCAAAGACCGTGAAAACTCTGACAATTTTTGAACGTCCATTTTCACTGCAACTCCTTGCTTGGTATGGGGTTGTTCTCCAAAAACCCTCCAAATCCGAGCCATATCCCGTGGCGAGTTGGCAAACTGGCAAACTCGCAGGGAAATCTGCCTACACGCATTTCCCGGATGAACCAAAAAGGAACGCCGCCGCGTGTTCCAGATCGCCGCGCTGGTCGAGCTGTTCGGCGGCGTTCCGGCGGAACTTTGCAAGAGCGTGAAGGCGATGCCGCCGACGCTGATCCTGCATGGCGCAGAAGACACCGTGGTCCCGGTGCAGGAAGGTTATGCGCTCTACGGGCGACTCATCGACCAAAAGCAGACCGTGGAGGCGGAGTTTTTGCCAGGGGTCGGGCACTGTTTCTTCCGGCCGGGAACGAATGAACCTGACTGTTGGGTTGCGTGGCGGGCCTTGGGTCGAACGACGGCTTTCCTCAGCAAGCATCTGAAGCCGGTTGCCGATAATAAAACAGAGTAGGCGACGGCCGTAGTGTAGGCGGCTCGCCTGCACGGAAGCATCCCAAATCCGTGCAGGCGAGCCGCCAACACTACGGTGCAAGCAACGGGCCGTCGCAAGATCAATGCCTTGCGACGGCCCGTCGATTTTCATCGTGAAGTCAAGCTACTTCGCCAAAAAGCACCGGTGCACCACCAGGTTGCCCTGGCTGCACGTTTCGAAGAGGACGTTTTGAGCGCTCTCCTGCCGGATCAGGTTGACGCCGTTCGTCATCGTCTGGCGAAATGCTTGGCCTTGCTCCGGCGCCGCCAAGAATGCTTGCAACGTCTCGGTGCTGGGCGACCCCCCCTCCGTCCCCCCCTTCGAAAGGGGGGGACGGGGGGGTGCGGACTGTTGCTCGGCCAGGGCGGCCACAGCACTCGCCTGCAGCAGTTTCGGCCACAGCGAGCGGAACAGATCAGACGACGCATACACGTCGGCCGACTCGATCTTACCGTTGATCGCCACCGCGAAGCCGATGACGTTGTCTTTTTGCAACACCGACAGCTTGTCGATGTACGCCTGGGCCGCTTGCTGGACGCGCGGATGTTCCAGCGTCAATTGCAAGCTGGTCTGCGAACGCGGCGACTGCACCGACGAGCCGAGGTTGCGCGTCAGGTTCGTCTGCGTTTGGCTGACGCCGTTCCATACGTCGTTTTGCGAGCGGCGGAGGAGCGCAGCCAGCTTCAAACTGCGCGTCGGCAACTGGGCGCTGGAAACCTGGAAGGACGTGCTCGATTCATCGCCGCGCGGGAAGCTGCGGCCCGCTTCGACGCAGAACGCCGACACCGGGGAGCGCGTGGCGCCGGCGGGGATGAGATAATCGTACGGCAACACGCGGTCCTGGTTGCCGCCCTTGACGATGTCGCCGCCCTGGATGAACAGCGGCAGATTTGCGCGATTATCGACGGTCAGCGAAACGCCGGTGTCGTGTACGACCGCCAAGTTTTGGCTGACGGCCTCTTGCAGCGTGATGAAACGTTGCTCCTGCATCGCGTCCGGCCCGTGAATGAAAAACACGCTCAAGTTCGCATGGGTAAATGGCCCGGACAACTCATAAGCCCCTGTCTCGACCGCCGGACCGCGGACTTGCCGAAGCTCTTCCGGCGCTACGGGTTGAGCAGGCTGACCCTGCGGCACGAACAGCTCGTCGGGCATTTCGAAAGCTTGCCCGGCCGGGGCGAACGCAAAGTTGTTCGCTTGCCGCGGCGCCATCAGGTGATGGGCCAGATGCACGACGAGCGCGGCCTGCATGACCAACGCAATGGCGGCAACGACGCCAATCAGAGCAATCGTCCGGGGTCGCATGGTGTTCCCTCCTCGGTAAAAGATGTCCAAGCGGATATGTGCGATGATATAGATGATAACCGAGGCGGAGAAGGATTGCAATGGGTGAACTTGTCCCCGGAATTCTCATGATTCTCTCCTAGTCGCCAGCGTACAATGCCGCCGGACGCGTTGCCGTCCATTGGACTGGGCGGCGCCGTTCTTTGCATCCCTTCTCGACGGAGTTGGTTCATGAAAGTCGTGCTTCCCTTTGTTGCAGCAATGGCGGTGTCGGCGGCGGGTGCCATTGGCCTGACCATGGCCGAGGATTGGCCGGGGTTCCGCGGCAGCCGGGGCGGGGCGGCGGCCGACCAGGATCTGCCCACCAAGCTGACGCAGGAGAACCTCTTGTGGAAAGTGAAGTTGCCCGGCGTCGGCACGTCGAGCCCGATCGTCGTCGGCGACAAGCTCTACCTCACCGCTTACAAAGGCTATGGCCTCACAATCACCAAAGGCTTCTTCGGCGGTTTCGGCGGCGGCTTCGATAAGGGCAAAGGCGGCGACAAAGGCAAAGGCGGCTTCGACAAAGGCAAGGGCGGCGGTTTTGGCGGCTTCGGCAAGTCAGGCCCGCCCGACCCCGAACAAAAGAACCTGAAGCTCCTGCTGCTCTGCTTCGACCCCGCCAAGGGCACGATCGTCTGGGAAAAGGAAATCGCTCCCAAGCTCCCCGAAGTCAACTTCAACGGCATGTTCCGCGAGCACGGTTACGCCTCCAGCACTCCGGTCGCCGACGGCCAGCGCCTCATCGCCTTCTTCGGCAAGACCGGCGTATTCGCTTTCGACCTCGACGGCAAGCAGCTCTGGCAGGCGGATGTCGGCAGCGAAACGCACATGTGGGGCACCGCGTCCAGCCCAGTCATCTTTCAAGACGTGGTCATCGTCAACGCCTGCATTGAAAGCAAATCGCTGATCGGCCTCGACAAAAAGACCGGCAAGGAAATCTGGCGGGCCAAAAGCATCGGCACTTGCTGGGGCTCGCCCGCCCTGGTCGAAACCAAGGACGGCAAGACCGAGGTCGTGATGAGTTGGCCCGGCAAGCTCGTCGGCTACGATCCGCTCACCGGCAAAGAACTGTGGAACTGCGAAGGCATCGGCGCCGGCGGCGGCGGTTTCGGTGGCGGAGGTGGGGGCGGCTTCGGTGGTGGCTTCGGCGGCGGTTACACGTCCTCAACTCCCGTCGTCAAGGACGGCATCATCTACGCCATCGGCGGCGGCGGACCGATGCCTGCCAGCGCACTCGCGGTCAAAGCCGGCGGTTCCGGCGATGTCTCCAAGACCCACGTGATCTGGCGGCAAAAAGCCGGTGCCAGCACCTGCTCGCCCGTCATCGTCGGCGACCATCTCTGCTGGGTCGACGGCACGGTGCAATGCCTCAGCCTCGCCGACGGCAAATCGGTCCACAAAGACCGCCTCTATGACACCCGCGGCGGCGAATATGTCTCCGCCGTCGCCGCCGGCGCCAAACTCTTCGCCCTGACGCGCTTCGACGGCTTGTTCGTCCTCGACGCCGCCGCCAAGTTCACGAAGCTCGACCACCACGAGTTCGTCGGCGACACGAGCATCTTCAACGCCAGCCCCGCCATCAGCAACGGCCGGCTGTATCTGCGCTCCAACGCGTACCTGTATTGCATTGGTAAGAAGTGACAGCGACTGCCCTGGCGTCTCCCCGCACAGGCTTCGCGCTGGCGTAAAAAATTTGACTTTTTCGTGTCATCCGCAAGGGAAACGGGTACGATCAAAGACTCGATTCACTGTCCTTCACTCCCCTCTCTCCCGAATTGGGGGAAAGGGCTTTGCGTGAAGACATTGCCGAAAGGGTCTGCCATGCGCAAGTACATGTTCGCTTTCGCGGCCGGGGTTCTGGTCTTGGCTTTCCAGGTTGCCAGTCGCGGCGGCGACGCGGCTGCGAAGAACCTGGTGACCAAGGCGATCAAGGCGTCGGGAGGCGAGGCCAAGGTCGCCCCCCTCAAAGCCGGGACCTGCAAGGCGAAGGCCACCATTCAAGAAGGTGGTATGCAAATCAACGCGACGCTCGACGTCACCTGGCAGGGATGGGATCAATTCCGCATGACCGTTGCGGCGGATTTCAATGGCAATGCCAAGAACGCCGTTTTCGTCATCAACGGCGACAAAGGTTGGATGAAGGATACCGACCGCAACAAGGTCAAGGAAGCACCCAAGGACGCGGTGCCCATGATCACCGGGACGTTGTACGCCATGCGCATGCCGCAAATGTTGCTGGCCCTGTTGGACAAGGAAGTCAAGCTGTCGCCGCTGGGCGAAATCAAGATCGGCGATCGCGCCGCCCTGGGCGTGACCGTGACGCACAAGGACCGCAAAGACGTGAGTCTCTACTTCGACAAAGAGACCGGTCTGCCGGCCAAATCCGAAATCCGCCTGACCGACCCCATGGGCAAGGAATTGACCTTCGAGTTCCTCTACCACGATTACAAGGAAACGGGCGGATTCAAACACCCGATGCGGATCAACTTCAAGGCCGACATGGCCGACATTGTCCTGGAATTGAGCGAGCTGAAGGCGCAGGGCAAAGTGGAGGCGAACTTGTTCGCGGCGCCGGAATAGGATGCTTCGGGCGAAGGGCATTTCCCTCCGGCGCCTGGCTCCGCCGCACGCCGATGGGGGATTGCATTGTCGCCGCGAGCCGATCCAGCGTAGAATTGAACCCAGCCCAAGAATGTCGAATCAGGTCCGGAACCCAGTCCCGACGACGGGAGGTGCCCCATGTTGCGGATGCTCGGCAACCCGCGGCGTTTCTGCGACGGCGTCACTCGAAGGGAGGCGCTGACCGCGGGCGCCCTGGCGACCATGGGCGGGTTCTTCAACCTTTCCAATGTGCTTGCGCTCGAGGAGCGCCGGCCGGCAGACGCTCTACGCGGCAAGGCCAAGAGCGTCCTGTTGCTCTATCTGCACGGCGGTGCCCCGACGCAGGATATGTTCGACCTGAAGCCGCACGCTCCGGTCGAAATCCGCGGCGAGTTCCGCCCCATCGCCACCAACGTCACCGGCATTCAGATTTGCGAGCACCTTCCCAAGACGGCGCGGTGGATGCACCGCTGCGCGATCGTGCGCTCGGTCCATCATCGGGCCGGCTGTCACAATACTCTTCCTGGGTTCACCGGCAGCGAACAGACCGTAGACATCAACGACCCGATCCCCAGGGATTCCTTTCCGCCGGGCATGGGCGCCGTCTGCGAGTACCTCAAGCCGACGAACGTCGAGATGCCTCATTACGTCGCGGTGCCCAACTACCTCGGGTGGGGCTGGGCGCTCAAGCGGCCAGGACCGTGGGGTGGCTTTTTGGGCAAACGCTACGATCCCTTGTGCAGCGAGTACAAGCCGGTGCTGGACCCGACGCCGCCGACGGGCCGTGGGCCGATGTGGCTGGGCGCGCCGTTCCTGGCCGACGCCGACCTCAGCCGCGACATGACCATCGATCGGCTCGACACGCGCCGCACGCTCTTGCAGCAGATCGACGACCAGCAGCGCCGCTTTGAGACGCAGGCCGGGGACCGCCCCTCACCCCCGACCCCTCTCCCCATAGGGGCGAGGGGAGAATTGTCCGCCGCCGATAGCTTCGACCGCGTCCGCCGCCGGGCCTTCAGCTTGCTCACCGGTTCGAAGCTGAAAGACGCCTTCGCCATCGACCGCGAAGACCCGCGCGTGCGCGAGCGCTACGGCAACCACGTGGTCGGCTCGAGTACGCTGATCGCCCGCCGCTTGATCGAGGCCGGTGTCCGCTTCGTGGAAGTTTATTGGGACGGCTACACCTACCGCGTGCCCAACAACAACCTCGATCCGTACTGGGACACGCACAGCAACAACTTCATCCAGATGCGACGCGTCAACCTGCCGAACCTCGATCAGACATACGACGCCTTGCTCGCCGACTTGGAGCAGCGCGGCCTGCTGGACGAAACACTCGTGGTGATGCTGAGCGACTTCGGCCGCACGCCGCGCGTCAACGCCTCCGCCGGCCGCGACCACTGGACGGACTGCTATTCGGTGGTCCTGGCCGGGGCGGGCATCCGTGGCGGCACGATCTGCGGCGCCAGCGACGCCCACGCCGCCTACGTCCGCGATCGGCAAGTGCGTCCCGCCGACATCTGCGCCACGATCTACCACTGCCTGGGCATCGACCCGGACACGACCGTGCCCGACCGCACCGGCCGCCCGGTGCCGATCTCGCACGGCGGCGAACCGATTCGGGAGATTCTGGCGTAGGAGGCGGCAGCGGCCTCCCCATACGGTCAAACTTCTCGCGCAACCTGCGCCGACGGTACCATAGCAATCAAACGAGCCACGGATAAGGAAGAAGTACCATGTACGAACGCGAGGCCAGCAGAAATGGCAAGGCGCTGCGGGCGCGCACGCCATCGAAGTCAACGCCCCAACGAACATCGAAGAAACGCGCTGCGCCGACCGTTGCCGAACGCTTTGACTTTCTCATTGGCAAGGCCGCCGGCTTGCCCGCCGATTTCTCGCGCAATCTCGATCATTATCTCGACGGAGCGCCGCGACAACCATGAAAGCGGTGTTCGCGGATACCTCGTATTACACAGCGTCGGCCAACCCTCAAGACGAATGGCGCCAAGCTGCGCGAGAATGGGGCGACGCGGACGAGGCGCGGCGGGCTCTTCGGGCGTGCCGGGTGAAGCCGTCACCGTGGATTGTTCACCCGGCCTGAGCCGCAACGCGATCGACTCGATCTGCTCCAAGCCAACTCGGGCATGGTTCACAAATGCACACAGGCATAGGTGATTTTCGAGACGACAGGATTTCGACACAGTTGGCACGCACTCAACTTCCTATCCCCTTGATCCATCCAATGTTACACCGAAAAAAATGTCG
>Ga0209726_10004594_pt1 | contig 17489 bp, 16 predicted proteins | sample Subgrocontami54m_FD_187453 | JGI IMG/M metagenome (GOLD analysis project Ga0209726, IMG submission 187453) | Subsurface groundwater microbial communities from S. Glens Falls, New York, USA - GMW46 contaminated, 5.4 m (SPAdes) (version 3) | ecosystem: Environmental > Aquatic > Deep subsurface >... | reverse complement strand
ATGAAGGAATTCACGGGTGTTCGTAGCCTGCCAATGCCGCTCATCGACCGCCGCGGATTCCTTTTGGGCGGTGCCGCAATCGGGGCCGTGCTGGCGAGCGGCGCGACCGGCGCCCCCGCCAGGTCGACGCCCCCGACCGCGAGATCGGCCCCGCGTGCCGCGCTCACGCCCCCCGCGACAGCCAGGCCCACCGTGCCGAGCGCGCGACGCAAGAGCGCCTTCATGCGATCCCACCCGGCGAGGTGGCTCGTCGGGCTCGTCGCCGCGGTGACCTTGGTCATCGCGGTCCGCCCCTTGTTCACGGCCCGCACGCCCGCGCGCGCCATCGACGCATTGCCGACGCCCGCGACGCCCACAGCTCGATGGGTCACCGCGACGGGTCTCGTCGACTGCGACTGCCTCGTGCTCGAGGGTCCCGCCGCCGGCTTCCGCCTGTGGATCGATATCGACCGCGACGTGTGGGTTTCGTGCCTCGCTCCCGATGTCCGCGACGCCCTCGCGCCCCTGGGTACGTTCCTGGGTTGCGGCCAACGCGTGTACGTGGTCGTGGAGGGCGAGCTCGAAACCCCACCCGACGGCGGCCTCGGCCTTAAAGCGCACCGCCTGCGCCGCGCCTATCCCCCGCTCACCGCGGCGCGATGGCGAGAAGAGTGACGCTCATGTCGCTGCGGCCTGCAGGGCAACCTGAATGTCGTTGCCGCCGCGGTCGTACGCGCGGCGCCACAGAGGATCGGCCAACGCCAGCAACTCGCGGATGTTGATCTGCGTCGTCCAGGCAACGACCGCGCCGGTCACGGTCGCGATCGGAACGTGCCCCTCCAGGCCCTCGAGCGCCGCGCACGCGCGCACGAGCATCGCGCGCGCAACGTGGGCGTCGCGGCCGGGGAACAGCACCACGAGCTCGCCGGCGCGCCACCGACCGAGCGCGATCGTGTCGTCCTCCGCAGTAAGCGCGTTCCGCAGGGCGTCGGCCACAACCCGAATCAAGCGATTACCGGCCTCGAGGCCGAAGTCCTCGTTCACCCGCGTCAGCTGGTCGATCGTCACGCTCGCCAACGACAGCCGCCCGTCTTTGCGGGACTCGTGCCAATCGCGGAAGCGTTGGGCCAGGGCAAAGCGATCGAGCTGTCCGCTCAGCGGATCGATGCGTGTGGAGTCGATCCGATCGTCGATGCGCGTCGCGCGCGTCACCCGCGACGCGAACACGTCGAGGCCCTGCTCCCCGACGACCCGGTGCAGCTCGGCGAGAGTCGTCTCGCTCCTGGCGACGAGCTCGAGGCCGACCTCCACCAACGGGCGCATGCCGCCGCGATGCGCCGCGTCGCGCAGCTCGAGCTGACTGGCATCGGAGACGATCAGCTTCGTTAGCTCCGCGTTGTTGGTCAGCACCTCGAGCAGCGGAATCCGGCCTCGATAGCCGGCGCGCTTGCAGAACCGGCATCCCGGCGAGGTGAGGAGCGTGTCGACGCTGAACCGATCGGCGAGCCGGGTCTCGAGCGGAGAGCGAACCTCGTCGGCGCTCGCGCAGTGCCCGCAGATCCGTCGCAGCAGCCGCTGACCCGCGGCCCCGACGAGCGTCTCGGCGATGAGGGCGCGCGAAATGCCCAGATCGGCCAGGCGAGCCACGACTCCGGGGGCGTCGCTGGCGTGTAGCGTCGTGAGCACGAGGTGCCCCGTCAGCCCCGCCTGTACGACGAGCTCGGCTGTCTCTTGGTCGCGGGTCTCGCCGACGAGGATCACGTTCGGATCCTGGCGCAGGACGTGGCGCAACACCCGACCGAACGTCATGCCCTGCTTGGTCTCCACCTGCAGCTGCGTGATGCCGGTCATGCGGTACTCGATCGGGTCCTCGATCGTCGTGATGTTCTCCTCGCCAGTGCACAGTTCCCCGAGCGCGGCGTAGAGCGTGGTCGACTTCCCCGACCCGGTCGGTCCGCTGAGGTAGATGATGCCGCTGCTGGCACTCAAGAGCCGGTGCATCGCCAGCAGCTCGGGCTCGAGCAGGCCGAGATCCGCGAGGCGACGGTGCCGTCCCGGCTCGAGCACCCGGACCGCGACCTTCTCCCGCCCACCGGTCGGAACGCTCGAAACGCGCAGGTCGTAGTCGCGACCCTCGAGGTGGACGCGCGCTCGGCCGTCCTGAGGACGTAAGTGATCGGCGATATCCATGTTCGCCATGACCTTGATCCGCGCGACGACACCCTGGTGCACCTCGAGCGACATGTCGAGGCGCTGGCGCAGCGTCCCGTCGATGCGATAGCGCACGACGCTCACGCGCTCGCGGGGCTCGACGTGCACGTCGCTCGCGCCCTCGTCGATCGCGCCCTCGAGAATCAGGTTCACGAGATTCACGATCGGCGCACTGTCGGCGACGGCAAGCAGGTACGCCGCCCGGTGGCCCTCGGTATCGCCCCCCAATGGAACCGCGCCCGCGGTGTCGAGCTGCTCCACTTTCTGCCCGAGAGTCCGCTCCGCGTCGTAGTAGGCGCCGATCGCGTCGCTCAACGCCAACGGCGAAGTGACCTCGAAACGCGGCGGTCGACCGAGCACGAACGCGAGGCTGCGCTCGACCTCGAGGTCTCCCGGGTTCGCCGTGGCGACGACGCCGACGCCGTCGGGATCGCGGCGCAAGGGGCAGATCTGGTACTGGATCGCGAGCGCCTCGTCGATCTCCGGCACCTCGGTCGGCCGGGCGTCTCCGAGTTGCGCGATGGGGAGCCCGAAATGCCTGGCAACGGCCTCCTGCAGGCGAATCGATCCGACCCCACGTCGCGTGAGCTCGTGCCACGCGAGGGCGGTGGGGAGGTGCGGGTTGATCCCGACCCCGAGGGGCAGCTCCACGAGCCCCGCCTCCTGGGCGATGGCTTCCAGCCAATGGAGGTCGTGCATTCCTAGCGGTTCCTGATAATGGAGGGCATGCAACCCCTGATCGAGATCCTGCGATCCGCACTCGAGAGCGGCTCGCCCGTCATCTACGTACGCACGCTCGAGGAGCAGCGAGCGGTCAACGCGCTCCGCCGCCTCGTCGTCCACCATGAAGGGGGCGCACGCCGGGCGCACCTTTGGACCTGGGACTGCGTCGCAGGCCTGGATCCGCCGCTCGACCACGAGTCGCGCGATCCCGTGACCGCGCTCGAGGCGATCACCGGCGAGTCGCACCCGGGAATCGTCGCGTTCAAGGATATCGGCGAGCGGCTGGAAGATCCTCAGATATCGCGGGCGCTGCGAAATGCCTGTGCCCGCCTCGCCGGCTCGGCGACGCAGGTGGTGATCCTGTCGACGCACCTACCCACGAGCGAAGCATTGGCGCGACTGATGTGGCTGGTCGAGCTGCCGCTGCCGTATCCGGACGAGCTTCTCGAGCATGCGCTCGTCGCGTGGGCCTCGCTGGGTCGCGCGGCCCCGGACGCGGCGCAACAGGCCGAGCTCGCGGCGTCCCTCCGCGGCTTGACGCTGGACGACGTGGACCACGTCATCCGACGGGCCGCAGCCGCCGGCTCTTCGGACCTCGCTCACCAGGTGGCCTTGGCGAAGTTCGCCCTGGTGCGACGCAACGAGGTGTTCGAGCATGTGACCGAGCGCGCGAGCATCGACGACATCGGCGGGCTGAGTCGCCTCAAGGACTGGGCGCGCCGACGCGTCGGCCTCTTGGGCGATCATGCGCGAGCCGCAGGGCGGCCCATTCCGCGCGGAATTCTGCTGATGGGCGTCAGCGGTTGTGGCAAGAGCCTGGCGGCCAAGGCCCTGTCCGCGTTGTGGAACGTACCGCTGTTTCGGCTCGACATGAATCGGGTCTACTCGGGTGGCCATGGCCGCCCAGCGGACGCGTTCTCTCGAGCGCTCGGCGCGATCGAGACGGCGGCGCCGGCCGTGCTGTGGATCGACGAGTTCGAGCGCGCGCTCGGCCTCACGAGCGACGCGACGGTCCTCGATCAGTCCTTGATCCTCTCGTCGCTCCTGACGTGGATGCAGGAGCACAGGGCACCCGTGTTCGTGGCCGCCACCGCCAACCGCATCGAGGCCCTACCCGCCGAGCTCATCCGCCGTGGCCGCTTCGACGAGATCTTTTTCTGCGACCTGCCCGACGACGGTGAGCGGCGCGAGATCCTCGAGATTCACCTGCGGCGTCACCGCGCGCCGCCGGACCTCGAGATCGAACGCCTCATCGCGCCGACCGACGGCTGGACCGGCGCGGAGCTGGAACAGGTCGTGATCGCCGCGCGAATCGACGCCGAAACCGAGGCACGCCCCATGACCCAGGACGACCTGCGGCGCCACATCGCCCGCACGGTCCCGCTCGCCCAGGCGATGGTCGAGCAGGTCCGAGCGATCCGCAGTTGGGCGTTCCACCGCGCCACCCCGGCCTCGGGGAGCGCGACGTAAGTAGCTCTGTCTCATCGGGACTCGCGCAAGAACGACTTCGCCGTTCGCAGAGTGGAGTTGGCCGCGGGCAAGGCAGCCCGCGACAGTGGCGTGACCGCTCACGCGGGTCGTGCGCTCACGATCGCGTGTGCTTAGAATCGGCCGCCACCGCGACGCTCCACGTCGCGACGTTCACGCGAATGGCCTCCCGGGTACGCGATCGATGAACCCCCTTGACCCCGCTCCGCCTTCGCGCGACGTACGACGACGCGCGCTAGCAGCCATCACGCTCGCGGCGGCCATGAGTGGCGGATGGGGCATCGCGCATGGCCTCCCGTACTTCTTCCACGTCGACGAGCCGCACTTCGTCGGCGTGGCCCTCGGAATGGTGCAGCGCGGCTCGTCCCACCCGATGTGGTTCGGCAACCCCGGGTCTACCGTGATCCAACCGCTCTACTGGGCGTTCACGCTGTGGTACGCCCTCACCGACGATGGCGCGATCGGCTTCTCGAACCCCGAGCTGGGTCGCGTCATCGACGGCGGCGGCTGGAGCGAGTACTACCTGCTGGCCCGGATCCTCAACCTCGGTTACTACGCCGTGCTCCCCCTCCTCGCGTGGGCGATGGCGCGACGACTCGCGGGCCCGCGTGCGGCTCGCGTCGCGGCCGTCCTCGTGCTCGCGAGCCCGTTGATGTTGGCGCACGCCAAGATCGTGCGCACGGACGCGGCGGGCGCGGCATTCGCCACGTTCGGGCTATGGCGGACGCTGGAGCTGCTCGACGGGCGCGCGCGCCGGCGCGATTGGGCGCTCGCCGGCCTCGCCATCGGGCTCGGCGTCGCAACGCGGTACCACCTCCTCGCGCTCGCGCCCGGCCTCGCCGTCGCCGCGACGGCGCGCGTGCGTCGCAGCGGAGCGCGTGTCGCGGCGCAGGACTTGGCGCTGGGGCTGGCGCTGGTCGTCGTCGGGTTCGCGGCGGCGACCCCGCACTTCGTGCTCGACCTGCCCGACTCCCTCGCCACCGTGCGCCACGAGGCGCGAAGCGAGCACCTCGGGGCCGACGGGCTCGACTTCACCGGACACCTCGCGTTCTACGCAACGGTGCTCGCGGGCGAGCTACCCCTGTCCGAGCCGGTACCTGGAAGCGCGGCCCCCGTTCCGTGGCTGGCGTTCGCGGGTGTGACCGTCCTCGCCGCCACGCGCCCGTGGGCGCTGCTCGTCGTCCTCGCGTTCGTCGGCTCGATGCTCTGTGGGATCTGCCTCCAGGCCCTGCACTGGGAGCGATGGATCATCCCGCTCCTGCCGGCGCTCCTGGCCTTCACGGCGGTGCCGATCGCACTCGCCGCGCGCGTGCTGGCCCAGTGGCTCCGAGCCGGGGCGGCCATCGAGCTCGGCATCGCGATCGGCCTCACGGCCATCGCCGCCCGCGCGCAGCTCGCGGCGTGTGCACGGATCGAGGCCCGAACGACGGCACCCGACACGCGGATCGTCGCGCGCGAGTGGATCGTCGCGCACGTCGCGCCGGGTAGTCGAATCACGGGCGAGTGGTACACGGCTCCCCTCTCGGGCGCCGGCTTTGCGTGGCGCGAAGTGGCTCACCTTCCGGATCTCGACGTCGAAGCCCCACCGCCCATGCCGGCGCGCTACCTCGTGGCCTCGAGCGCGATGATTGATCGCTTTCGCGCAGAGCCCGCGCGCTTCGCCCGTGAGGTCGCGTACTACGACGCGTTGGCGGCCCGGGCCTCGCTCGTCGCGACCTTCGCTCCCGACGGCGACCTCGTCGTCGGCCCGACGATCTGGATCTACGACCTGGAGGGAGCCCGACGATGACCCAGAATCCGCCCGCAGCGCCGCATGCCGCCCCCCTCACGCGCCGTCAGGCATTGGGCCTCGGCGTCGCGATCCTGGGTGTGCTGACCATCGACATCGCGATCGGCCAGCGAGACCGTGAGCGACGCAAGCGTGTGGAGCGTCGCCTCGAGGCGCTGGCCCAGGGCCTGGGCGTCGACCTCGACCGCCCCGAGACGGCGCCTCGACTCACCGCACTCGAGCGCCGTCTCGCCGCACTCGAGGCGGCTCGCGAGCCGCGGTAGGACGCGCGCGCCTCCTCAGGACCCGAGACGCACCCGCGCGGCGGTCGCAATCCCCGCGCCGGCGCGCACCGCGGTCAGCGCCGCCACGGGGTCCGCAACGCGCACGACGACCCAACCTGCGTCGGGATCGCCCGCGACGACGATGGCATCGAGCTCGTGGAGCAGCGCATTCACCTGCTCGACCGTCGCGGTGGGCGTCACGTCGAGGCGCAGCCGTGTGGCCGCCCACCGCTCCCCGGCCTCGTCGACCGCGACCAGCTCGCGCGGATCCTCGGCCGGCATCCGCGGGATCGCCACGCGCGCACCGCTCGCGCTCGGCCCGTCGAGCCGACGCACGTAGAGCGCCTCCGGCAGCTCCATGGCCCAGATCATTCCGGCCGCGACCGCAATGCCGGCGAGACACACGGCGCCGAACAGGACGAGCACCCACCCCCGCCCGCCGAGCTTGGACGCGAGCGCGGCGCCGACCGCCACGGCGCCGCCCCACAGGGCGGCGAACACGAACCAGGTGCCAGTCACCAGCATCGAGGCGTTGATCGCCATCACCGTCGGCAGCGCGATGGGGATGCCCACGTCCTGGGGCAGCCGTGTGGCTCGAGGCACGATGTATGTCGCGACGTAGCCCGCCGCAACCCAGGCGAGCGCGGCAAGCGCGAGCATCATCCAAGCCGCGGGCGTCGTTCGTTCGTGGCGGGATCCTGAATCGTGGTCCACGTGGCTCTCCTGGCGGGGCGGCTCGAGCGACGCCTCGTACCGGGTGGCGTCTCGACGGCTGGTATCCCCTCGACCCGCCGAATGTGACCTGCGTGCGCTCCGCGCTCCGCGTGCGTACAATCCGCGCCACTGGACTCTCCTTCCCTGAGGATCGCCACCGTGAATGCGCGGATCGTCGTGCCCATCGTCGTGCTCCTGCTCGTCGCGGGCGGCCTCGTCTACCTGTTCACCATGGGCACGTCCGACGCGCTCGACCAGGGGCTCCTCGTCTTCGGGCGCGGGGCAGACTCCAAGAGCCTGGACCCCGCGGCGATCGACGACGGCGAGTCGGTCAAGGTCGTGGACAACCTCTACGACACGCTCGCCAAGATCGCGTTCGACCCGCAACAGGGGCGGCTCGTCACGCGGCCGCACCTCGCGGAGAAGTGGGAGCCGCTCCCGGACGGCAAGCCCGGTCTCAAGATCACGCTCAAGCCGAACCTCAAGTTCCACGACGGCACGAGCTGCGACGCGGCGGCCGTGGTGTTCAGCCTGAAGCGCCTCGCGGGCGCGGACTCGAAGAGCCCGTACAAGAGCTTCTACGCGACGATCCTGGTCGACGCGCTCGCCGCACCGAGCGCGCTCGAGGTCGTGATCCCCACCAACGTGCCGGACGCGCAGCTCCTGAGCAACCTCTCGATGTTCCCGGCCTCGATCGTGTCCCCCACCGCGGTCGCCAAGCACGGCGCCGGCTTCGGCACCGAAGCCGCCGTCGGGACGGGCGCGTTCAAGCTCAAGCGCTGGGAGCGCAATCGCCGCATCGAGCTCGAGCCCAACCCCGAGTACTTCGCCGGCGCGCCCACCGTGAAGGGGCTGCACTTCGTCGAGATCGCCGACAACAATGCGCGCGTCCAGGCCCTGCGCAATGGCGACGTCTCGGTCGCCGACGGCCTCAACACCCAGGACTACGAGGGAATCCAGGCAAGCCCGACCCTCAAGCTCAAGCTGCGCGACCCTGGGCGCGAGATCTCGCTCCTGTACCTGGCCTTCAACACGAAGGTCGCGCCGTTCGACAACCTCAAGTTCCGCCAGGCCCTCGCCCACGCCGTCGACAAGGACAAGATCGCGCTCCTGTACAACGGGGTCGCCACGCGCGCCGAGCTCGCCGTGCCGCCCGGGATCCTGGGGGCCGACCCCGCGTTCAAGGGCTTCCCGCGCGACGTCGAGAAGGCCAAGACCCTGCTCGCCGAGTCCGGCGTGACGACCCGCGCGCTCAAGCTGGCGCTCATGACCAACCCGCGCCCGTACATCCTCCAGCCCAAAGAGGTCGCGCGCGCGATCGCGGACGCCTTCAAGGACCTCGGCCTCGAGGTCACGCTCGACGAGATGCCGTGGGCCACGTACCTGGCACACGTGAAGAAGGGCGAGCACCAGATGGGCCTCTTGGGCTGGTCGACGGACAACGGCGACGCCGACAACTTCCTCTCGACGTTCTACGACTCGAGCAACACCGAGGTGGGCACGGCGTCGAACATCTCGTTCTTCCAGGACAAGGCGATGGATGCGCTGCTCGAGCGCCAGCGCCGGAGCGTCGTGCCCGACGAGCGCCGCGCCGCGCTCGACCTAACCTACCGCTACGCGAACGAGCAGGCGCCGCTCGTGCCCATCGTGTACGTCAAGGACTCGTTCGCGCACCACGCCCGGGTGGAGGGCGTCGAGCTCGACCCGATCGGCAACCTGTTCATGGGCTTCGCCCGGATCGCGAAGCGCTGAGCGCGGACGCGTGGGCAGCTACCTCGCGCGCCGGCTGCTGATGTTGCCGGCGATGCTGTTCGCGGTGAGCCTGCTCGCGTTCGGCATCGCGTGGTCCGTCCCGCCCGAACGCCGGGCGCTCGCGGGCGTGGAGAAGCACGTCTCGCCCGAGCAACTGCGCGCCACGATCGTCGAGAACGGCTGGGACCGGCCGTTCCTGGTGCAGTATTGGCGCTATCTCGGGAATCTGTGCGCGGGCGACCTCGGCCGCTCGATCGAGCGCCGCTCGAACGTCGCGACGGATCTCGTGGCGAAGTTCCCGGCCACGATCGAGCTGGCGCTCGCGAGCATGGCCATCGCGGCCGTAGGTGGGATCCTCGTGGGCATCGCGAGCGCCTACGCGCGGGGAAGCGCGCTCGACAAGGCGGCGATGCTCTACGCCCTCGTCGGCGTGTCGGTGCCGGTGTTCTGGCTCGCGCTGATGGTCAAGGAGCTGATCATCGCGTACCTGAGCGTGCCCCTGATTTCGGCGATCCCGCCCGACACGTGGTGGACCCGGATCGAGACGGTGGACGCGCTCATCGCGGCGGACCCCCACCGCTTCGCCGTCGCGCTGCGCCGGCTGCTGATCCCGGCCTTCGTGCTCGCTACCGTCCCGCTCGCCGTGATCGCCCGCATCACGCGCGCCGCGATGCTCGAGGTGCTGGGCGCGGACTACGTCCGCACGGCGCGCGCCAAGGGGCTGGGGGAGGTCGCCGTGCTGCTGCGGCACGCGCTCAAGAGCGCGGCCCTGCCCATCGCGACGATCGTCGGCATGCAGCTCGGGTACCTATTGGGCGGCGCGGTGCTCACCGAGACGATCTTCGATTGGGACGGCCTCGGCAAGTACGTGGCCCGCGCCGTGCTCGCCAACGACTTCGCACCCGTGCAGGCCGGCGTGCTCGTCATGGCGAGCGCCTTCGCGCTCGTGAACCTCGTGGTGGACCTGAGCTACCCGTTCCTCGACCCGCGAGTGACGCTCGCGTGAGCGCCATCGCCTCGCCGCGAGGTCGCGCCGTGCGGGCCCTCGCGCGATCGCGCACGGGCATGGTCGGCGGCGCGATCGTCGTGCTGTTCGTCACCTGCGCGCTGTTCGCACCGTGGCTCGCGCCGTTCGACCCCGACGAGCAGGTCGACGCCGATGCCCGCCAGGGGCCGTCGGCCCGGCACTGGATGGGCACGACGACGTTGGGCGAGGACGTGGCGTCCCGCCTCGCCTACGGCGCACGCACGTCGCTCGTCGTGGGGCTCGTCAGCGTGGCGATCTCGCTCGTGATCGGCGTGATGATCGGCTTGGTCGCCGGCTACGTCGGTGGCTGGACGGACACGCTGGTGATGCGCGCGATCGACGTGCTGCTCGCGTTTCCCTCGGTGTTGCTGGCGATCGCGGTGATCATGATGCTGGGCCGCTCGCTCACGAGCATCATGATCGCGACGGGCGTCGTCGGGATCCCCCTGTTCGCGCGCCAGACGCGCGCGGGCGTGCTCGCGACGGTGGGCGCCGAGTTCGTCGTCGCGAGCCGCGCGCTGGGTGCGGGGCACGCACGGATGCTGTTCGTGCACATCCTGCCCCACTGCGCGAGCCCGCTGGTGGTGCTCGCCACGCTGCGCATCGCCACGGCCGTGCTCGAGTCCGCCGGCCTCGCGTTCCTCGGGCTCGGCGGTTCGTCGATCCTCGAGTGGGGCATGATGCTCGCGGACAACCAGAATCACTATCGGCAGCTCCCCCACACCGTGATCGCGCCGGGCCTCGCGATCAGCGCGACGGTGCTCGGGTTCAACCTGTTCGGCGACGCGTTGCGCGACGCGTTGGACCCGCGGTTGAGCTGAGATGCGCGTGTTCTTGACCGGAGCGACGGGGTTCATTGGTGGGCACGTGCTCGATCACCTGCTCGCCGCGGGACACGAGGTGACGTGCCTCGTCCGACCTGGGCGTAGCGCGAGGCGCTTCCTCGCCAGCCCGCGCGCGGGAGCGACCGCGATCGCGGGCGAGATGACGCGGGACGGGCCGTGGACCGCGGCGCTCGCGGACCACGACGTGCTCGTGAACACGACCGGGATCATCCGCGAGTCGCGCCGCGGCGACTTCGCGCGCATCCACCAGGAGGCGCCGATCGCGCTGTTCGACCGGGCGACGGCCGCGGGCATCCGCCGGATCGTCCAGGTGAGCGCGCTCGGTGCGGACGACGGGGCGACGAGCGCATTCCACCTCACGAAGCGGGCGGCGGATCGACACCTCGCGGCGATCGGGGTCGACCACGTCGTGCTCCGACCGTCGATCGTGTATGGACCCGGCGATCACTCGATGGCGATGTTCGCGGGGATGGCGGCCCAGCCGGCGGTCCTCGTACCAGGGGCAGGAGAGCCCCGCGTCCAACCGATCCACGTCCACGACCTCGCCCGCGCGGTCGTGCTCGCGATCGAGCCGCGCGCCGACGAGCGAGCCTCCATCGACGCCGGTGGAGCGGAGCCGATCGCCTTCGCGGACCTGCTGCGCGTGCTCGCGCGCTGGCTCGGGCGCCCCCGCGGGCCGCTGCAGGTCGGCGTGCCGTGGCCGATCATGGCGCTGGTGGCACGCGTGACCGATGTCCTGGGCGCCGGGCCGATCTCGAGGGAGGAGCTCTCGATGCTGCGGCGCGGGAACACCTGCGATACCGCTGCGTTCGCCGCGCGGTTCGCCTTCGTCCCCGAGGGCGTGTCGTCGCGGCTCGGGCGCGAGCCCGCGACCGCGCCGCAGGTGCTCCACGCTCGGCTCGCGCCGTGGAAGGTGCCGATCCGGTTGATGGTCGCGTCCATCTGGATCGCCACGTCGATCGTGTCGGCGTTCCTGTACCCCGTGGCCGAGAGTCTCGCGCTGCTCGCGCGCACGGGAATCGAGGGGCCGATCGCCCTGCCGATCCTGTACGGCACGTGCGCGCTCGAGCTGGCGATCGGCCTCGCGACCGCCCTCGGCTGGCGCGTCCGCACGATGGCGGCCATCCAGCTCGCGCTAATGGCGGGCTTCACCGCGATCCTCACGCTCGCGACGCCCGAGATGTGGATCCACCCGTTCGGGCCGCTCACGAAGAACATCCCGCTCGTCGCCGCGACGATCGCGATGATCGCGCTCGAGGACTGAGCCGCGACACGGCCGGACGGATGGCGAACCCGTCGAACAGGAGTCGCGGAGCGGAACGGGGTCGGCAGCCTTTTTCGCCACCGTCGGGCACACTCGTGGAAGCGGCCCACGCGAAATAGGCTCCTGACCCCGTTTCGCGGTCGAGGCCCGCGGTCCTCCCAGGGGAGCTACACCCTTGCTGTTCGCGATCAAGCGCCACAGCGGCCCAGCGCTTTTCCTCGCGCTGATCCTCGCGCTCGGCTACACGGCGGCCGCAGCGCTCGGCCTCGCCGCGCCGCTCGCCCCGCCGACGGCCCGCCAGTGGGCCCTCGCGGCCGCGTGCTTGGGCGTGATCGTCGCCAGCGACGGGCTCGTGCACGGCGCGTGCTCCCTCGCGTTCCGCCGAACCTATCCACCCCGGTATCGCGCCCTCGTGGACTACTTCGCCCACCAGCGTGCGCTCGCGATCGCCGCGGGCGGCGCGCTCGCGGCAACGGAAGAGCTCGTGCTGCGCGGTGTCCTCCTCGCGAGCGCGCGCCCGGTGATCGGCGACGCCGCGGCGATCGCCGTCGCGGCCGCCGTGTTCGCGCTCCTCCATGTGATCCCCGAGCCCGAGCTCGCGCCGTTCGCGCTGTGGGCCGCGTGGGAGGGCGCGCTCCTCGGCGCAACCTACGTCGCGACCGGGTCGCTCCTCGCGTGCGCGCTCGTGCACGCCGCCCACGACGTGGGTGGGTTCGCGGTGTTCGCCATTCAGCGCCGCACTGGTATGCTCCTGCCCCCGAGGATCCCTACGCCATGAACCGCGCTCTCCTCTCACTTCTCCTCCTCGCCTTTGCGTGCACCGGTGACTCGCCGCCCGTGCCACCGTCCCCGCCCGGCACGACGTCCAAGGACGCCGCGGAGCAGAAGGCGCTGGAGGCGCTCGCCAAGCGCGCCGAGGGCGGCGAGACGGCTGCGATCATCGAGCTCGCGGATCTCCGACTCGCCGGGTCGCGGGTCCCGAAGGACGAGGCCGCCGCGCTCCGCGGGTACGAGCGCGGGGCCGAAGCCGGAAGCGGGTATGCGATGCTCAAGGCCGCGCAGTTGCACGAACGCGGCATCGGCACGCCCGCGTCGCAGGAGCGCGCCTGCGCGTGGTACCTGCGCGCCGCGGGCGCCGGGGTCAAGAACGCCCGCGACTGGGTCGAGGCCCACGCGGCCACGGATGGCGCCTGCGCCTACGCGTTGGCGAAGCTCCTGGTCGCCGAGCATCCGCAGGATCCGGCCGAGCGCCAGCGCGCGATCAAGCTGCTCGAGCAGGCCCACGCCGCCAAGCACCCGCAGGCCGCGGGCGAGCTCGCCCTTTTGCTGCTCGACACCGAGCCTGTGGCCTACCCGCGCGTCCGCACGGTGCTCCTGGACGGAGTCCAGGCCGGCGACCCGGTAGCGATGGACCTCCTCGCCACGATGCACGACGAGGGATGGGGAGTCGAGGCCCCGCGCGGCGACCAGGCCGTGGCGCTGTGGACCCGGGCGGCCAAGCTCGGCAGCGCCGCCGCGATGGCGAAGGTCGGACGCGCGCACGCGAGGGGTCGCGGTGCAACCCGGGACGCGGGCCGCGCGCTCGACTGGCTGCGCAAGGCGGAGCTGGCGGGCTCGACCCTGGCCAAGGTCGAGCTCGCGCGACTCCACCTCGCGGGCGCCGGCGGCGCGGAGAAGAGCGCGGCGCGGGCGAACGAGCTGCTCGACGAGGCGGCACGGCTCGGAGACCTAGAAGCGATGGAGGCACTGGGCGACCTGGCCCTGGCCGAGGAGATCTTCCCCGACCTCGTGCGGCGCTACGCCGAAGCCCCCGACACGCTCGGCCCCCGAATCAACGCGCACCGCGGCGCCGCCGAACGGTGGTACGTCCAGGCGTCGGAAGGACGACGTCTGACGGCGATGAAGAAGGCGGGCGACCTGTACTCGCTCGCGCTCGACGGCCACGAGCCGAACCTGACCCTGGCGCGCATGCACTACGAGCCCGCGCTCGCCGAGCTCGGCCGACTGCGCCGTCTTGGCCGATACACCGACGTGCATCGCGAGCTCGAGGGCGACATCAAAGCCGGGTATGGCGTCGCGTTGTTCAACCGCCGGTCGTTCGGCGAGGGCGCCGATCGCACGACCGCGCTCACGTGGATCGACGAGGCGATCGCGCTCGGCAGCGCCCGGGCGATGGGGCTGCGGGGCGAGCTGTGCCTGTTCGCGGTCGGGAATCCGCTCGACCTGGACACGGGCCTCGAGTGGTACACGAAGGCGGCCAAGGCGGGCGACCCGACGGCCAAGGCAGTGATCGCGGCAACGACGACGGGCGGGAAGCTCGACCCGGCGAAAACGCTCAAGTTCTACGAGGCGGCGGCGCGGAACGGCGACGCGCGCGCGGCAAAGCTCCTGGACACGGTGAAGGCCGAGCTCGCGCGACGGCAGGCCGGCAAGAAGTAGCTACCCGCGCGCGGCGGCCTCGGCCGCGGCCCGCTCGCTCTTCTTGCGGAGCTGGAATCGCAGCGGGACCTCGGGAAACGGGAGGTCGGCGCGGAGCCGACCCGACAGGTACCGCATGTAGTCGTCGGTGAACCCGGCCGGCTCGTTCACGAACAGCGCGAACGTCGGCGGATGCACGTCGACCTGGGTCGCGTAGTAGATCTTCGGCAGCTTGCCGTGCGTCGCCCGCGGCTTGCGCTGGCGCCAGGCCGCCTCGACGACGCGGTTGAGCTCGCCCGTGCCGACCCGGTGGGCCGCCTGCTGGTGCAGGGACCACGCGGTCTCGATCGCGCCCCACACGTTCTTCCCGTCGAGCGCGCTCAGGTACACGATCGGCGCGAAGCCGAGGCTCGGGAGCTGCTGCTCCAGGTACGGCAGGAACGCGTCGGGATCGAGGCCCTTCGCCGACGCGAGGTCCCACTTGTTGACGACGATCACGCACGGCTTGTGGGATTGCACGACCATCGCGGCGATCTTGCGGTCGATCTGGCCGAAGTCGCCCGAGGCATCGAGGAGCAGCAGCACGGCGTCGCTGCGATGGATCGCGCGCTCCGAGCGCTCCTGCCCGTAGAACGCGATCGAGTTCTGCACCTGATTGCGCTTCTTGAGTCCGGCCGTGTCGATCACGACGATCGTGCGGTCGTTCCAGGCGAGGCGGAGGTCCACCGCGTCGCGCGTGGTGCCCGGAATCGGGCTCGTGATCACGCGCTCCTCGCCCGCGAGCGCGTTCACGAGCGTCGACTTGCCGACGTTGGGTTTGCCCACGATCGCGACCTTCATCGCGAGCTCGTCGGCGGGCGCGTCCTTGCCGGCATCCCCCAGGATGCCCACCAGGCGATCGAGCAGGTTGGCGACGTTGCCGCGCTCCTTGGCCGAGATGCCGATCGGCTCGCCGAGCCCGAGCGCGTACAGGTCGCCAACGAGCAGCTCCTGCTTGGCGCTGTCCACCTTGTTGCCGACGAGGATCAGCGGCTTGTCGAGCTTGCGCAGCCGGATCGCGATCTCCTGGTCGAGAGCGGTGACCCCGTCGCGCACGTCGGTCACGAACAGGAACACGTCCGCGGCATCGAGCGCGAAGGCGATCTGCTGCTCCACGTGCGACTCGAGCGCATCGACGTCGACAATGCCGATTCCGCCCGTGTCCACGAGCTCGAAGCGCCGCCCCTCGTGCTCGACCACGATCGACACGCGGTCGCGCGTGACACCGGGCGTGGGGTCCACGATCGAGATCAGCCGACCGGCGATCGCGTTGAGCAGGGTCGACTTGCCGACGTTCGGCCGGCCGATGATCGCCACCACGGGAAGGGACATCGCACAACACCTCGGCGCCGCGGATATAGGACTCTGAACCGTCGCGGGCCTGCGAGGTTTGAGCGGCTCCCCCGTCAGGATACACTGGACCCATCATGGAGCGTAGGCGGCTGTTGGGGATCGCGTGCGTGCTGATCGCCTTCGCGTTGGCGATCCTCGCGCTCTTCTCCGTATATTTCCAGCCGCACGTGCTCACCCCGTATCTCGGCAGGACGTGGGTCGACGCCGACGGGACCGAGCTCGGCAACTGGCCGCCGTTTCCCGGCGCCAACCGCTGTCCGCACCACCGCGCCTACCACCACGACGGCGTGATCTGCCTGGACCAGGGAGGCCCGCAGTGATCGATCCCGTCGTCCTCGACTACTTCCGCAAGCAGATGACGGTGATCGATTTCGCGATCATCGCGCTCGGCTTGGTGCTGGTCGTGATGCAGGGGGCGATCTGGCTGTCGAGCACGCGGAAGCGGCTGTTCCGAAAGGCCGACAGCGACCCCCTCGTGCTCGTCCGCTCGCAGATCCAGCTCCAGATCGTCTCGTCGATGATCGAGCTGCTCCCGTACCTGGGCATCTTCGGTACGGTCTACGGCCTGATGAGCGGCCTGTTCCACATCCAGGCCCACGCAGACCCCACGATCAAGGACATCGCCGCGCGCCTCGCCCCCGCGTTGTCTACGACGTTCTTCGGCCTGATCTTCGCGATCGTGAACACGTTCGTCTTCAACTTCCTCGCCGCGCACCTCGAGGAGCTGCTCGCCGATTACCGACTGCGCACCGAGCAGCTGTCCGCCCCGATGGTCGCGGAGCTCGTGGGCAAGGACGGACCGAAGTGACCCTCCGGATCCAGCGCCCGAACATCACGCGGCGGCTCGTGCCGCTGATGGACATCCTGTTCCTGTTGCTCTCGTTCTTCATCATCCTGCCCCATGGCACGCGCGCGGCTCGCGAGCAAGCGGCGAAGCCCCCCGACTGGAGCTCGAGCCGAATCGACAAGGTCATCGAGATGACCTTGGGCGCGAATGGGCTGGTCGCGATCGGCAGCAACGCCTTCTCGATCGAGGAGCTGGGACGTCGGGCACTCGTGCGCCCCGGCGAGAAGGCGATGGTGCTCGTGCGCGTCTCGTTCGACGCGAGCCACCGGGACTTCAAGGCGCTGCGGCAGCTGCTCGACGCGCGGCACGTGGTCTACGTCATCCTCCAGGAGCAACGGCGATGATCGGTTGGCTGCTCGGCCGCAGCAAGGAGCGAAGGCTCCCGTGGAGGCTCATCCTCGTCCTGTGCGCGATTGCGTTCGTCGTGCTGCTGCTGTTCAACCTCGACAAGTTCCGCTCGGACGGGTTCACGTTCGGGCAGTCCACGCCCGACACCACCGGCACGACACGCTCGCGCGTCTCGATGCTGGACAAGAACGAGGTGCTGATCCGCAACGAGGTGTACGTGATCAACGGCGAGGAGGTCGCGTTTGCCAAGCTCCGCGACGTGCTGACCGAGCTCAAGCGCGAGAAGCCGAAGGCGGTGCTCGAGCTCAAGCTCGCGGGCGACGAGAAGCAGGGAATGGTCCACGAGGTCGAGCGCGCCGCCGAGCAGCTCGGGCTCACGCTCCAGAAGTAGCCCAAGCCCATGGCCCCCACCCCGCCCCAACCCACGAC